>Ga0209282_1000420_pt1 | contig 20779 bp, 10 predicted proteins | sample Mtrugardesep15_FD_187529 | JGI IMG/M metagenome (GOLD analysis project Ga0209282, IMG submission 187529) | Root nodule microbial communities of legume samples collected from California, USA - M. trunc garden sep15 (SPAdes) (version 2) | ecosystem: Host-associated > Plants > Roots > Nodule...
ATATATATATATATATATATATATATATATATATATATATATATATATATATATATTCGAAAAAAGCTTAAACGGAGAATGATGATACATCACATTTTACTCTTTAATATGTTAATAGCTATTTAATTCAATTTTTTTTAGAGGAACTAAAAGATACACACACGTAAGTGCAATAAAAAGACCACGTGCAAGTCGTTCCACTAGTCCTTATAAACAAGAAAATAATATTTTTTTCTAGATATAAAATTGATAAATACTTGTTTAATTCAATTGTTAATTTATTAATTTAGAACATAAATTTAGATCACAAATATATATGTCATCATGAGCTTAGCTCAGTTGGTAGGGATCTTGCATAATATATGTAAGGTACGGGGGTTCAAAACCTGACCACTACAAATACAAAATATTTTAATTTATGAATACACGTGAAAACTTGTTAGTTTATTCAATCTTTAACTGTTTTGTCCTAGGGAGTTTAACTTAATTAGTAAGGACAATACATAATATTTAAAGAGTAGCCTGGACACTCCTTCACATTTTCCATATTTAAAAGGGAGTAATACCTCAAATTCGTCCTTGAATTTTCACCAATTAGCCAAATTTGTCTCTGAATTTTGCGAAATATCTATTTAGTCCCCGAATTTACAAAATGTCAATCAAATAAGTCCCTCCGTTATGTTGGTCTGTTAACGGAGGTGACATGGACCTTTAACCTTTTACAAGACTTACAACGTCAGATGCCACACAAGCGGGGACCAAATTGATTGATTTACAGAAAATTGCCAAGGACCAAATTGATCGATTTGCAGAAAATTGCCAAGGACCAAATTGATTGATTTTCAGAAAATTGCAAAATTCCCAACGACTCTTTCTCATTAACGGCTCTTTCTTCCCCAAATATATAAATTTGGAACCCTAATGTTATAATTTGTCACCTAGAGTTCAAAATCCCCAAAATTTCTTCCATGAATTGATGCCAAAGTTCTTCCCCAATTCAAAAAACTTAAAACCCTAATTTTTTTGATTTAATTCGAAATTCAAAAATCAGTGGTCATTGTTGAAGATTTTGTGTTTAGAAATGATGGGTGATGGACGTATAGGCAAAAACAGATACAACAGTTGGTCTTCATCTTCAAGCTCTATGTACAATGATGATGTGAGAGAGCTTCAATGTTGGTGTCCTAGAATTTGTGTTGTAAGAAAAGTCAACACTGTCAATAACCCAGGAAGTCCTTTCTATGCCTACCCTCTGCCAAAGGTTTGTTTAACAATGGTTATGTGATCTGTGAGTGGTTTGTTTAAATAGTACTGATTTTGTCTTTTGATTGTATAAGAAGATGGTGAAAACTGTAAACTTCTTGTGTGGGTTGATGAAGCTGAAGAACTAGGTTATTTTAAAAACAATGGTGCTGGTCATGGAAGAAATGCAATGTTGATGGAGAAGCCAAATGATAGTGTTAGAGAAGAGGTTTTGAGGGCAAGGTTAATGGATAAAGTTGATTGTGTAGGAAGTGAGCTTAGGTTAATTAAGATATTGATAGGAGTAATTTGTCTGATTGAGTTGTTTAAAATGTTATTGTATTGTGCCAAGTCTGTGTAATGTTGTAATGAAAAGAGGTTGTCAATGAATGAATTCAACCCTTTTGTCAAAAAATTTCAATCAAATTGGTCGTTCTATTGTATGTCTATCCATCATATCAATCCCAAAATTAGTTAAAATGCCATCAAATAAATCCTTGAATTTTTACAACATAAATCATTGTGATCCTTGGTGCATACATTTGCTGAACAAAGTAAAAAGTAAAAGACAGATACTTTGATTGTAAAAAGATAGACATTTGCATACCATCATAAGTCATACTTTTGATGTTCATAAGTCATTACATAGCCAAAAAAAATAACATTACATAGCCATCGAGTCATCAAATCATTTGATGTTCTTTAGTCATTACATATCCAAAAAAGCATAAATTAAGCAAATTCAAAAAGCATTAATGAAACTAGTCCAAAAACATAATTTAAACAACCATCACTGCTTTGGAAATCTTGAAGTTGGGATAAACTTCATGTATTGGGGTTGTGTAGAAGTGGATGACCCATAATATGGATTTAGAACTCTAATAACTCAGGAGCAGTTGGATTTTGTGGAGCAGGACCCCTCAGTGGTGTTTGTTTATGCTTGTCATTTGAAATCACTGGTCCTCTCATGCCATATTTCCTTGTACTCATTCTCTGAAATAAAATCAATCAAATCAGACCTTAAATTATAACAATATTCATCAATTCAGTCCTTAAATTATCACAATAAGTATTAAGTCGATCTTTATCATAGAGGGGTAAAATTGGAAACACGAAAAAAATGACGCTGAAAAGTTGAATCTCGAATTTTTACCATTTCCATCAAATTAGTTCTTGTATACGTGGATGCCTTGTTGACACGTGTAAAAGACAACAGAACATGCAAAAAGACACATCATCACCATTAACAGAGCTTTAGGATGGAGAGACCATTATGATGAACGTCTGTAAAATTCAGGACTAAATCCATATCTCATAAAATTCAGGGACGAATTTAGCTGGATGGTGAAAATTCAAGGACGAATTTATTACTCATTTAAAAGGTTTGGATCAACAAATATTTTTTTTAACCATTTTGGTAAAAATCAACAACCAAAAAACTTCCCCATAACGATATACAAAAAAGCAATTAAAAAAAATAAAAATTAAGCGCAAAACGGGCAAAAGAAAACGTGAATTGAAGGAGAATAAGAAGTGCTTTTTTTCAATCGCGATTTTCTTCAAAGATCAGAAGCTATGTGTTGCGGCCAACACCCATCGTTTCCAACATCCACCGTCACCGACAACTCCTCCTCCGTGCTCGAGAATCTCCGCCTTCGCCTCGCCGACACCGAAGCTCGCCTTGCTCAAGCCAGAGCTCGTGAAGCTCTGCTTGCACGCCAACTCCTTGAGATGAAGCGCTTCTTATCTGTCATGGAAATTCTTGAAGGTTATCTTAAACGCCGTTACCGTCTTCAACAACAACGTGTCGCTCGCCTCCTTTCTCTTCAACCACCTACCTTATAACCGTCTCCGTCACCGTTAAATTTGTATATATGATGTTGTTGTTGTTGCATTAGTGATTTATGTTTTTTTAATTGAATTATGGATGTTTGTTGTAAAATTTGTGATGTTTTAATTTTAGTGGATTTGTGGAATTTCGTGAATAATTTTTATTGTTTGGGGAAATTGTTGTTTTATTTTTAGGTTTCGTGAATTTGATTTATGATATAAGATGGAAATTTTTGATTTGTTGTTTGTTGTGTTAGGTTGGATGTTGAATTGAATTCATGTTAAGTAGATGAATAATTTAATTGATTGAAATTCATGTGTAAATTGGTGTCGATGATTTTGCGAATAATTGAGTCATGATTACCTTGCGAAATGTGCTCAAAGGTGTTAGAAGAGTTTGTTTAAGATACTTTTGTTATGCAGATTGAAGGTGTGTCCGGTGTCTGATACATGTCCATGTCTTACACCGAACACATGTGGTTACATTTGATCGCTTCCATTTTCGTAAATTGTTAACTGTGTTTATGTGTTAATGTTGTGTCTGATGTCTGTGTAAGTGTTTCATAGTTTAGAACAGCTTTTGAAAATAGAATAGCTTATGGAAATAAGATATATAGAGTTATCCCTCGTTCTCTCCACCATTATACAAACTGTTCAATCATGCAGACTTATGTGCAGTGTTGTTAAATGGCAGAAATGGTGGCAATGCCATGACAGATTTTTGAACAATAGTCATAGGCAATCTGTGAAGGAATGCCTGCCATGGCATTGGCAGCACCATATGCTGCAATGGCGTGTTTATATGATGGATTTTTGGCCTTCCGCCATCGAGAACACTGCTTATATAGTTACATGAGAAGAGTTTATTAAGTTGTTGAATAGAACACTCCCTTAATATGTCTTTGCTGGGTACTGTATTACAAAGCAGAATCATGTAGTTATTATGTTGCCATTTGCATTGTTAATTTCTGCTATTTTGTGGTCTAGTTACCTGTTTAGAATTAGAAAACAGGAAGAAAGATGGGTAGAGAAGTAAAAAGAGAGTGGAAAGCAAAATTTAAATTAGTCTAAGCAAACATGTTTAGATTGTTTGTATATTTAAGGAACAAGGTCTTCTGATTCTTATGGCAGGGTTGTTTGGTATATCTGACTCATTTAATTTCTTTGTTTTCCATTTTGTCGAGATGAGATTTTTTTAGCCTAATCTAGAGAACATATGTATCACATTTTATTTTGCTTTCTCCCCTTCCCTGTTACTGTGCTCAGTTGAATCCTCATACAAACTTCTATATCTGCATTCTTTTTTCTCATTCCAATCCAATCTGGTACGCTGAAAAAACTTGATCGTTTACAGGAACAGACATTTGAATATTGTTATGAGTTATGACAGCTGGGCTGCGTGACTTCAATCATGACTCGGTGAAACAATTTTAATGAATAATGATATCATTAACCAACAAAAAGAGAAAAGGTAATAAATGTATCAAATGCAGTGCATTCATCAGGTTTGTATTCGAGGTGATGACATATTACTTTCGAAGTTTTACTTTTGCAATTTACATGGATCAGTGTTTCTACAATCTCTGATATGAACCATAGTGCTGTAGAAAGTTTGATGCCACCCTGCTTGATTAGCATTTTTCAGTTTGGTATTTTGTTGCTTGGGATCGAACAACTTATGAAAAATGTAGTTCTTCACAACATTTTGAAAACAATGTGTCGAGATGCTTTTATTTCCTGTGATCATATCTGAAGGCATATATTAATTGACTCACTGTGGCTGTCATTGAAAACCATTGTTGATCTGGATAGTAGAGCCATAATCCATTCATAACTCTGTTTTCTGCATTAGTTGAATTGAAAATTATTATTGATGATGTAAAATGTGGTGCTAGCTCATCGGTAAGAGCGTAACTATTTCTGTAAGCACTCTATTTTAGACTTCACTGAAGAGTTGTATTTTATTGATACATACGCACAGCGTAGTATTTGGCTGGTGCTGTCCTTTCTTAAGTTGCATCTTTTTTCTGTATGCTAAAACTTATTTATGTTCTGTGCTTTTTTATGTTTGCATTTTAGCAAAATATTTGAGCAACAATTTTTGATTCAAAGTAGATACAGTAATATAGTTTTCGTTTGCTTAATCTAGTTGTAGACAGATATCTTTATTTGGTGCCAAAAGTAGTAATGAACGACCACAGATATAGGCAAGCATAGAGGAAAATATGTTTTTGATTAATTTGTTTGATATGTTATGATGAGGTAAACAACGCTGATAGTGTTCTCCATTGACTTATGCAACATCAACGTCATAACAACAAGAAGGACGAACAATTTCAACAAGGACCACAGTGGGAAGGCAATCTGCGAATAACTTGACTCTGGATGAATGGAGTGTAGCTTATTTTTTAGGAGCTAACCCTGGTTCCTCTTCCTTGTGCTTATTACTTGCTCCATAAGAATGACCCAAGTACAAAAATAAGAAAAGGGTCATGCTAACATTTGTCACATGTGATTCCTCATTCGGTCCTTCATCATCTTGGACCAACTTGATTAATTAAAGTGCTTCTTCTTCTAGGTTTAGCTTGACGTTGAGTATATATATCGTTTAAGAGTATACTGGTGTGCGGATATATTAAATTTTTCTTCAAAAAAAATCAATAATTTTGCATTAGAATTGTTTTGTGGTCATGAGTTAAAATGGCTCAGCCAACTCTCTTTCATGTTTCAATTCGAGAATGATTGAAGTTTGAAAGCAGAATTTGTATCATTCAGCTTTACACTAAGGGGTTGGTGACTTCCAATGGGGATAAAATCATGAAAAGTTTTAAACAATTGCAGAATGATATCTTATATCATCATTATTACAAAAAAGGATATCTTATATCATACTTATCTTAACTTGTCATCATGACTAATATTTCCATTTTGATTCGTAAAATTCAAGTCAAGTAACTAATGGAGCTCATAGTACATAGTTGTTGACATGTTCACAGGGTCCTTTTAAAGTGTAATATTTGGATAATCACATAAATGTTTTTTGTTCTAAAAAACTAATTACTAGTTGAAAAAAAAAAGAACTCTAGCAAATTCTAACGTAATCCCAAAGTCATATTGGTGAGGTTAAATCCAGCTTAAGGATAAGATTAGACATAAAGTTAGGGAAAAAATTAGTACAGTAAACTTTATATGTGCATAGATAGCTATCAGCACATAATGACACATTAAGTCCCACATTTTCTTCCACCATATAAATCATCATCCTTATCATGTGACAAACCAATTAAACTGCTCTCTCTGAGCCTCCCTGAAATTCTGCTTAGGAGAATTAAAAAACAATGAAACTTCTTTCTTAAGTAAAGAGTCCCACGTTGTTGCAGTATTAGTTTCCACCAATAAAGAAAAAACAAAAGGTAGAATTAAGATTCAGACACCTTGCATGTATGATACTATCATTTTACATCTGAGAATTCAGCTTCTAAATTAACTTGTTACTTTGTCAACATCAAACATGCCAAAAATGTCACAAACACAATTTATGACAGAAACTTTCAAGCTGCAGTGAGTTAAAGTGAAGACAAGATATGTCTCAATTTTCGCCGTTTTCACTGTACCTTTGCTTCTACTCTCTGTCTCTCTTTTTTTTTTTTCCTGTAGTGTGAAGCTTCATGCTCCTTCTTGTTGCAAAGTTTCTATCTTTTTTCTTTGCATTATATTGGGTTGAATTTATTTGAGTTATCAATGCAATTTTCAAAGGAAAAAGCTAAAATGGAAACTGGGTCAAGCTTAGATATTTTTGATAAGGGGAAGGTTATGAGAGGTGTCCGTAACAAGAAGAAACAAGATTCTAATGCTATAAAAATTGAACCTTTTGTTCCAAGAAGAGATCACAATCCCAAAGAGTTGAAGACTTGGGCAAAGAAAACTGGGTTTGTATCTGATTACTCTGGTGAAGCTGGGACTAGTGCAAGTGAGAACTTTGATAGTGTAATTGTTGTTGATGATGCTCATAGAGAAGGAGGTAATTCTCCTAAGATAGAGATTGATCCGGTTCTCGGCATTGCGAGGCCGAACCGAGACGATGAGATTGAACTAGATTCTGAGTCCAGGCATGGAGTCAGAAGGAGTGAGAAAGACAGGTTTTTGAGGTCAAACTATGCATTGAATGGGATAGCAGGGAACCAAAATCAGAAGAGGAAAAATGGTCTTGAATCTGTTTTGGATTATGGTGACAAGAAAATTGATTTAAAAGGGAATGATGATACTAATGGATCAATGGAGAATTTGATTAGGGATGGCAATGGTCACGGACTTGGAATTTCTGCGGTTGCTCCAATGCCGGAGCAAAAGAAGGAAGAGGAAGGTATAAGTGAAGGAGATGTTAAGGTGAATTTGTATAAAGAGGGGGAGGAACCGGCTGATAGAGGGTGGCACAGACCTTCTGAAATGAAGTTTGGACTGACAGAAAATCCTGGTCTTGGTTAGTTTAACTTAATTTTTGCTGTTTCTCGCACCCTCTCTTTCTCTCTATCTTTAAAATGATTGGAAAAGGCTAATTTTAGATAGTTATCAAAATAGTATGGTTGTTGAACTTGAATTTGTATGGAAAAGGTTATATCTAAGCACCAAGCTAGACACCGGACTCGACAATGACACTAACATGTCAATAGCGGTTATAATTTGAAAAATGGAAATTGAATGGATCGGTGTTGTGTCTGTGTCAGAGACAGATCTTAACCCTTATGCTAGTCTTAGCCTTAAGTCAATACCGTATATTCTAACCAGTTTCATTGATCGTATTATTTTTGAACTGCATAACATTATTCAGCACTGTTATTTCTTCATATGCAGTAAATAGTAATATCGATGTAGCAAGCTTCTGTGTATTATTTTTCTATAAATGGCATATGTAGAAGCTCTTAAGCTATTTTCTATTAGCCGAGCATGTTATAAATAGCAATACCGAAAAGGCTAGTACTTCTTTTTTTACTTACATCTTAGCATCTTAACTGCAGTACCTCTTATCTACTATAGCCTGCAGCACTACCTATCATTGATTGGCTCATTAGTGTTAATCCCATTAGTAATGGTCCCAACCATGGGTGGAACAGATGTAAGCATAAATGCTTTTTATGTACGGTTGTTGCTTTGATTATGAACTAGGTGAATTGATAGTTTTCCATACTCATATGTATTCACTTTTGCATCAATGATGACAGAACGATACTGCTAATGTGATATCTACAATGCTATTTCTTTCCGGCATCACAACAATACTCCATTCGTACTTTGGAACTCGACTTCCTTTAGTTCAAGGTAGCTCATTTGTGTATTTAGCACCGGCATTAGTTATCATGAATTCTGAAGAGTTTCGAAATCTTACACACCATGTAAGTTTCACTGATAGTCAATTTCTTTATAATTCATTTGCCTTTGATTACTGTTTCTGGTTTTCCATATTAATAATGTATTGTTATAACCCATTTGGGGTTGGCCTAGTGGTTGGTTTGGGATCTTGGAGTGTGCTCCTCTCAAGGTCTCAGGTTCGATTCTCTCTGGTGCCAATTTCAGTGAGCTAAGTCCATACGGAGCTATGCTCTGGCTTTAAACGGGCCCCCCGCAAGTGGGCGGTGGGATTGGTCCCCTCGGATTAGTCGGTTCTTGGACCGGATACCGAGTTTTCAAAAATAAAAAATAAAAAAAATAATGTATTGTTATATAACTGCAGAAATTTAGGCACATAATGAGGGAACTTCAAGGAGCTATAATTGTTGGTTCAACATTCCAATGTATTCTTGGATTTAGTGGTTTAATGTCTCTTTTCCTAAGGTAACAAGGAGCTCCATCTAATCTTTCTTGTATTCCCGGTTATTACATACTTAGTTTGTCGATAATCTTTTCTCCTTATTATTCATTAGTTAGTTTAGGTTGTTTTATTTCTGCCATAGGTTGTTAAGTTATTTAAGGGATATTGAGAGTTATTCATCCTCTAAATAATTCTTCATTTGTAATCTTTTGTTCAACCAATTGTTCAATGATATGAGTTTATTCAAAAGTTTATTCTTCGTTCATCAAGTCATACCGGTTAGTTTGATAAATTTCTGATGGGAAAGAAATATCTTTCATATTTTCATGTAATTCAACCATATGTTATAGAATTCATTGTCTTGGACACGGTTCTTGGAGAAAGTAATATAGTTTAGGAACAAAATACGCCCTTTATGTTCAAATTTAAGAAAATTCATGGGATTTTATATTCGGTGAATGAAGTGATCACAAAAAGCTACTGAAATTTATCAAAAGTTAGCAAGACATAGCATTCTGCTATCTGTGTTCATTCTTTGCAGTTTCATTACTATTTCTTGTAGGATAATCAACCCAACTGTGGTGGCTCCAACTGTTGCTGCTGTAGGTTTAGCATTCTTCAGTTATGGCTTTCCGCAAGCTGGCACTTGCATGGAAATTAGCATTCCACAAATAGTTTTAGTTCTAATATTCACTCTGGTGAGTCCTCGTGACCCAACCGTTTCATTCCTTTTCATAATAAAATGAACCTCTTATTCATTTTTATGATCTCATATCGCTTTTTCCTTATTTTCTTACTTGAAGCATCTTCGAGGAATATCGATCTTTGGACACCACCTGTTTCAAATTTACGCTGTAAGTATTTAAATTAGAATGTCACTTGTTTCATTCTGATTCTTTGAGACATGAAAGTTATTGTGTACAATTTTTGTGCCATCTAGTTCGTAAAATCCTTGCCATACTTCAAGTTTAGATGCTTATGCTTTTCTAACAGGAATGCATGTACTTTTCATAGTCTTGAACTAATAACTTGGCTCTTCATTATTAATTGTGTTATGATTAAGTGTACTAAGTTTTCCTTAACTACTAACAAATTCTGCTAATATATTTGCAGGTTCCATTAAGTCTTACAATAATTTGGATATATGCCTCATTTTTAACAGCCGGAGGAGCATATAACTACAAAGGATGCAATCCCAACATCCCTAGTTCGAACATTCTGATTGATGCATGCAAAAAGCATGCTTATACAATGAAGCATTGCAGGACAGACATATCAAATGCATTGTCAACTTCCTCGTGGCTCAGAATTCCTTACCCTTTTCAATGGGGTTTCCCTATTTTCCATTTTAGGACTTGCATAATCATGGTCATTACATCCTTGGTTGCCTCTGTCGATTCTGTAAGTACATTATTTAAACAGCTGAGTTATTTGAACAAATAAAATTTGGTAATTTTCATGATAACTTTTTAAGTGGTTAACTCAATTCAAATAGGTGGTTAATTATGTTTCGCAATGGATATACTAGGTGTCGAAACTCATTAACCACCGTCCACCAATGTTACTTCATTATTCACAAATATGGATGGGGTTAACCATAGTATTTAGGTGTTCAACTGCATGTAGATTTGAACAAATGTAGTTAACTACGCTCAAAATTTATGGTTTATGAAGTACTGTCAGGGGTTGATGATTTTCAACACCTGGTACATCCATTAACCATTTACTTAAAAAGTTATCAGGAAAGTTATCTAAAATTGGGTGTCCAAATATCGTTTCTCTTATTTAAATGCTTGCTAGTGTAAAAAATCATTTATGAAGTAGCACACATATCAGTGTCGTCAAATAAAGGCTAACTCAATGCTACAGAGTAACGGAATTTAAACAAACTGCTATTGTTCCGATATACGCTACTGAGTACTTAGTGCTGTCAAATAGAGGTTATAGCAGCGCTATAGCGGTGCAGTTTAGCGGAATTTGAACAAAACACTATTTTCTGAGATTGACAACAATGACACACATAGAGAAAGAAATATCCTTACTAAATAAAGAGTCTGTGAAAACTCAAGAAATATCTAAACACTGTGAACTTTCTTATATAATAATGCATGTTAAATCACAAATGCAAAATGGTGATTATCATTAAGGTTTTAAATCCCAGTCATGGCCGTCTCAGGATCTTTGATATTGCGGAGAATCTCAGTCAAATATAGCTGATAAACCCTCGTTCGCGCTTGTAAAAGACATCAAAATTTGATGTAGCAGTCCAGATCATGGTCATAAACCTCTTTATAAACCCTTTTCATAAATGTGCAAAGTCACTTTTAAATCTTCAAATGAATTTACGTGAATGGTATGTCCATTTTGTAGGTTGGAACTTATCATAGTGCATCTCTGAGAATTAATTTGAGGCCTCCAACCCCAGGAGTTGTGAGCCGTGGAATTGCATTGGAGGGTTTCTGTAGTATATTGGCAGGTCTTTGGGGTTCAGGAACTGGATCAACTACATTGACAGAAAATGTTCATACAATTGACATAACAAAGGTGGCAAGTCGGAGAGTAGTGGAACTTGGAGCAGCCTTCATGATCCTCTTTTCATTTATGGGTAAAGCAATAAAACTCGGTCACGGGTCATAATTTTATGTCAAAAAGTTTAAAACACCTTAATATAATGATGTTTACTAGTTAAATGTGTTAGTATTTTTTGTGTTAGCCATCCATATCCCGGGAAAGTGCCCCTGATAATATGGAGTTCGGCCACAAGACAAAGTAAAATTTGACTGAAGAATGTTTCATCCAAGGAACAAAAATAAAATGAAATCTAACTAGTGTTTTTATAACTAAAATTAGAAAATGATAATTCTCAACTCATTGTTATGTACTCATGTTCAATTTCATGCGATAAAGGGCCAATAATTAAGGTTCGATATGCTTTTTCCTAATAGGAAAGGTCGGTGCTCTTCTGGCTTCTATTCCACAGGCCTTGGCTGCATCTGTACTGTGTTTCATGTGGGCTCTTATTACTGCGTTAGGTCTCTCAACATTACAGTATGGTCAATCCGGAAGCTTTAGGAACATAACAATAGTTGGTGTTTCATTGTTCCTTGGTTTATCCATCCCTGCCTATTTTCAACAATACCAGCCTCAGTCGAGTTTGATATTGCCCTCTTATCTGGTACCCTATGCAGCTGCTTCTAGTGGACCATTCCATTCAGGCATTAAACAAGTAAGCAAGACTTATCTATTTTGACATTCCTTGGATCCAATAATTCTGTTTTTTAAAGAAAAATTTGAAGTTTAATACTCCCTCCATTTCAAAAAACTTTAAACGACACTTATTTTACACGACACTTAGTAACTGTATTTTTTAATCTATGTGAAAAACTCTAAACCACGCTTCTTTTAGAACACAGGGAGCAAGGAAACAGCTTTTATAGTTTACATGATATGTAAATCATTAAGTTAGATAAATTAATTCACAAGCTTATAATATTAATTTTGATTCAAGTTAATACTGCTATCACATATTTATCATCCGAAATAAATCTATTCACAAATATTTAGCAACTAATGCTAGGATTTGATTCCGCCTACTTAGACATTCTTTGAAGTCACACAGTCAGCAAGTCTCCGGTCAAAATCATCGGACGACTCGTTTTAAGCTCGATAAATAAGTTTTAAAAAAGAAACTAAACCCAAGTCCTTGTTCCTGACATGCTGACTGCATTACTACTCATATTTCTTGACAGCTGGAAATCCGGAACCCTAATACTATTATCTAGTTTCTTTATTTGGTGAAGCTAACCTAACTTCTCACTTTTATTGTCCCATTTGTGTTAGCTTGATTTTGCAATCAATGCCCTGATGTCCTTAAACATCGTGGTTACACTGTTGGTGGCATTCATACTTGAAAACACTGTCCCTAGAAATTCTCAAGAACGTGCAGTGTATATATGGACGCGACCTCAAGACATTGTGACTGATCCTTCACTGGCATCTGCATATTCTCTGCCAAGGAAAGTTGCTAGATGTTTCTGTTGGGCAAAATGGTTAGGAGTCTGATTACAAGGTTCTATTGAGTTCCTCTATTCAACTGGGATGCCAACGTAGTTGGGATATTAGCTACCTTAGTGATGCACTTTCATGCCAATATTCGGTTAAAAAAGGTACTGATGGTAGCATTCAGTGTGGATTTATATATTAATTTTTCTTGTGCTGTGGGAACTTAGGGAGCATAGAGGATATATAAGCTTATGCAGAATAAAAGCATATAAATGATTGAATAACAGTATACCAGATAGGAAATAGTATAGCACTGATTACTTATACATGATTCTTTTGATCAATTCATAATTCATTTTTTGTAGTTTCTATCTGTTTGATATTTAAAATATCAATAATAAATCAATGACAATAGATAAACCTTGCAACAAATGTATAGTTGTAGTGTATAGGCCGAACCTCCCAAATCCCAATCACACACTTGGAGTTTTTATATGAGGATATATTGATTGTTTTATTATATCAGAGAAAAAAGGAGAAAAAGTCACTAGATAAAATGTAGTGCTGTCAATGAAGAAAAAAGTTACAATGTCTGTGATCCAATTAATCCACCATTACAGAAAAAATACACCCTTTTAAGCATAGGTTTTTTTTGTTTATAAACTTTTAAGCATAGTTTAATCTAGGCTTATTTCAAAAACTGAAGGACTAAAATGATGAATATAGATACATGGAGAGCAAAATCGTGAGTGAGGCAAAATAGCGAGACTAAAACTACATTTAAGTGTTTTATTGTTGTGTCTATTTTACAACTTTAGCTGATTTCTTGCTTAGCCAGAACTGAATTAGGGAACGAAGGTTATGATTAGGGAGGAGTAATGTGTTCTTCAGCCTCAAGCTTTTGGGTGAAATTTCATTCCCAGATTGCAACCACTTTTCTATTGCTTCTAGCTCATAAGAAAATCCATCTGCTGCTATGTGTGGATTTCTCATTACCTTCTGCACCAAGCATCACAAAAATTATAACCTTAAGTTAAAGGGTAACCTAAATAGCATAGTCATTATCAAAATATATAATCATGAGAATAAATATATATAGATTTGGAGACTAACTTGAAGGATTGGACAAAGAAAAACATTAGGCACTTTATTTGAGTCACAACCCTTTCTTTTGATCTCTTTAAGTTCCTCCATGATTCTTGTTATGCTCATTTCTTCATTGGACTCACAATTCATGGACATGCATCTCATTGCTAAGCTTAATAGTTCTCTTGCTACATCCAATGGCCATTCTTCACCAACCTCATCAAACAAGGCTTCCATATCCATTGTTACCCAATTTCCTCTTCCAGTCAATAAATGCAACAACAAAACCCCTATTGCCTTAACATCTGATCCAACATTACATTCTTTATTGCACTCATGAGGACCAAACAGTTTGATCTTTGAAACAAGATTGTTGTCTAGGAGGATGTTGGATGGAGAAATGTGACAATGAATAATGGGCCTGGGCTGAAATGAGTTTAGAAAGCCCAGCCCAGAACAAACTTCTATGGCTATCCTTATGCAATCTTGCCAGCTCATGGAGTGTTTTCTTGACTTGCAAGGTAGCATTTCTTCCAAACTGCCATTGTGCATGTATTCCAAAACTAAGCATTTTGGCTCAGAGCAGAATCCCAATATAGCAACCAGATGAGGATGTCGAATACTTCCAAGTGACCTCAACTATAAACAGTTTAATTTTAACTTCAGAGAAAATATGTTTTAACTTTTCTAATAAAAGAGAAAATATTTTTTGGTCTATTGTACGCAGCCTTACCCTGTTTTTTACACAAGAGGCTGTTTCCAGGACTTGAACCTACCTGTGCCCTTTCAGTTACATGACAACAACTTTACTAGTTGCGCCAAGGTTACCCTGGAAGGAAACTTTTCTAATGATGTATAAATTATAATACAAATTAGAAAACCTTTTTTTACCTTAGCTTGGAAATCATGTTGGGACAAGGCAAGATTAGAATGAAGCATCTTGATTGCAACATTGGAATGATTAATGTCTCCTCTATAAACATTACTCCAATCCCCACCACATTTCAACCTAAAGTGTTCTGAAAAATTGTGAGTGGCCATTATGATCTCTTCCTTTGTGTACTCTCTTAAACTACAACCATTCTCTATTAGCTTATTACACATTTTCGTGGCATCTTTTTCTTTGAAAAATTTAATCCTTTTGTTAAACACATCCCTTTGTTTGCTTAACTCATCTATCTCCATTAACATCTTTGTCCTTTCAGTCATTACTTTCTCTAATTTGGTTTCACATTCTGAAATTGCCAATGTGGAAACATTAAGCTTATTTCTGAGGTCTAGTTGTAGATTTTGCAGTGAGCTAAGCCTTTGTTTGCTCTCTTCAACATACATTCTAATGTAATGAATTTGATCTTTTTCTATATCAAGTTCCTTCTTTAGCTCTTCCCTTTGTGTCACTTCTTCACTTTTTAGATATTCAAGTTCTTCTTCCTGCAATATGATGCTTTTTGTGATAAGAATACAAGTCAATCTAATATAATTTTAGTCCTAACAAAATTCACTATTTTTCATGTTTAGTTCCTACATAAATTTTGAGCAACTTTTGTTTCAATTTTGCTTTTAAAGTGACTAAATACAGAAACTATAAACACTCATTTTTTGAATTTGTTTTTAAAACCAAAACCTACAATTGAATTAAAGTTATAAAGACTAAACATAAAAAGTCGTAATTTTATAGAAACTAAAATGAGCACAGTCAATTTATGAATATTATTACCCGACGATTGCATATATAAATCGCCCATTCAGCTTTTGCATGTCTCTCCAAATTGTCCTTTTCTTCTTTTCTTTTCATTTGGATTGTATTATAAGCTTCATTCAGTTTATCAATGACAATCTCCAATTTTTCTTCAGCAGTCTGATTTTGTACCAAATTAGGGCAACAATTTTTTTATAAGTTTAGCATGTAAATGTGACATAATATAAGCAAGATACATATTCTCACCCTCAACATCAATTTGTATGTATGCATCCAAAAAAATCACTAAATTTATGTCATTTGGATGCACACTTACGAAAAATTTGTGCGCTTCAAATGTATACTTTTGAAGTATATGTAGCGGTGAGAAAAGAAACGCTCAAAATGATATCTATCATAGTTTTGGTTACCTTATTCTCGGAATTTTTAAGTTGTTGGACAAATGACTCAATTGGACTAAAGAAGGAATCATCATTTTCTTGTCCAAAACTTCCTTCATCCAAATGTAAGGACATCAACTCTTGTAAATAATTGTCAATTTCTTGCATATAAAGTTCCCACTGATTTTGGTCAAGATGAGACTCCAAACTTGTTGAGGTAGTTGGTGATCTGCTACAACTTCCTTGGTTAGAATCAATGGTTTTATCACAAAACACTCTTTCTATCCAATATTTAAAACTTGTCTTATCTCTCATTTTGGCAACCTTGACCCCACTATCATCCTCCATGGTTATCTCATCATTCTTCACTCTTGGTGTAACTTGTTTCCCTCCACATATAATGAACATTTCACAGAAATCAGGTTTGTGCTGATGAACATAGAACAATCCGTTCATTGCATCTTTAGATTTCCTATACAAGATGAAAGTATAAGCAGAATCATTGAAGAGTTGCATGCACAAACATTAATATTAGTGAAATATTATATGTACCAAAATCATATTTAACAAATAGAAATATAGATAGAAAGAGTACAAGGAAGGTCTCATGAATGAAAATCCAATGACCAATTTGGTTATTCCAAGACCAAAGATCAAGTCTATAGTGATGTTCTGCATTGGTTCATCAAATTTCTCAACCTCAAATGTTTCAACTGGAACCTGCAATACGTAGGAAGAGATAAAATATATGAAGCATGGGTACAGACACGGACACCAGACACGACATAGACGCTGACATGCTGATACCACTAATAATTTAAGAAAATCACATAATTCAATGTAATTATATGTGTCGGTGTCGTGTCGGACACAACATGTGTCTGACACTGGGACACGGCTAATCTGAGAAATGTCCGTGCTTCACAAGATAAAATACATTAATTTGAGGAAATCATTTAAGCAAAGTTCCTTTCATTTGAAAGTATAAAATTTAATTTCCTCACTTTGTCACATAAAGCTATATACTTGGAAAGTAGCTTGTTGATTATGGTTTCCTCATATTTCCTTATACGTTCTAGTGTCTCTTCACATGCACCTTTTGCAGGGAGTTTTCCAACTGCACAAAAAAAAATCACAATATAAATGATGAAATTATATATATTTTTTACTTAGACACAAATAAGAAACTTACGGAGGGTATAAACATGATATTTGGAAGAGTTGTATTTGACATGTAAAATGATTATAGAAATATTTGGATGAGAATTCCATTTCTTGAGAGCCCAATCCAATGTTTGAAATCCATCTAAAACATCATAGCCAACTGCAACATAGATTTTTTCAATTTGAGTTGCATCCATGACTTCCAGGTTTGTTAGGCTAGTCTAACTCATGAGTGACATTAATTGGAAAATATAAATAGATGTATATAGAAAACTTTGATCAATGATGGGCGATATTTACTAGTGTGTGTTGAATGCTATTATATATGTTGTTTTTATTTTTAGATAAGGTTGCACCAAGAGAGATCTTTGGACTTTCTTATATTGCTTTCTACACTTGGAAAACTAATGTGCATGTCGTTGGTAATATTCTTAGGATATACGTATTCTTCTAGCATGAATTTATTTGTTTAGTTAAAATTACAAGGAAGCAATTTTGTACGGTACTCCCTTTATTCAAAAAAAATAAAAAAAATTGTATAGCGCTAATTTAGGAATTTATTTTCTTTGGTTTAACCCTCCGGATTTTAAATGAATGATTTCTAATAACTCGGTGTTCAGCGGTGAAAATCTTTTGTTCAACTAAAATTAAAAATGATGAAAATTAATGGTTTAGGCATTTTGTTAGGACATGATGAGAGCTTGATTGGACTAGAACCAATCACAAATATTAAGGCACTATGTATATAACCGTCTTACTCATATGATATAAAAACAATCTATCCCTTAAATAAGAGTTCATCCAATCATCCGAATTTTCTCTGTACTACGCGGATTTCATCTATATATATTTGTATAGCCATTTACACTCATCATCAACATTGTCATGAGTTCTTTCATTACAACTCAATCAGATCAGACTTTGATACCATTGTTCGGTCATAGGTAATAAATGTTATTTTCTTTTCCTGAAACGTTACATCATATTGTATAATAGAAAACCGTAAACAAATTGAGTATTTTATAGAAAAGTCAACTTTCAGATGCAACTTTGCGACTGTTCATATAAACTGTTAATAAATATGAAGATTGTCACCAGGGAGCTAGATGTAATTAAAATTGCTCTTTCTAGGAAGTAGATCAATTGAAAGTTACTTTACTAGTGCTTTCCATGCCAATAATCTTTAGGCTTTCTTTAATTTCTCTTCTTTATAGATGTGTGTGTGTATATATAGTCAAATTAAATGGAAAATGTGTAGTTTGTTCTGAATGAAGCTTTTGATGCAATACAATCTGTCTTTCATGGTGTAAAAATAGTTCAATTCCAGTGTCACTAAAAAAATGAAATGGTTAGTTCAAAGATTGAACTACAGAAAGAACACATTTTTTGAGAAATTATAGATGTAAGATATAGTGACAGTGGTACCAAGCTGACAAAAGAAATAATAATAATGTAGTTTTGCTTACCAGCACATTTCATAGCAAAAGCTTCTTTATTCATATATATTTGCTATCAAAAATATTCTCGAAGCTTCTTTATTCATATATATCAACGAGGTTACACCATGTGATAATTCATTAGGAAGTAAATTTACATTTACAGAAGTTGTTCTTCCAAGGGAGTTGGAAGGAAATTTCTCCACTTTTCAACCCCTATAATTGAAAAACTTAGTAACCTCATATATTAAATATTTTAAATTTTTCAAAACCTCATTAAATATTTTCTTTGTTGATAATTATTGATAAATACTATATTTCAATAATATAAAATTCTATAACAACAGTTGAATCTACCATATCTAAATGTCTCATTAAATACTATAATAAGATAAAATATAACACAACCATCATATAAATTGTGGTCCCCAAACAGACTATAAGTATTATTTATATGCCCTAATTTTTATGCGTATTTTTTATTTCTTTTTACAAGTAATTTGTATCGTATTATATAGCATCACCCTTATTTTTCTATGTCTTGGAGAGGAGCATATCCCTCACCTTAAATAATATTTTCAATAAAAAAAAAAAATCATCACTTCTTTCTTTAACTAATACTAGTGGCTAGAGACATTTTCATGAATTCATTGATTTGACTTCGATATCCAAAATTAGAATTTTTGAACTTAATCAAGTTACTACGGCACATATACAATCATTAAGGTGTCCGACGTGGCAATACATATCTACTGCATTGGAATTGTACGACCCACGTTAAGACATTTCTTTACCGCCACCTGTATTTGTATAACTATTTTTTTGGTAAAATTTGTGCTTACACGCAATATCAATTATTACTACAACTCACGTTATATCTTCCACATATTTAGATATAATCCCACAATCCATGCACTGGAAGCATAATCTACTTGTTTGGGAAAACAATTATCAAATGGTCTCCTATGTTCAAAATACTAATTAAAATTGAAAACTAAAAATATAAATAAATAATATTTATTGACAACAAACAAAACTCAACTTTTACATCTTGTAATAAAAAGAAAAACTTGGTATCCAATTGAAAAATCGACTAATTTAAAGAGTTTAATATCATCGTTTATTTGCAAAAACTACATATATAGTGATAACAAACTTTTGCATGGATTAATGCAACAAAATTGACACCGAACCAATGGAATAAGAAGCTAATTAATCAACTAATTCAAAGTATAGTAAACAAGTGTTAATTTCTCTAGTTAATAGTTAATAATTGATTGCGAATGAATGGATGGATATGCTGAGCTTGTGTGAGGAGCTATAGCATCTGCCTAATGTCCTACGTGGGACGGAGAAGAACACAACGTGTCAGGTACACTAACGTGAGACCAAAGCTATTGCATTACCCATTTGTGGTAATACTAACTGCCAACTAGATTTCTTCTCTTTTCCTTCCTACAATGATAAGTACTTTGTCCCTAAGCTATACACTTATATACACAACACGTACACCTCTTTCTCTCTATATATATTGTTTGAGACCATTCACTCTTCTAGTTTTAATATCAAATTAAGTTTGATTCTAAGCATATAAAATTTGTTACATCTTTTTTTCTTCAATCAATATTTTTCTACATGACATGTACTGGGTGGCTTTGTTTTCTTCAGAAATCAGGTGAGTTTAATCATTCTTACAAATCTTCTCATCTAGCTTCATTGTAATAAATAGAATAATAACTTAACCTAGCTCGTCTTTCTTTCAATATTTCTTCATTATTTGATGCTTCTAGCTTTTGTTCACTATGAAAATGAATTGAAAGAGGATGATAAACTAATCATCCTCTTTCAATTCATTTTCATAAAATCAGTGATAAAAAATTTAGTAGTTACAATTACAAAAAATTAGTTAGAAAAATGAATATGGTCTTCAATTTTAACGTCGATAGAACACTTAGCGATGAAATTAGAGATAATTTTTTTTTTCATATCTAATATTTTACTTTGTTAACTCAATTTTATATACCAAATGAAATTGATGAAATTTATTTTGTGGAAATTTATTATGCAGGTAGATCACGGAAACAATGTGATAAGGAAGAAAGCTTGTGTAGGAAGCCAAACGTAAATGAAGAAT
>Ga0209282_1000421_pt1 | contig 20727 bp, 6 predicted proteins | sample Mtrugardesep15_FD_187529 | JGI IMG/M metagenome (GOLD analysis project Ga0209282, IMG submission 187529) | Root nodule microbial communities of legume samples collected from California, USA - M. trunc garden sep15 (SPAdes) (version 2) | ecosystem: Host-associated > Plants > Roots > Nodule...
TAGCTTGAGAGTACCTTGACTAATGAACTAACTAGGAGGCCTGTGTTACAATGAAAATATAGGTGAAATGTTTTAGTAGTTTCAGCATGTAAACCATTGTCCCGTATTTAGATGCCAGTACTTGGTTTACTACTAATAAATGCTTCATTTCATCCAAAAACGGATAGAAAAGGTAAAGTAAAAAAAGAAGAAACACAAATTGAAATCCAGGACAATAGTTAAGTTTTGAATAAATCTACGGTAAATAATATTTGCTAGTTTTGTTAAGTTTTCTTTTAGGAATCGCAATTTTTGTCCGTACTTTTCTCTAAGGACCAATATACTATTCAACCATTTTTTTTATGATCATTAAGCTCTGATTCCTTCTTTGTACATGTAGCCGGTCACAATGCATCATAAATATTCGTGATGCTCCTAAAAGATGTAAAGGAGTTGTCAATTCCAAGTTAAATGATGCTGTTTTGACTATCATTGACCTTGCTGGAGCTGAAAGAGAAAAACGAACAGGAAATCAGGTTCATTCCTTTTTTCCATTATGATACTACCAAGCTTTGAGCATTGTGGTGTGCTGAGTTTTTGGATATTTTATAATTATAATGGTATCTCTGAAATGTTATTTCATTTACCTTTTTTGTCCTCTGCAAAACACACACACACACATATTCATCTTGTAGGTTGTCACTAAAAAGGCTCAGACAAATATAGGTGCCTGCATATTATATGAACAATGCTTTTACCACTTAAGCTTGCACTTATTCTTGATGCTTATCAACTATACTATCTGGGCATGCTTATAACACATTGAGACAACGTAAACAGAACAACTCACTGCAAGTAGTTGAGTCATGACACAACTTTGTGTTTTATTTGTTCTTTGGGGTTGATGCACATAGCAAGTATTTTGAGGGAGAGAAAGGGTTGAAAGGATGAAGGAGGATAGTTGAATGAGAGGAATTGGGGAAGGTAGTTTTTAAGAAGAGGACGAAATACATTGTGTTTGTTTTTTACTTATAGATGACGGTGTGTGTGAGAGAAAAAGGTGTCCTCTAAATTGATAAATTCTCGGGTTTCATCTTCTTTGTGTGTGCATCCTATAATCTTTTTTAGTATTCAAGTAATTTTCTGCTATCTAGTCCTCAATATTTTATTATATCAAATGCATCCCACATTCTTCGTAAAGTTTGAGTAGTGTAAGTCTTGAGACTAACTATTAAAGTAAAATTCATTGATGTAAGGATAAAATATGGGATGAAAAAGTAAACTTTCTCAATTCTAGGAGAATTATGTGAAGAATTTTAATACACTGGACGTCATCGTTTCTTAATCTCATCAGCAAGATCGACAACCCTTGTAACGGGGTTGATTGATCCATGCAGTGGACCCACCTAAAGGCATAAGATTTGATTGTTATTGTAAATCTTTTGCTTTCACCCTCATTTCAACTTTTCTTTGTGATGTTGTAGGGGACAAGATTGGTTGAAAGCAATTTTATCAACAACACATTGATGGTGTTCGGCTTATGTTTAAGAGTATGTAGGCTACACTTCAAATTATGAATCCAACTCATAATGCCTTTGATTACTAGAACAAAGTTTCCTTTTACACTGCTTTCAAAGTTTGAGAATTGTTTGATTTCTTTTCTCTTGTTCAGTTCCACATTACCTTCCCTTGTCCATTTCCACACTGCTTTCATAATGCCGTTTTTTGCTAGAACTAATGCTGTTATTTTTTCTTTCTTTTCACAGTCTCTGTTGGAGCACCAAAAAAATCCCAAGAAACAATTGCAGAAGCACTTTCAAAATTCTATGGTATTGTTTTTAATAATTTAATATTTTGTTGGTGGGTTTAGTTGCCTTCTTTGTTATTATCTCCTTATTGATGGCTAATGGCCTATCAACAAACAAACATATGCCAGCATTCTAATTTGTTTTTGTGTTGCACCTCTAAAAAACATTATGGCGTAATTTGATCCATGTAGCCAACCCCATTTAGTCGAATAAGGCTTGATTGTTGTTGTATAGATATCTCTTTTGGATAATAACTTTGAAGTTTGAAATGGGAAAGGATTACAAGTTTGACCCAGTCTACTACTATTGCAGTTAACAAGGTACCTGCGAGATTATTTGGAGGGCAAGAAGCGCATGACCTTGGTAAGTAGATACTATGCCATATGGGAGTTTTCTTTTTCACGAGAATCACATGCCTTTCTGATGTACATTTGAGTTTATCATTCCAAAAATACTAATCTTGCCAATTCCTAATATTATTTTTACTTTTTGTTTCTGTTTGCAGCTTTTAACAGCAAAGTCAGGAGAGGATGATTATCTCGATACTTCTCACCTACTTAGACAGGCTTCCCCTTACATGCAAATCAAGTAAAATTCTTCAGTTTTATCACATAATCTAACTTTCCATAGTTACCCAAGATTGGTTTCTAAGTGTCTCCATCCATTCTTGTTAGGTTTAATGAAGTTGAGCCATCAAATATGGTTCCCAAAAAAAGACTTCACCAAGCTTCTTCCATAATTGATATTGCAAAACAATCGCCTTCATTAGCACATTTAAAGAGAATGAGACTCGTTAGTGAACATACTATGCAGGTTTACTTCAGTTTCCTATCCTGGCACCTTTCTTGAAAGAATGGGTAGAGATTGTTTGATAGTTATGAATTTTCATTTAAATATTTCATATATGAATTGGTGTACGACTATATAGCCTTAATATTCTTTTATATTGGAGATGGAAGTAATATTGGCCTGCATTTGATCTATTGATGATTAGTATGGTCTATTGATGATTAATTATTATAAATTTTTGATCTTGACTGTTGATATTCAATAATTGACAGTAGCATGTTTTACTCTTGAAAATTTAAACTTTCGTGTCACCAAAATGGTCTTCATCTTCACATTTATTTGTATAACAATAATTTCGTATGTACCATCATGTAACTCCCTAATAGTTATTTCTTTGTCTTCAGAATGATGAAAAGGGTGTTGAAGAATGTAACACTTCGAAGAAAGGTAATTCTGGACATTTCAAAATTGTATTAAATTTATTTGTTCTATTCTTTCTTTTTCTGCTAGCTACTGCACAACAAATGGTAACCTATTCCCTTCTGACAAATCCAATTTGAACATTTGGGCCTTCAAAGATAATTTAACCAATGTTCAACATTTTTCCTATTGCGTATTTAATTTTTTTTATTCTAATACACGGCAGTATTTTTACTTCAAAAATATGTCTCCTGGACCAGCATTCTATCATCTTGACTATGATCTTATGACAGATACTTCAACAGTGTGTAAATTAGATGTTAGCAGTTCTGTCTCTCTAAAGTCAGAGTGCGATAACCATGCTGAGAATGAGAGAAGTCACATTATAATGAGGAATTTTGCAAGAGTTTTATGGAGTGTATTGAAGCAATATAATTCCCAACTGAAGGTAATGCTTTTTACCATCAATCGTTAATTTCAAGACCATAGTTTATTTTTTCTTATTCCTTGTGGTTCTTCACACAATGTGATGTCCACAGATAATCGAAGTATATGCATATCATAATTACCTTTTCAAAACATTTTTTCATAATCAGGTTGCAGAAAGGGAAATACTAAGTCTTAAAGAAAGCATAGGACATGCAAAGAAAAAAAATCTAGAGTTGGATACGCAGCTGAATGAGTTCAGGGCTGCCTGTACTTGTTGCAAAGGAAGAAATGAAAAATCTGATACTGAAGATTGTTCACCAGTTGATCTTGATCACCTGCATAATTTGGACCAAGAGGTTGAGTATCACACTCATATGTTCCTGTTTTCTTGTCTAAATACCATTCATGATTCAGTTGATGCAACATAAATGCTTATTAATATTTAATATACTCATCTAGAATTCACATTCTATGTGGGAACGAGATGCAACATCACTGTATCTAATATCCCTTCACTAATCAAAACTGATGCTGTCAGCTGGAGGCTTGAGCAATTACTTGTTTTTCAACTTCCCTAAGTGCAATAAATCTTGATTATTATGATTTATTAACTAATGACTAGTGCATATTCAATCTGCTTGAACTTGTTCGTTCTTTCAAGGAGAAATAAGCCTTAAATTGTGTTCTGATCTTGGTAGTTCAAAAGTAAGCTAGGCTTGATAATAATTGGACATAATGTTGACAAAGTCAGATTAATATCAAATAAGCTAAATTAGTTTAAACTTATAGTCATTACTGGAATTGGTTTTAATGATCTGTTATCATGTTAATATATTCTTAAATAGATTAAAGTAAATATTGTGTTACTAGAGGTATCCCGTCTACTGTGTGAACTGACACAAATGTGTTGTGTGCTTTATTTTGATGTATTGAAGTGCTAAGTGAATGGTTCACCAACTAGTTGATTCGTCAAAATGTATGCAAACTTCAAATTCCAATATTATTGTTATTTTGCTGTCCAGTCTTTCCAGGAAACGTTTGATGCAGTGTCATCATCTGAGCCTAGAATTGACAAGTCAGAGGAAGATCATATACCGGGTAAAAAATCAGAAAGGTTAGTCTTGTGGGTAGTGATACTCTGCATGCGATTCTTTTTATTTTATTTGCTTTGAACAAATATGCTTGTTCCTTAATTATTGTGCTTGGTGTAATAATGTAGGAAAGTTTCAGTCTCGTCGTCAGAGTCAGGACATCATAACACTTTGGAGATTGATGATGTGAGCAAGGTACATTGTGTGATTTGACATTCCAAAAGTTGATTAATGGGTCAATCTTCTTTAAGTTTTCTTTTTAGTTAATTGTAGGAGAGATCGTGCCTTAACTGCGTTCAGATATTGCTGGTTCAATAATAAACTAAGTTTTAGAGTGTGTACATTTTGTTGAAGAGGTCAGGTTGACATCAACAAAATTCAACTAATGGAAATCTAAACCTATGAAATTTGAAGCAGTTGTTTCCTAACTTCTACTTTCCTTTGACATATATTTTTTGCTGGAGTTCGGGTTTAGGGTTTTGATTGCATGTAACTTTTGGCTTTAGTAAATCAATAAATTAATAAAAAAGTTATACTAGTCGAAGCATCCTATCTAATGTGTGAACTTACAGAATAGTGTTTTGTGTGTTTTCATAAGAAATTGCTCACCATCTAGTCTCACAATCTAGTTTCTTTCCAGGAAACATTTCATGAAGAGTCATCATCTCATCCAAGACTTGAACAGTCAGATGACGAGCATATACTTGGTACTACATGTACAGAGTATTCTGAGAAATCAGATAGGTTAGTCTTGTGACTAATGATCTTTTGGGTGTTTTTTTTGCTTGTTTTTGTTGACTTTAAACTAATACATGTGTTCCTTTATTTCTGCTTTATGTGATAATATATATAGGGAAGTCTCGGTTTCCTTGTCGAATTTGGAGTATCATAATGCTTCGGAGGTGGATGATGTGGGCAAGATACCTAGTGTGAGTTGACAAGAAATAAATTAAACTAATGGCAATCTAAACCTATGAAATTTGAAGCCGTTGTTTCACGAAGCTGTTTCCTAAATTCTACTTTGCTTTGAAATATATTTTTTTGCTGGGGTTTGGGTCTAGTGTTTTGATTGCATGTAACTTCCGGCTTCAATAAACCAATAAAATAATAAAACGGTTATACTAGTCGAAGCATCCTATCTAATGTGTGAACTTACATAATAGTTTTTTGTGTGTTTTCATAAGAAATGGCTCACTATCTAGTTTCTTTCCAGGAAACATTGCATGAAGAGTCATCGTCTCATCCGAGACTTCAACAGTCAGATGACGAGCATATACTTGGTACTACCTGTACAGAGTATTCTGAGAAATCAGATAGGTTAGTCTTGTAACTAATGATCTTTTGTGTGTGGTTTTTGCTTGTTTTTGTTGACTTTGAACTAATACACGTGTTCCTTTATTTCTGCTTGGTGTGATGATATATATACAGGGAAGTCTTGGTCTCCTTGTCGAATTATGGGCATCATAATGCTTTGGAGGTGGATGCTGTGAGCAAGATACCTAGTGTGAGTTGACTTCCCATATGTTCATAATTACTAAATCAATGTTTTCAAACTTGTCTTGTTGGTTTGTTATAGGAGAGTTTGTGCCTTTATTGAGTTCAGATCTTGTTGGTTCAATAATAAACTGTGTGAGCTTGTATTTAGTGGACGAAGTCAAGTTGACATGAAATAAATTCAACCGGTTGAAAGCTGATAAACTTTAACGCATTATTCGGCCAACTTGTTTCCCTAATAACTCCTACGTTCTTTTGGTATCTAGATTTTGCTGGTTTTGGTTATATGGATTTTGCTGGTTTATGGATTTAATGTGTTAGTAGTTGAGGCATCTCATCTAGCACGTGAACTGATATAAATGTGCATTGTTGCGGGGTTTTTTTTGTGCAAAATATTTCAGCCACCAGTTTTTTTTCTTCAAAATATATGGGGAGTTTTAGATTGCAAATATTGCTATGTATGTATCTTATTTGGTTATCCATTCTTTCCAGGAAATGATACAGACACAACTTTCTTCTGAGCCTAGAATTCACCTGTCCAATGAAGAGCCGAAGTTTGTTTCTCCCTGTAAACAGTTAGATTTTGAAAAATTAGATAGGTTAGTCTTGTGACTAATGATCTTCCACTTTTGATTCCTGCTCAGTTTTTTATTTTGATTTTGATTTGGACTGTTACACTTGTTCCTTAATTCTTGCTTGGTTTGATAATACAGGGAAGTCTCTGTTTCATTGTCAAAGCCTGAGCATCATAATGCTTTGGAGGTAGATTCTATGCGATCCCATCTAATGTGTGAACTGACATTTTTGTGTTTTATGCTCTTTTATAAGAAATGGTTCACCAATTTATTTGTCCTTAAGATTCTTGTTGCAATATCAATATTTACATTATCTGGTTATCCCTTATTTCCAGGAAACATTTAATGCAGAGTCATCATCTGAGCCGAGACTTGACCAGTCAGATACTGAGCATAAGATTTGTACTACATGTTCAGAGTTGGATTATGAGAAATCAGACAGGTCTAGTTATTAATGATCTTCCACTTATGATTCCTTTTATTTTTGGCTTCAGATTCTTATGCTCATTTCGTAATTCCTTCTTGGTATGATAATACAGGAAACTCTCTGTCTCATTGTCAAAACCAGAACATAATGCTTTTGTGGTTGATGCTATGGACAAGATACCTTGTGTAAGTTGACTTTCCATATGCTAATTGTTTGAAATAGTCACATATTTATATCCATAGCTGTAATATGTCATTGATTGGAAGTAGATTAACCACTCACTCAATTTAGCATTCGTTGCGTTTATTTGTCAAGGGAAATTACATTCAAGCTAACTCGGCATGTCATTGTAAATTTGGTCCAGAAAAAAAAAGCTTGTCATTGTAAATTGTAATTACTCCTATCCCTTGACAATTAGTTATTGCTGGATATGGGGCGGACATGAATATCATATTTATCTAACTTGCGGGAGCTGATATCATACTACCCATACCCATGATATCCATTTACATCCCTACATCTAATGTCTGAATTGTCATAATTGCGTTTTTTCATTTCATCAGAAATGGGTCACCCACTACTTTGTTCTTCAGAATGCATTTGGATTTCAGCTTGCAGTAACAATATATATTATTTGTTTGTGCATTCTTTCCAGGAAACATTTCTTTCCGACTCATCATCTGAGCCAACACTTGAGCAGTTAGATGAAGGGCATATGCTTGGTTCTACCTGTACGGTGCTGGATTCTGAAAACTCCGATAGGTTAGTTTTGTAACTAGTGATCTTCTGCATGTTATTTTTTTTTTTTTTAGGCTTTGAACAAACACGCTTGCTGCTTACTTCCTGCTTTGGTATAACAATGTAGGGAAGTCTCAATCTCTTCATCAAAGCCTGGGCATGATAATTCTTTGGAAGTTGACGCGGTTAACAGGATACCTAGTGTGAGTTGACTTTCCATATCTCAACGTGGTTATGAATCAATCTGCTTTAACATACTACTTGGTACTTTGAAGGATAGGTTGTTAGTTGAATTCAGATATTGCGAGTTAGTACTTAATAATAAACTAAGTTAGCATGAACCTATTAATTGGCTAACCTGTTTCCCTAACTCCTACCCTCGTTGTACATATAGTTATTGCTTGGTTTTGGGTTAGTGGCTTGTTAGCTGGTAACATTAGGTTTTAATAGAATAAAACAAAATCATTATGCTACTTGAGGCATTAAATCTAACATGTGCAACGGCATGATTGTGATTTGTGTCTGTATTTCATTAGAAAAGGTTCATTTACTAGTTTGCTTTTCGAAATTTATGCAAGCTTCTGATTGTTAATGTTATATGTTGATTATGTGGTCATCCATTCTTTCCAGGAAACATTTCCCTCACAGTCATCATCTGAAGAGCCTAGACTTGACTTCTCAAATGAAGAGCCTATGATTGGTCCTTCTTGTACACAGTTACATTCTGAAACATCGGATAGTTTAGTCATGTGAGTAATACTTTGAGTGTGATTTATGCTCTGTTTTTCTTGATTTTGTGTTATTATGGATGTGTTCCTTATTTCATGGTTGGTGTAATATTATAGGGGTGCTTCTGCCTCATCAAAACCAGGGGTTCATAAGGATTTGGAAGTTGATGCTAAGAGCAAGATACCGAGAGTAAGTAGTCTAACCATTTATTAATCATAAGTATAAGTGTACATGTTCTTTAGGAGACACTGCGCTGAACTGATATAATACAGAATATTCTCCATAAATAGATGCTTTAGATCATCATCAATGGATAAACCCCTTTTGGGGTACTAATGTGCGTCCCTAATGGGGTACCTATTTGGTATCAAATCTTATGAAGCTAAGACTCCCCCATTGGGATGGTCTTATTTAAATACAAAATAAATACTCCCTAAAAAGATGATACTTTCCAGCACGCCCCAAAATAGTGCATACAAGTTGTATGCATGAAACTTCTTACACATGAGCTGAATTTCAGGACCTAACTCGATCCCTCGAGTTAAAGAATGCTACCACAATTTTCTTCAATAGAATTTTTTCCTTAGTAAAGTGATGATGATTGCTGATGGTTTTTTCGTGAAAGACCGAGTTCGATACAATGTGAAAAGCAACTTGATTATCACAAAGTACAGTTCCAATCAATGCTGTCCAACCAACTGGTGAGACAACTGTTTCACTAGTTACCATCGCAATAGCGTTTACTCATCCCCAACACTAGATTGAGCTACCACATTTTGCTTCCAAGGTTACGTTCGACAAAGAAACAATATCGTAGATCACTTATCAATAGTAGATACAACCCAATCTGTACCTGAATATATGATTACATGTGTGTTTCATTTGTCTTCATACAACACCCCACGGTCTAGAGAATTCTTGATGTATCACAAAATTTGGAATAATACATTCCAATGGTCATCACATAGAGATTATATCAACCGATTCGCTACATTGACTGCGAAGGTAATATAAATATCTTGTCTACTTATCGTGAGATAGTTGAGTTTCTCAACTAACCCCGTGTATCTATTGTGGATCTGAAAAGGCCCTCTCCGTTACGGTAATAGTTTATTGTTCGGAATCCAAGTGTTGATAGGTTTGAAATTAGTTGTTCAAAAAGGCTTCTTTAAGACGTTGATACTTGATAGCCATCTTATTATAGTAACATGAACGAAAAGTAAGTTTGTGAGGTCCTTCTATCTATCTGCTTATAGCTTCACAAAATTATACCGTTCATATTACCATATGCTAAGTTTACTAGGAGTTCGTTTCTGCTTGCATGTTTCATCTTGTTAAATCACCTTTCAGGAATTGTTAGATTCCTCATTATCAACAAAAAATGGCATTTTGGATCCTTCATCGCCTAAAGATGTTTCATCTACTAAAACCCGGAGTGATATAGGAGTCAATAACTCCTGCAAACCTCCTAAGCCAAAAAGGTATGTGGTGTATTTATCGTAAATGAGTAATGAAGTGGTGTTTGTCGTTGTCTGTGTATAGTTTTTCCTTCCATACTTACCAGTTAAGATTTTAAAATACGTGTTATGTTGAAATCAGGACACTTATGCCTTCCTCGTCGATGTTATCAAGGAACTTGAGCACCTTTGATCTTTTAGACGATTCAGAGAAATTAAAGGTAGTAAATAAAATTTACTTGATTTTGGATCAGTGTTTTGTGCAGTACATCTGCCTTTACGAAATTGAAAGTGGTCGTACAATTCAATAGCTACATTTCTCGTCTATTTTTATGTTGATATAATGCTATGGTTCTTCAGAAACACATGATGTTAACAGCATTTGTCTTTTTTTCAGGGGAGTAGGGGCACAAGGAAGTTGGGTGCACGTGATGATCCTAAAAGATCAAATGGAAGTATCTCTCTGCTCAATTTGCTCCAAGTGAGAAAAAGCAATATTCGTCACTAGGGTAGCCACCCAACCCTTGTAAAAAAAAACACAAATGTTATGCTTGAGATAAGGGATAGATGCCTTGACTGGGTATGTGGTTGGTGATGACTTGCCGTTTTGCAATGCATCTTATGCCTTATAGTAATCTGCTTTAATTAGTTAGTTACTGCTAACAAGTCAGTTGTTCACATTTTTTTGTAAGTAATTCTGCATTTTTAGTGGCATTGCAGAAAGTGTAACAACTGTAGTTATTTGAATTAATTAGTTACTGCTAACAAAGTCAGCTGTTCCCTATTTTGTAAGTAATTCTGCAATTTAAGTGGCATAGCAGAAAGTGTTATGATTGTAGTTATTTGAATTAAGTAGTTACTGCTAACAAGTCCGTTGTTCAGTTTTTTGTAAGGAATTCCTTTTTTATTAGTGGCATACCAGAAAGTGTTGCAACTGTAGATGTGTGTGTATATCACTCCCTAGCCTAGAGAAATGAAATCTCATTCCTTCCCATTTGCTTCAAGTCACTTTCAATAATGTATCATTAACTACACCTCATGCTTCTGCGTTCACTCATCGTATTTTTTATTTTCTCTGGGGAGGTCTACTTATAGATTCATATATCATATATGAGATGAATGTCCTATACCAAAAAAATATGTTCAAGTACTTCCAGAAAATGTAAGAACCAAATCTATTAAATAACTTAGTGATGAATATAAATATTATAATTAAAGTTGAAAAACTATTGTAATATCAATTTTTATACTAGTTATTAAAGATTTTGTTTATAAGAGAAGAAATTTAAAAACAAGAATTGCCAAGAGGAATATCATCTTAAATGGTTTGCAGAAATACCGCATTATGACTTTTAGCCATAGCGTCAACATAGGAATTTAGTTCGTGTTAAATGTGGTTCACATGAATAGTCCAACCTCCTCTAAAAATAAAATAAAATAGATAGTCCAACCCTAGGGGTGGGTGAGAGAACATACCTTGTTATGAAGATGTTGAAGATGGAAATTAAGTGTACCGAATATGAATCATATATCATATCATATTAATATGGTTGGAATCAGTTTCAAGAATAACATGAGTTAAATGCATCTCTTTAGCCATTTGAACGTTCCGAGAGAATACTTCATTACTCAGCTAAAAGAGCATTACCACAGAATTATTTAATTTTTTTCTAGAGGAAAGAGATATTTAATTGTTCAAAACTATATGATTGTATATTTAACTAAAAAAACATATTTGTTTATTAAAGAAGTTTCAAAAAGAAAATTATTTGATTCCGTAACTTATTAAAAAAATATTTTGATTTTATTTTATATAAGATTCTTCCCTAGTGATGCCAGATACTATGGAAAGGGAATATCTTGACCAATTGATGAGATGTTAGGTACGATTTTTAATACATTGCACAAACTTGTACAAATCAGATATTGAATATCGAAACCAATTTTAATCATACAAACTTCAAATCCAATTCGTAAACTTCATCCTCAACAATATTATAATTTTTCTTTTCTTCAAAAAACAATATTATAATTCTTGTCATCTCAAAAATTAAAAAAATAACATATCGAACCAGCGCGGCATGGTCCTCTACTCTTACCATGTAAGGACCAATTCAAATTAAATTCCTAACAAACAGAAATAACATGTCAAATTACATATAGCCAAACCCATCCAATAATGCACAGCGTCGTGAGACAAATGCTGTTTTGTCTTTAAGATGTACAATATCATATACTATTTCATTCAGCAAAAAAAAATCAGATAATAAGCATATATATTATATACATACAATTTATTTATTTTATATACTACACTCTAGTACCGATATTGGACAAAGGTTAGGTAGCTTGATATTGCTTAATATTATATTATATTACCAAAAGAAAAAAGTAATAAATAATTATGAAAATAAAAATAGCAAGTTATTAAATAATGTCATTTTCATATGTAATTTTTGGTCTCAGCATCTCCCTATCATTAGAAAGCGGCGTTGGGAATAGGAAATATCTGTTGTGGAATTCTGAAACGGACCTGAGAAGCCGGCGATCGGACGGCGACACCGTGCCAACATATACCTCCCTTACAATTCAACGGTGGATGATGGTGGCGGTTGATAGCATACGTGGCTTTACGAGAGACATCCCACGTCAGCGTTGCCATTAGGATAAGACCCACCACGGTGGTTGATATCATGACGACAAAAACGCCGGTGAAAGTACGAGCACAGAGAAAGCCGTAGAGCTTAATACAGGCGATCACGGCCACGTAGATTGTTGTAAGGTTGCTAACAACTGCGTCAGATAGAGCCATAACTCAACAAAGTGTAGAGGAAGGGTTTTTGAGGCGTTATATTTATATGTCCATGTTTTTATTGCTTTGTGTAATGCCAATTTTACACTATTCTTTTTTTTTCTTTTTTTATTGATCAAAAAAATTATGAAATGACCAAAGACACGCCTATGTTGCACTCCACCCGCCGATTTTTGGAATACCAATCAAATTGCTACACGTGTTATTGCTTGGCAGATTATTTCAAATGGATGTAATTTTCAGTTTTAAACATAATAGAATTTTTAATCATACTGGGTAATTTTGAAAATTACAAAATGTTGTTTTGAAGAAGATAAAATAAAATTATATTACCGAAAGACCAAAACTTCATGGCAAAAGATGTGCTAGAAAGAAAAGACCAAATCAAAAAGTTACAAAGCGTAGGAATCGAAAATCGAGTGTTGACTCTTAAATACAAGATTGAATTAAACTACCAAAAATGATGATCAAAATAGAAAGTAGTAACATATTTTTCTTTCAACCACCAGAATGTTTGTAGCTTAATTTTGTCGATCAATTGATGCAAAGAGTGTTCCTTATGTTTAAAAAATTGTTTCTTTCTTTCATTCAAAATCATCAAGATACAAGATAACTATAAATGATACATAGTTAAATGGTGATGCTTTAATGAACCGCCTAAATGGCTAAATTGAAGCAAATGATCTTTTATAAGTGTTGAATTCACCGCAACATACCAAAGCCAATGAGAAACCAAAATCCAAATAGATCCAAAAAATTACACTACAAGAACAAATGATTAATGTCCTCGTGTGAACCACACCCCCGTACATTGTTCTTGTTGTTTTTGAAGTAAGCCTTGATGGAAAAGAATGTCAGTATGAGGGATATGATTATGCAAAAGACGTCAAACAAATATATTGGCTTTTAGAGTAACCGCCTTGTCTCAGATGATGTATAATGATTCATGTATTGAAGCAATTTCAATAGTTGTCAAATAATGATAAGCATAACTAACTGTATAACGTTGAGACGGATGCACACAAACAGGCTTTAAAGCCGCGATACCCAAATCCGTTTATAGCACAACCACTGGTGAGAGCTAACATGTTCTCACCGGAGCACTAGAAAGATGGTGGTGTGAAGGGCCGACGCCACTCGTCGCACCACCGGTAATGGATTATACGTGGTAAAAAAGACGGTTTGGAAAAGTGGGGTCAAGGTGACGGTTGTTTGTTAGAGAGAGGTTAGAGGTGATGGCGACCTCGTGAAGTGGTTGCTACAATCTACTAGCACCAACTGAGCGTTGTGTAGATAATATTAATTAAATAGTACAATTTAAAATACTCCTCCTATTCCAACTTAAGTGTGTTCAGGGGCGGAGCCAGGAATTACACATCAGAAAGACCAAGTCTAATAAATGTAATTTAGTAAAGAAAAAATATATTTCGAAGTACTAAACATATAAAAGCGATATTAGGAATTTATAAATAAACTAAGTGAATGAACTGCTTTTTCTCTAACTAAGCTTTGACTTTATAAAAAAATAGATTTATTTGTTATGCATCCTCGGTGTGCAGAATTTTGACACGATGAATGGATCTAAACGTTATAATATCGAAAATGTATAACTTTTATCATAATCACCTATAAAGTCATGCACGTGATTAATTGTAATGTGTTGATAATGTAAAAAAAATTTTACTCATTCCGTCCAAAAATGGGTAAACATAAGTTGATGTATTTTTTGTCAAAAAAAAGTTGATGTATTTGGTACAAATTTTGAACAAAATACATTAACTTTTGTTGATCAATTTTTTTTACATACATTTTAGGATGGAGGCAGTACACCACATAAAAATTAAACTTAAAAAAGAATGTAAACTTTCAATTAAATTTAGTAAAAAAGAATATTATAAACATAGACTTTTCAATTCGTAATGGGGCATGAAGTATATTAATCCACGGAAGTAAAACTTTAAGAGATTTGCGCATTCATCATTATCATATATGTAAAGTGAAATATATTGAATTGAAAGTGATGAAAGTAGTATTAATTAAAGTTGTAATTGAAAAAAATAATTAATATTGCATTGAAAAGTGAAATTAGTCGGTTATTTTAAGATAATATTTTTTTACAAAAATATCATTTATTATAAGACGGATGGAGCATTTGTCTTTTTATGACTTTTTTTTTCCTCTCAAATAAGTCGATCATTTAAGGACGAATGAAGGAACAATGTATTAAAAGTTGTATAGTTGATTCAAAAGTCTAAAAATTTAGTACTACACTTACTTTTGTTAGCTTGATTCAAAAGACTAAAACCGTCCTAATCAAAGGAGTATCTTTTAACAAACTTTCTTTCTAATTCTTTGCTTAGGATATTTGTTAGCTTGATATTCTCCTTAATTATATTCAATGCACTGTTTTTATTAGAAGTGAGCGTAAGATTAGGACGTCTTATCTTCTTCTTTTTTTTCGCGTAGGAAAGAGTATGACGTTTTATCTTGTTAAGAAAATTTACTTGCTTTTTCGTTTTAATTCGAATTTCTTTTCTTTTTTTGCAAACCTAGACAACTAATAAATTTTGTTAATGCTTTCTTTCAAAAAAAACTTTTTGTTAATGTTATGATTTATACTCTCAGATTACTATTATAAACAAAATTTATATTTTATATTTATTTAGTTAATATTATATATAATTTTTATTATTGACCACATATATCATTTAATAAAAATATAATGGTGACCGGATAGTGTATATATTTTATTCAATACATTTTTTTAATGATTTGTTTCTTTAATATATTTAATCATTTATTACTTATTTTAGGGGGGTCATTTATTACTTTAATTTTATATATTATCTTTGTATAATAGTAAATAATTAGAGTATTGTTGACAAATCAACAATTATTGTTTCATTGTACTTTAAAATTTAAACATGGTAATTATAAAAAAAACTTAGACATTTTTTTTAATTGATAAAAAAACTTAGACATGATAAATGAGTATTTGTTTTTCGGTCTTTCTAAACAAAACTTGTCTTCCATAAAATTAGTGGTTTCGTTATCTATTGCTCGATGCACGTACGCTCAGTTGCTTGCGCCTCAGGGTACTTGGGGTTTCCAATCTACGAGACTGGGACATGAATCTAATCTACTATATCTTCTTCGGAAACTGCAGGATTTTTTTTATTTATTCAAAGTTTAAAGCATCACTGCTTTTTACAAAGAATAAATGACTAATCATTATCACAAGTGTGTGATTATCCTTAGCAAAAATTGTTTATTTTGACATTACCAAGAGCAACTACTGAAAAGAACTATAATAAGTTAGGGCACAATGTTTATTTTGAAATTGCCAAAATTGTTTTTTAATACAAACCTTCTTCTTCTTTTTCTTTTAACAACGGCATGTTAGCATACTTTTTATTTTTCAGACACCTTTTCAATTTTATTTTAAAATGTTTAAATTACTTTTGTTTTGAGAATTTAAAATTAAATTAGATGGTGTCCGTTTTGGATATACTATCAATTTGTGGGGATTCACCAATATTCATGACTCATGGCATTTTTATCGAAACTCAAGTGCATGGACCTTCATCTATCCACGAATCTGACCTACAATGACTCGTGAACCAACCTAGTGGTCCAAATTCATTATTGCCATTTCTAACTTTTATGTTGAAGTTCCTTTTGGTTCAGTTTTTAAAAGGAACAAAGTTGAAATGATAGTTGATTTGATTCCGTTCTACTTTTGCAATATTTTTCATAAAATTGAAATCTAAACAGACCGATAAAGAATAAGTTGGTTTGATCAGTTCAATTAGTTTGACATTTCCAAAATTTTAGATGGTTCGGTTAGGTCTCGACTTCTAGCATAAAACTTTGTTGGATTTTTATGACATAGATCCACTTCTTTAACCTCTTATTGTTGGAATCTAAAGCTATCCAATTTTTTTTTTTGTAAATTTACACACAAGCACGAAGAAAAATTAGGGCCATGTGCGCTCGCTCCTCCCCCACACCCTATGGACCACCCTTGACTCTCATATTTTTCCCTCATTTAATAATTTTTAGAAATAAAAATCAGATCGCTCATCAGGTTCACTAATAAAGAAAATTAAATTTGTAACACTACGATAAAACCCCGAGAAAATTAATGTGAAGTAGAAAGTAAAACATTGGTGGGAGTCATTTATGATATTACTAGTGGCAAGTGCATCTCTGATACCACAAATGTGATTACCTAAACCTCGAAACGTTGTATGCTTATTTGGAGAAAACCATTGGTGGACTTCATTTGATAACCTAAAATTTCTCACAATCTTATAGTATTTTTTTTCATTGGTTTATATACGCTTTTTTTTTTTTTAAGGAAAACACAGAAACGCTTTTGAAATGCCCTTCCATATAACATTTGAGTGCATTACTATGATTTTTTTTAAAGAACATGTTTATAACATTTCATTAGATATCAAATCATAAATACATGATGATATACCAGTATAAGTATAGAGACTATTTAAAGATGTGACTACCTGTATTAAGCTATGAATGACTTAATTTGTTTGTCTCCAATTAAATTGGTGTGAGAGTTTTCTTACGATAAACAATAATAATGTTTACTTTCAGATAAAACAGTGCCAAATTTTATGATGTCATTGCTGCCTTTTTGTAATAATCAACCACTATCCTAGAGTCCACCTAGAAATCTTCACTGGGTAGTTGTAAATCGTGTACCATATGATAGCATGACACAAGCCTAAAGCCTCACCAACATGAACAGAGCACGCTAGGGTTTGCAAGCACATAACTCCCATACTTAACACAAATGCACATGTTCGATGCCTACTTTATCCTTGGATATAAAGAATGGAGTATCAATATTGCACTTAAATCTATTTGTTGTTGGTCTCACCCATCAAACCATATTAGCCTAAGTCAGCCATAGCTGCACTTAACTAGCCGGGCTTAAATGACTTCGTAAGACTCCTTCTAGTAGCATTTGCCAACTTCCAATCCTCTAGTAAATACTTTGCATTCCCCAATATTTAAATTATAAAATAAAATTGTATCATGTTATTTTTATATTTATCAACTAGTTGAATCTTTAATTTTTTTTATAGTGTTCAAACACTAATTTTACCCATTACGTCAAAAGTCAATCCACTACAAATCCATCCAACAACAGCTACTTTGTATGTTATCTACAACTTTATACAAAAATACATATAGAATTAAAACTAAAATGCATCAAAGTTTATAGTTCATTATTTTTTAATTAAATATTCAATTTCAATAATGAATAAGGGGTCCGGACAAAGAAATGTTTTCACTCGATGTGGGGGGTGTTGGTAAGAATATAGTGGTATGGTATCCCTTGCAAATTGAATTAGAACGATATTGTTCTTGTGTTTTGGGTCATGTATGTATTACTTTTGATTTACATTGCTCCACATGAACATATATTTGTTGAATATGGGTAGGAAACAAACAAGTCAGGATGGCCGAGTGGTCTAAGGCGCCAGACTCAAGTTCTGGTCTTCGAGAGAGGGCGTGGGTTCAAATCCCACTTCTGACATATTTTTTACTTTTTCTTCATTTTCTTTATTTTCAAGTAACTTTTCTTTTATGTTAATCTTTTACACTCTCTTCGTAAATTTCATTAGTCTTGTAACTGTTACCGAATGTGGCTAGATTAATTTTTAATTTTGGAAGTGGATTAATTTTTTATTTTTGGGAGTGAAAAATGAGAATCTAAGTACTCTCTGAGTATGTTTTATTAGTTTGACAAACGGTGATAAAATCAACTAATTGGTAATTAGTGAGCTATTGTGATGAAACATATGATAGAATATGGATTACCGTAGTAATAATTATTCTGATTTAAGAAGGAATAAGTCTCCAAAGAATTGGAGGAAAGGAAAGACTAGAATTTCATTATTGCTTTGTTCATATCTTGCTTACACGTACAATACATATTTATATAGTAGAAGAAGTGGGTGATATCTTATCTTGTAAGTACTTAACAGAAAAGAAAAAAAACAGAATAGTTTTTTAACCTTCAATTTCTAGCTTCATAAAACTACTAACTACATGTATAATACTCCTTTCAGTCTCAATTATACATAACAATTTTCATAGACCACATAAATCATTTATTAAATAAATGTAAAAGGTAAAAAGTTGTTTATATTGACTTATATAACTAATAATAATATAATACTAACTACTTTTATACATAACAATACATTATTACTCTATTACATATAAATTACATTGCATATAAAATACATATTAGTATAGTATGTGTATCAACATAATAATAACCAGATTCCCATTTATACAACACAACTATTCTTTTTTAGTATAATTATTTATTAATTATTTTAACCAACATATAATGATTTGTTTAAGTGAATTTCTTATTGTGCTCTTCTCTATTCGTAAATACTCTATTGCATTTCAGATTTTATCTTCTAAAAGCGTAAAGCAGATTAAAAACTTCTCTATTTTTTGAATTTCAACGCGCAAGAAGTTTTAAGGATATGAAGTTCATTTTATTTAAAGATGAGTGTGCCGTCATCAAAATCTGTGAGACTTCAAACTATGTCCAATTTGATCAAACTACTAAAAAACGAGTCCATTTTTCATTCTTTGTGTGTGTGACTTTTCTCCCTACAAAGTGATATAAGATCATGGTTCTGATTCAAGGAGTGAGTTCTTGTTGATTTGTTTATTTTTCGTACTACTTCAATCTTTGACTGTGTTGTGCGTTCATTTCAAATATATTAAGATGTTGATTTAAAAAAAAAAAAAAAAACTTGTCAAGTTGAAATAATACTTTCTAAGAAAAATTACCCATTTTTTTATGTCAAGAATTGAGAACAATGGTGTGTGAAAATGGGAGTAATATTGGGTTTCCAGGATGTGTCGAAAATTGTCAACTCAAGGATTCAAGATTTGGAGGAAGTTATCTCCGAAAAAGTGCGTGTGTTGCATTTCTTTGTATGTTGTATGCTTCTTCAAAAAAAGATTTGGAGGAAGTATTTATCCTCTATAAAATAAACTATGTTGATTGTTGAGAGTATTTATAATTAAGACGTTTGTTTTAACGAAATTGTTTATAGTAAGTGAAGTGTATATACTTTTTTTTTTGTCAAAAGTTTATATCCTCTTAACATTAAAGAAATGTAACTTTGTAAAACAGCTTGTTTATATTGTTTGAAACGTAGTGGCTTGGCATGAATGACAAAGCGATCAGCCCACGCTGGCAAAAGAAAAGTGTACACCCTACACAAACAGACTTATAATAAAAAGTGGCTTTGCAAAAGGTATATTTGATGAATAAAATTCTTTTTTAATGGCAAATGTTAATCGTTAAATTAATTTTTCTAATCATGTTTGAATCATTTGAGTAACCCACCCTAAACTTTTTTAATCCAAAACAACGATTGAACTTTCAGTAGATTTTTCTGATATATATGTGGGGGCTTTTGAGCAATATAAGAGGTCGAAAAAGCAATTATGATGTTTGATTATTGACGGTGTCTCAAAACCCAATTCAGTTGAACTACACTCATCAGCCACCCATCAATATCCCCAAACATAACGGTACAATAAAAGAAAATAATCAACAATGTTAGCATCAGCATCTGAGTTTGACTTTAAAGTTTGATACTCGTTATTTTCTCTCTATAGAGATCCCTGTAGTTGCAGGGGTGGGTGGATTGATCATACGAAAGGGAAATTCCTCCTAACAATAGGAGCATTAGGAAAGATGCGCCATATATTGGTGAGAAGTTTTATAGCCATCAACTATTCATGGATCATAATTAATTATGTTAAAAGTAAAAACTCCCCCTTCAAAAAAAAAGAAAAAAAAGTAAAGACTCCCTTAACATAAACCCATTGAGAAAATTGTTCACATGTCTACAATGCTGCAGTCATTGTACAACTCTACAACTACACTGAAACGATAATATAAATTATAT
>Ga0209282_1000422_pt1 | contig 20711 bp, 8 predicted proteins | sample Mtrugardesep15_FD_187529 | JGI IMG/M metagenome (GOLD analysis project Ga0209282, IMG submission 187529) | Root nodule microbial communities of legume samples collected from California, USA - M. trunc garden sep15 (SPAdes) (version 2) | ecosystem: Host-associated > Plants > Roots > Nodule...
AAAAAAAAAAAAAAAATGAACAATTGAATTAGGTTTTGAAGACAAAAAAAATAAAATAATTCCAGTGATTATGCTAAGTAATTGAAGAATTCAATGCAACATGATGAAGTATTGGCCATCATGTTGTTTGGGAAACACACAGACACAATTCCTGTATCATAATTATTTCCTTTATTTCCCCACTTTGCAAAATGAAAACAAAAACTTACCCCTTTAAAATAAAGTATGCATTTGATGGTTTTCAAAGTCAAAAGTATTTGCATTATCCTCTCCACTTTTGTTAAAGCTTATTACTGGAAGGTGATGTGGGGGCATTTTCCAAATAAATCAAAGAATTCTCCAAATATTTAACTATAGTCTATATATGACTAATCAAAAGCACTAATCTTGTAAAGCGTTTTATTGTAACTAATTAGTTATAATTATAGATTCACAGCCAAGAAACAAGAAATGGTTGGTTCCATTGTCAACTAAAAAAAAGTCTAATTGGAGATAGTTGCTTGTTATATTCTTCCCCTTTTTTACTTATTTTAATTATTTTTTCTTATTGTTCAAGGTAGTGAAAGTGACCCTGCTTGCAAGTAGTCATGGACATCATCCATAAAATAAAGGAAAAGAAAAAGCATTCATGTATATCATCAATAGATCTTTCATGATTAAAGATTTTATCTTGATAGCTGTGTTTCGATTATATTATTCTCATGAGCCACAGCTCTGGAATTTTAAAGCATGTCAAAGTAATTTTAGAGAGTAAAAGTGAAGTATTTTGATATTGAATTGTAGAAGTGTAATATATTGAACATTTTAAAAAAAATGAATATTTAAGGAAAAATTCAGTTTCCAAACATTATAATAGTCCTTCAAACTACAATGACTTTTACAATGGAAAAATGTTTCATGTGATATACAATTGATTAATATTTGAAAATCGTTTGAAACTCAAATAACCATCAATTTCATTTCACGTAAGTACAAACTTGTGGTATTATAAGATGATTATGACTCAATCAATACCGGCTCGACAAAGAACAACAAAAATGACAGTGTCTCATAAACTCAAGTTATATTCATTTTCTTTGTTTTTTTTTTCCTTTCCAAACAACTCTTGATTTTGTGAAGTTTAACGACAATTTAAAAACTTTGAACTTCTACTTAAAGATGACGACCTTGTCGGTCATTGAAATTTTTCAACAACTTTTAAACATTATCAAGTGTAAACTAGGGGAAACACTTCTCCCCCAACAATTAGCTCAACCTACATAGACAAACATACCAGACATCATCATTTTTAATTGGCTATAATGCTCTGATAAATTGCCAATTATTCTGACCCCGCGCTTCACGGAAAGTGTTTCAAACCTTCAATAGCACTGTCCAATTTTATCACATTTCACCAATAACATATATTTAGAGAAAAGAGCTAGTTTTCTAATACATGACAAATTAATGTTAATACCCTAGCTAATAAATGTGTGTCTATATTTAGTGTCTGATTGTGCCTCGAATATGATTATATTTCATGTGTGATGCCAAAAAAATACGACAATTTTAATGTCTGATCATGTCTCGAACATGAATATCTCTCATGCGCGATACCAAAAAAATGTGGCAGTGATAGCTTTTACCATATTTCATGCCAAAAAAATCAATGTAGGCGTGGGTCTCACCTATACTACCACTACAAATGTGTCGTTATGACTTTCCTCTACCATATGTGGTTAATCACCACTTATCTACACTGTTACTAGCTTCTCTTTCACTCCATCACATGTTATATAATAATATGTGAATGTGGTTATTTATTTTTGTTTTAACTTTATGGTAACATCTAAGCTAAATAATTAATAATATATAGGTTTGGAACTTTATATTATGAGCTGTCGGTGGAGATGTTAAGCATCCTATGACAAATATCCATTCAAAGTACTTTTTTCTAGCAACTTACCAGCCATTCTCATTTTCTCATTTCTTTCACTTTCACCTTCCAACTACATTTTGACACAAGAAGCCTTACAAAACTTGTTATAGTCTTCTTCATGCTACGTTTTGCAAGGTACAAGTGGTAGCACTATGTTCTCTTTTACTCCTCTTAGTGCACATTTTCTTCTATATTTTTCTCTAAACCATGCTGTTATATATTTTTGCAAGTTTGCAACATTTTTTCTTCTTCTTTTCTTAAGGCAGATTATGAGAGTTCTGTAAGCAGTTTTAACTGAAAACAATGTTTCTATGTTGAAGTGTGTAATATACTACTAAATATTGCCATAACTTAATTGAAGAAACATATATATGAAAGCATGTATATGTTAAGCTTCTAAAAATTTGCATGGAAACATGTGTATAGTAAGTAGTCTCTATAATATCCAGATGGACCAAATGTGAATATATATAGTTAGTGTTAGCTGTAGTTATATACAATTGTACTTGGCTCTTATTCATGTTTGGTAGTGTTGGGGTCAAGGGGAGCTCAAATCAATGGTTCTTAAATCACTTGTAATAATAATACTATAAAGAGTGAATATGACACCACAAATTCAACCAAAATCTTAAGACTTCAGTTGCAAGGGCCACTTCTTTAATATCATCTTTTTCTAATTTCTTGTTCATTCCTAACAAATGTGAGCCATCACATTAATATTCACCCTCTCCAGCCAAAGCCTCATCAAGTACCAATGAGTTAACTTGAAGTTAATATTCACAGTTCTCTAGTATGTACCCATATTTCTTTAGTTTAATTTTTTGGTTGCTCAGTGGGTTTTTTTTACTGCCAAATGTAGGAAATAGAAATTATCCTCATTGATAGTTACTGTACAATAGCATGAAATTTTCTCTTTATGTTCTTGGATAGAATTTGAAATCATGAGTCACAAGCCATGGCATTGGAGGAAAAAATCTATGGAGAAGACCATCTTTGCAGCTGACAAAGTTGTCAGTCCTTCTCAAATCAATGAAAAAGAGGTACTTAAAGCTTTATTTCACTCATTTTTACAGTACACATTCTCATATTACCCTCTTGCTTTGTGCAAACCAGAAACTTATTAAGACATTATTCTCTGCTAAGTTTTGACAATGTGTTAATCAATTATAATTTTCCTTTTAGAACTGAATTCATTAGAGAAATGTTTGATTTGATTAATACACTAACAATACTACATTTATCAGGCACATGATCTTTCAACAGATAAGGAAAGTGGATCGAAAAGATCATCGAGAAGTCTAAACGAGAAGTTGGCAAAAGTCCTCATTGATTCTCCTGTTGGAGTGAAATCTGATGAAGATTTAGACAAAGAAGTGTCTGCTGAAATTGTTACTCCTACATATGAAACATTGCAGGAACCTTTGCAGCCTCTAAGCTGTGTTGAAGAAGAACAAGAGCAAACGCCATGTGTTGTCATTCCAAATATATCAAAAGAGCATGAGAAGATTCAGAAAGAATTGGAAGAGAAGCTTACAGAAGCAAATAAAAAGATAGATGAGTTAACTGCTAAGAATGCTTGTCTAACTAATGATTTACTCTCCAAAGAGGAATCTATTGGGGACCTAGTAAGATGTAAACAAGAAGAAAATGAAGAGTTTAAGACTCTGATGACAAGGTTAGATTCCACAGAAAAGGAAAATGCATTCCTAAGATATGAGTTTCACATGTTGGAGAAGGAACTTGAGATACGGAAGGAGGAGATGGACTATAGTCGTCAGTATGCAGATGCGTCACACAAACAATATCTTGAGAGTTCTCAGAAAGCCTCAAAGTTAGAAGCCGAGTGTCAGAGACTCCGTCTCGTGATTCAAAAAAGATCTCCCGGTCTTGCAGGTTCAGTGAATAGGAAGAATGAAATTGGAACGATGAGAAGAGAGACAGGTATGGTAAGAAAGAAGTTAAATCCTAATAAGGATGTGCTTTACAAAAATAATGATGTTGGAAACTCTACACGAGTATCCCAGAAGAATATCGGCTTGATGATCAAACATATACAGGATATGGATGAGGAAAACAAGGCTCTCAAAAGAATTTTAAACGAGAAAAACTCTGAACTAGATTCTTCAAGATTTATGTATGGTGAAACAGCATCCAGGTTGTCACAGGCTGAGATTCTTCTTAGAAAGTTTTCTGAAAATTACAAGTCCATGGAGCTAGCAAGGTGTTATCCTACATCAAATGAACTTCCTTCAATGTCAAATTTTGACATTTCTAGTGATGATGAGGCTATCTCTTCTGGATCCTGGGCAAATGCTCTTATTTCGGAACTTGAACATTTACGAGTTTCGGAGGCTAAAATTCAGGAGAACAATAAAGCCATAGAAGCTCAGTACATGTACTCCATGGATGATTTTGTTGAGATGGAGAAAAGGGCTATAGTTTCTGTTAATACACCGAAAGAAGGATACTTGTCTGATGTAAGTGGGAGGGAGCTAGTGCCAATTGAAAAATATTTTGACCTCGGTGAGACAAATCAGGAGATGGAATTCAAACATACAACAAATCAAAACCAATTTGATTGGCTTCAAATTGTTTTGAATGCCATGTTGAAGGAGAAACGCATATCGAAACGAAGTCTCGATGAATTATTTGATGACATAAAAATCGCATTCGGATGTATAAATCGCTCAACTGCTTCTTGCAAATCTGAGATAACTCAAAAGTTGATGGATCATGGAGAATCTGATTCTTTTCATGTTAAGAGTTTCATTGGTTTTACAGAAGCAGTGCATAGAATTATCAAGCTCATTGAAGGAATTGCTCCAAAGTCATTTATCTGCAACAATAGTCCAGAATGCTTGGAGGAGATCCGGCATTCAGTTTCAGACTTATCTCCATCACCTAAATCCAAAGATTACTTTGTTCATGTTTTCCAATGGAAGGTTTCAGACTTGAATCCACTTTTGCATCAACTTGTCCACACCTGTAAAAATTTACTAACAGGAAGAGCTGATTTTGAAAATTTTGCTGAGGAAGTTGCATTTGCTTTGGACTGGAGCATTAATAACTGCGCTAACTCCACAAATGCGTCAATTGCAAGGGATAAGATCAAGAAGCATTTTAACAGTTTTCTGTCAGTAAATGAAAATGAAAATCAAATAGATGTCGACAAACAATCTCTCCACACGCCTTCAGTTGCATATCGAGATGATGACTCTGGTGAGAGTAATCAGCATGACTTCCTTGAAGAAATTAGAAAATTAAAAGATGATCTAAGGAATACAAAATCTGCTAAGGAAGACTTGGAAGAAAAGCTTCTGTCAGTAACTAATGAGAGTAAGAATTTGACAAAACAATGTCATGAAGCGCAAAATAGCATCACAAGTTTAGAATTGGAAATAGAGACATTGAAAGAGTCCAGATCGATGCTTGAAGAGCAGATTGAAAAACAAATGATGTTAAATGAAGATCTTGACACACAACTTACAATAGCCCAGGCAAAGTTAAATACCATCTTTCAAAAGTTTTCGTCGTTAGAATTTGAATTAGAGGATAAAAAGAACTCGTGTGAGGAATTAGAAGCAACATGTCTTGAACTTCAACTTCAGCTGGAAAGGTAAACATGGAGGAAAAAACATTTTCCACCCTTCTTCCTTTTTGGTTTCTTGCCTTTTGCATTTTTCTTTTGCTTTGCTGGTTAATGAATCTGATTTTTTAAACATCGTAACAGCATCGCAAAGAAGGAATCTCCAACAAGTGGCAGATGTGAAGTGGAAAAGATATATCAAACTGTAAGACGTTTGCATCTTATTTAACTCAAGATATATCTCGCAAACTATTATCGATTATATTTTCTGTATGTTGCTATGGCATATCAATTGTTTGCATCATCAAATATATTTCTATTTTCGTTTGATTCAAACACTTAATCAACAAATCTCAATGAAAAAAAATCAGGGCTGGGAGATCACAACAGCTTCATCAAAGTTAGCAGAGTGTCAAGAAAGTATTGCAAACCTTGGGAAACAACTCAAGGCACTTGCTTCATCTAGTGAAGCAGCACTTTTAGACAAGGTAGTCTCCACAACTAGCTCTATGGACATTCCATCTCAGAAGAAGAACTTGATCAAACGATCCTCACTACGCAACCATATGCAAGCCGAGGATGGTGTGAAAGAAGAGATGCCTAAGTCTCTCGAAAAAGAAGAAAGCAAAAGTACTGAAGATGCACAACAGCCGCCCCTTCTTCAATCTGAAAATGGAAGTGTTTTGCAAACAGATAAGACCTCAAAGCAAAATGATAGGAGCAATGCCAAAGGACATCTAGCAATTGTACCGAGGAGAAAACAAGGAGCCTTGGATTTTCTGAGGAAGCTGTTTTTAAGAAGAAAGAAAGGAAGGAGTCGAGGAACAAGATAGTAACAAAAACATGATTGAAAATCGAAATAAACTTTGCCCCACAATTGTGGTAATGCAAAGAAAGTGAAGCTCGGCAGCTAATATTTTTTCTATCATGTTTGAATTTTAGTGCATGACGGATTTTGGTGTTTTTGGGTGGCAATGGCTTCTTTGATTACTGTGGTTCGGAGCTGAGGCCATCCTGCGAGAGGTTTTCTGTTGTAGAAATTGCTGGTGTATATATATCCACATTGCTTTGCTGGTATTTCAGATTAAACGCGCTGATATATGTAATGAGTTTGGTTTGCAATAGTTGTTTTGTGTGATGCTAAACAAATAACAAGAAAAACTAACAAAAGAAAACTAGTCTCGTTACCATTTACCACCTCCCTACACCGTAGTTTTACATAATTTTACTTATTCCATCATGATTAATAAGTAGTTCACAAAATAAAATAAAATTAATAACATGTACACCTTATATTTCCCAGCAGCAATAAAAGCAAAGATTTAGATAAAGGACGGTTTTTTGTCCAAAAAAGAGAAGGCAAAGGACAGTTTGATTTAGTTTTTAACTTATGAAAACTACTCAGCTAACACAACAATTCCCAACACATAAGCATGCTTCCTTTGTTCACTAGTTGAAAAGTTAGGTAAAAACACCAACTTCATTTGTTCACCACATCAAATCAGTACCCAATAACACTGTAAAAATATTGAAAATACATCAAGGTAACTAAACATACACAAGAGCTTGATTCTCCAGTGTATGCAAAAAGGCAACAACTTTGCACTGCGACAATTACATATAACTCGCAGGTTTAGAAGCAACCCTGCTTAAGCATCAAAGAATATCAGTTTGTCATTACTCTTGTAGGGATATTTCTATTCCACGACGGATTCCGACATCTCCAGAAAACAAGCATACAATAAACATCAAGCATAAGGAAAGAAATTCAAAACAAAAATATAGATTTATGTCCTCACTATGCAACCAAACGCTAGCTGAGGATGATGCTCGGGAGGGGTTGCATGTGTTTGACAAAAATAAAGAAAGCAAAAGCATTGAAAACAGTGCTTTGCAGACTCCTCATGTCATGTTTAACAAGTATGACTTCAGAGCAAAATGGTAGAAGCGACGTAGCAGGATGTCCGACGTTTGTACCATGTAAAAATCAAGGAGGCTTTGATTTTCCGAGGAAGAGCCTTGTTTTTAAGATAGAAAGGGGGAAGTAGAGGAGCCTAGCTATTAACCAATGCTTGATTGAAAATGGTAATAAACCTTGCTCCACAAGAGTGGTATTCCAAAGATTAAGCTCAGTGTTTGTTTGACAAATTTTTGGTGTTTTAAGTGGCAAAGGCTTCTGACCTAGAGGTTTGGAGTTGGGTTCATCCTATGAAAGGTTTTTTTTTTTGTTTTTGTAAGAGAAAAAGTTTAGATGAATTGAGCTCGAAAGGCTCACCAGAGTCAGAACAGGCCTCACAGCTTAAAGAACGCTTTCAAATCATTCATCAAAGATATCCTCGCATTGTAGTGAGAGTTGTTGAACCCACAACTTTACGGATCAATTTTAGTAAGAGTTAAACCCACAACCTTATAGACCAAACATCTGAGACAAGGCCTCAGTAAAAGGTTTTTTGTTATATATGGCTAGTATACGTGTAAATACTTTGATTATTGGTCTTATAACCCACATTGATATATACAATGAATGCATTTGGTTTGCAGAAGTTGTGTGTAACAAATAAGCACCAACATCAGAAAAATTTTCGACGTTATGACTTTTATATGGTGCTGTTTTATATCATTGAAAACAACAAATAAGCACTGCAATGTTGTGCTTATTTGTTCCAAAAAAATACAAGTTAACATTTCCCTTTCCTAATTCATTCACATGATTAAGCAGTTCATAAAATGGTAAAAAGTTGGACTCATGGTTACTTGGAAATGAACATGTGGTTCAACAAATAACTTCAACGAGTAGCTTCTCACTCTAACGTACAGTGCCACCAATCACCCATTCATGAACCACATCCAATTGCAATTACATCCTGTATAATACCATCTAACCGATATATCCAAGACTTCATTTTTTAAAATCATAGCCTCTTGTTATTTCTGCATAGGTACCTATAGCAGATAAAGATACCTTGCAGAACAGGCAAGGAAATTGACTGGCTGTTTAAAGGAAAGGAACCAGTGTAACGAAATTAATAAACGGATTTGGCCCATTTAAAATTCATTGCCCCACTTATATATTTTTGAAGTTATAGAACTCAAATGAGTTATAATGGTGAGATGATCAACATAATCAACTCTTATTGGATCCAAATCCTGAATAAACTGTCAATGTTGGCTTAAAATAATTCATACCACAAACATACTCCCTACAGGTACAGCAGCATACTCTCCCTCATTCTCAAAGAAACCCAAATCACATCCCTACTTAAATACACTTTAATTTGATCCAAGGACAAGTATGCCAAAACACACATTTGATTTAGTTTCTAACTTATTAAAACTCCACATCTTATAAATAATAATTCCAAACTCATAGCCATGATTCTGGAAAATTTGAAGCATTTGATTTCAAAATACATTATAGAATCATTTTAACTTCCTTGGTATTACACCAACATAAATTGTCATCCACCACAACATCATTAACAGTGGAAAAGAGATTGAAAACAGATAAAGGTAACTAAACATACACAACCTAGAACTTAATTGTGAAATGTATGCCAGCAAGAACATGGCCCTGCAACAATTATAATTCACAGCTCTATAAATATCCCACTTTAAGCTTTCATATAATATCTATGAAACACGACATGAAATGAAATCAAAATTCAATGTAATCACATGCATCTGGTAGACACAGACTGCTATCAGACGAAAGGACATGTCTTTGATCAGAAGTGTTCGTGCTACATAAGACCGTTTGGATTGGTTTATTTTGGTTCTTACACAAAAGAGCTTATGCAAATAAACTTTTATGTATCATCCATAAGCTGCCCAGGTAGTTAATGAAAAAACACAACAATTTTCGTAACTGATAACTTGTGAATTAACGTAAAAACTTAGCTCTTTTCTAATATGGGTTTGTAGGCCTTTTTTGCGTAAAAAAATTCTCCATTTCTACCGACCTTTAAAATATAAATTCTCAAAATTAACTACATTACATACAAATATATAATAGAAATTTTAGAATTATAATAAATCTGTTAAATAACAACCACCTTTTGACTTATATAGAAATTATAGAATTATAATAACCACCTTTTGACTAGTTGACTGAAAATCTATTTGACTCAAATTGCAGAGTGATTTTTATGGATTATACTTAGGTGACATAAATAGAACAAAAAAAATTCACGTTCGAGAACATGTTACATGGTGATTCATACAAAAATTAGTACAAGCGCTTGTCTTGTATGCTAACATGTTTGATAGGAGCCATCTAACATAGCTCCTCTCCAGTCTCCCTCATTGAGATTCTTCGGATCCAACATTTCATATACAAAAAAAAAAAAGTGATGTAGGAGTAGTTGAGAGATAGATGTTTTTAAGGATCAAATTGTGTGGTTTGGCGTGGTGGGTGGGATCAAGTGGAGGCAAAGCAACATTGGGTGAAGATGAGAAGTGGGTAGAAGTTTGTTAGCACTTCATTTTTGCGGAATTGGATTAGATGCATTGTGATTGCGCGCTTTTAGACGGTCCAAATTTATTTTGATTTCTTTTAAATATAAAAAAAAATTAAAATCTAAATCGTTTAATCATGATTCGATGATTCGTTTAATCATGATTCGATGATTGAGATACCTGTAATTGTACTCAACCTGATTTCATTTTTTTCACCAAAAGAATATGGATCTATGAGCAAAGGAGGATACAAATTTGCTGCAGCTACAATATTAACAAATTTTCTCATATTTTGCCACAATATCAAAATTGTCGGTAACACCATATTTGGTAGCATTTCATTTTTTTATCCAAAAATATGGATAACTAACCAATGCAATTGGCTTCAAAATAAAACATGTTTATGGAAATGAATCAAGTGAAAATAAAAGTCCATTTGTATACATAACTTTCAATTATTCGAAGTTTCAATATCAATGACAAGAGAAAATTACAACCACAAATATGTTGAAGAAAAATAACAAAAGACAAGGCTTGAAGACTTTTAAATGCTTTGTAGCTCCCACACAATAATGATCAATAATGTGGATAGCAGTGCAGTACATTATAGTGCACATGCAAATCAATTACTTGATCCTACGGCAGATAGTGATTCCATCACCAACAGGAAGCATACAGATTTCAATCCTAGGGTCCACAGCCAAAGCCTTGTTAAGCTCCAAAACAAAATCTCTATAGTACCTAACATACTTTCTCAATGGAGCATCAGGGGGTGCAACCACAGATCCATTCCATAAGGTGTTGTCGTAGCCGATCACACCTCCAACTTTAACAAGATCAATTAACCTCTTATGGTAGTTGATGTAATTGTCTTTGTCAGCATCCACAAAAATGAAATCATAGCTACCATGATTCTTTTCCTAAAATTTTAATATCACACACAAAAAATCAAATTAGTCATGTTCATTAATTATTCTCATAAATGTATTTTTTTTTCCTTTAATGGGATATAGAAAAAGATGGTAAAGCTTACGTCTTTGATCATTTCATCAAGAACTGGAAGAGCTGGGCCTTCTCTGAAATCAATTTTGTGATCAACACCAGCTTTTTTAATTACTGGTAGACCCAATTCGTAATTTTCTTTGTTAATGTCCATAGCCAAAATCTGTGACAATTACAACCACAAATTAATTATTAGACACTTGTTTTTACTTTATAATTAAAATAATACATGATATCTCAACTAGAAAATACTTGATTATTTGACCTAACCTTACTTTACTAAACACAAAAGAATGAAAAAAGTTCCAACAAAAGGACATAGTTTGAATGTCATTAATATCAAATATATCTAATTGATTTATAATGGTAAAAAATATATTTTGTTCAAATAGTTTTAAAAAAAAATATATACCTTTCCATCTTCAGGAATAGCTAGGGCAGTGGCAAGGAGGGAGTAGCCGGTGTAGACACCAATTTCCATGGTATTCTTAGCATTGATAAGTTTAAGGAGCATGCTCAAAAATTGTCCTTCGTCTGCAGAGGTTGTCATGATGTTCCTGTTTTTTTATTTGTTCATTCAATCAGTAATCAAGAGCATAGGAAAACCAAGCAAATTAACATAACATGATAAGGTAGATCTAATATTAATTTTTTTTTTACATGAATTAAGAATTTTTTACCATGGATGTTTTGCTGTGACCTCTCTCAATTCTTTCATGGCTTCATGTTCTCTTGGGAAGACACTGGTCTCTAGAATATACTGTATATCATAACAAATATATAATTTGTTAAGAAACCAAAAATTCATGCCAAACAATAAAGTGAAATAGTAAATTTTTAACAAGGCATAAAATTGAGTGTACCTGGTAAAGAGCATCACTTTGAAGAAGACTCTTGTGACCAACTTCTTGGTGTCTTCCAGATTCAGTTTGCTTTTGATCTTCGTTGGTTGCCATTGTTAAATTCTTGGCTTGGAATGTTTTGCTTTCTTTTCTGTTTCTGCTATGTGTCGAAGAGTTGAATGGAGCTTGGTTAGAGAAGAGGTGAGAAGATGGTTTATATAAAGGAGGGAAAAACCGGTATGGTTAAGGAAAATTGGGGTGATGTTTGGTTGAACCGGTTGGCGTCCGGTTCGTGGTTGGTGAGGTCTTCTTTCTTATACTAACTAAAGCAAACCAATGAGTGTGGGCCAGTCCACTATTGATGTTTTTCTTTTATTTTTTGACTAAGGTTTTTCATTTTTAGGGATTTTCTGTATTTATAGAAATGACATCATCTATTTTTTTTTAGGGAATGACATCATCTTAATGAATTCTTACAATCTCCACTTTAAAAAAAAACATATTTATTTTATAAGTTAAAACAAAATAAAAACACCATTTCATATAAAAAACACTCACACCTTTTATTTATTGAGACACATTTTATAAATGTTAAAATCGTAAAAATTTGCACAAAACAAAAATAGACAATATCCTTTAAATGTAATTTGAGGTTAGAACGATGTCCAAATGGTAATTTAAAAAGTGATATAAAGTTTAGATATGTTGTAAACATAAATCATATTTTAGAATTTAATATTAATAGATGAATCACACTTTTTTATGTGGAAAATTAACATATCTTTGACAACTTATCAATTTACAAAATATTTTCATAAGTTTTGATCATTTGAATCAACTATCAAAATAAACTTTGTTTGGATGTTTAGATCTCGCGTAAACATCTTTGCACTTTGGTTTACAAAAATCAAATTATAATCTTAACCAACTGAATTACGATCATTTTATCATATATTTTATTTGAATTGTAGAAAATACTTGTTAATTATTTGGCCATCTAAGTTTGAATTTTAATAATAAATTTATCTAAAATAAAATGTATTCAATTTTGAAGTAACTTAAGAATTCAGATAATCCCATTTTCAAAAGGATGATGCATTTCGATGCATAGATTATTTGCAAAATAAGGTCACCTCTGTATTTTAAAAAGGTAGATTAAATCATTAACAGTAGGTCCACAAACTGATACCTTTTATTTTCAAAATAATTTCGTACTTTTATATTTGTGAAACATAATAACATCCATGGAGATGGACGGTGGGATGTGGGTGATCTACAAAGGGTTGGTTGAATGGTCCCACGGGTGTGGTTGAAAATTACACATGGCAAATGAAGTTGGTTTGGGGTTGGTGAGGTCAGTGAAGGTACTTTGTGTATAGACATGTGAGAGTTGGTCAGCTTCTAAAGTTTATGATTTCAGTTTACCAAATTTGTGAAAAGGAAAATTAAATATATCTTTGATTTTTTTAGAGGAATATCTTTGATTTTAGAGTGAATTACTAGTTTTGACATGTTTTGAATGCTTTCTTGCATTATTTATTTTGACTCTAGAATTCATTTTAACTTTAAATTAAAATTTAAAGTTTTTGTCTTTACATTTTTTTTAGCTTTGTGATTATAATTTCACATTTTTAAAGTGAATAAGTAAGGGTAGAGTTTGAATTCCGACTCTTCCATATATTTCTGAAGATGTTTCACATTTAATTTTTATCCTTGAAATATTTAACCCTTTTTATACAAATGGATAAACGTTATTTTATATAAAACTCATTTTTATTGAGAATCAAATATTACATTTAAGATCAATTTTTGTCACCACATGATTGAAAACACACCCTGGCCCAGTAAAATATTGAAATGTGGTTGAATTGAACTTTGTTGACTCAGATGGAATGTTGATGCATGCAAGACTTAGCAGTCTTTTTTTCCATTAGTAACTAGTATATGGCCCATGCCAATACCACGAATTACTACACTCACTAATTAAGAGTCGGTTAAACAAGATTTCCATCTAAAATAAAATATCGAAGAAAAACCAAAGACTAAGGAAAAGAGCAGTACAATCTTTGATCCTAATAATTGATGATTAACGAATTGAAGGATTTAGTGTGTACATTAGTTTTGTAAGGGTGTTAACAAAAATACTTATAATATAAACAGATACTACTAATTATTTTCCTTATTTGTTAGGTGTGGACTAATGGAAGGGAAAAGTTCAGTTGAGTCAAAGTGATAGGGACATAAGTGGGTGAAACGAGAAGAGGAGTTGTTGTGGAACAAAAGGACAAAAACTGCAAAACAAGTTTCAAATTTGCTTCTCTTGTTATATGCCTATATGGCTTGGTAATTCTAGTAACATATATGATATAGGGTTGACTATTCGCTGCATCAATGTTTATAATGTTTGTTCAATGAATGTAGAAATTTTCTGTAATTGCAACTCTGTCTTTCCTATCTTACATTATTTTAATTTTTTTGATGCAACCTACATTTACATTATATATAGTTCACGTATAGTTTTAAAATATAGTCTACTATATGGAGTTCTATTTTAAACCATAGAATCTTTAATGCATGGTAACATTGACTTTAATTTTGCAGGTTGTTTTTATTTCACATGAAATAATCATCTCACAACAACAGATGCAATTCTATATTCTAGTAATTCTTAGGTCAACTGAGTTCTAGTGTATTCTTCATAATTGATTATATACTTAGGAAAATTTGCAATAGAACTGCATCAGAAAGAAGTACCAAATGATAGAAATTTTATTGAATTGAACCTTCAATCTCTTAGTCTTAACTAATTTGGTCCCATAGAAAGGATTGATTAGATTAATTTTATGTTTTTGTTTTTCTCTAGCATTGTTTTTTGCATTTTATTTTCTTCAACTCTATAGTATTATGATATTATTTTCATCATGTGAGTTTGCAGTATATTAATTCTACTGTACATAATTTATATAGCATTAATTCATAGCCATCTAAATAGTTCTGAAGCTATTTGTTCACAATTTATGTGTGGCTCTGCAGGTATTTTCGGTTTACATAATAGCAAGCATTGCATTTATGGGAACATTTGCAGTGGGAGCAGCAGTGCTGGTTTTCTGCAATTTCTTGTCATGCCCAATCTCAGCCAATCATCTTGGTCTACGGCATATGATCAATGACATTGGTTGTTAGATGAACCGATGAGATCAACACATGATGAAAAATATTCGAGAGGCGATCTGTTTTCGTGCATCTTCTGCCGTTATTGTGGTCTCTGATTCTTGTCGCAGCATTCTACCTTGTCGCGCCTCATCCTTGTCCGTGGCTTTATGGTTTATTCATCTCCTAGGGGTCTCCATATCTTGTCATTAATGTTGACCCTTTGCTAACTAAACAATGACGTTCTTTCGCGCAAGCTTTAAGCATCGTGGTTGATGTGCCTCTTAGCTTGCTCACAGAACCTTGCATCAAAGATGATTCATTTTCAATCAAAATCTATGGTTGGAAAAATGCTAATGCTGCAGAAGGTGTGTATATACCTAAAACCGAGCGATCTTCAATCTAAATTAGCCAAATTTTATAAATTATTATGCTCTTGATTGGATCGGATTATTATTTTTAAGACTATTATAAATTATTACAAGAGTCTTGAACGATGATAGCACTAGGGAAAGGTTTTTATGAATTTTGTTTTGCTTCCCAAGAGGATTTGAGAAGTGTCTTGCTGCATTGAACTCCAAATTTAGTCCGAGCAAATAAATTAGGCGAAAAAGTACAATGTTTAGAATTAGTTAATTGAGCTCCCTCTTAAATATTGGGAACCTAGACTTCTATTTGCACTGCAGGTAGTACTGAGATCCTAACTGCTTCGGATGTAACCGCGAGGAATCAAGTTTTCGGTCATTTTGCAAAGGTTCTTGTTGACATCGTTGTAGCAGAAAAATTGTATGACGAAACCACGGTGAAAGGAGTAGGCTTTTGCTTTTTACATTGAAGTTGAAAATGATAGACTTCCTTCAAGAGTGGAAGGAATGCAATGCCTCAGAATCAGTACGACAGTGGAAGGTCAATACTCATGGAGAGCATGTTTCCCTCGCCAAAATAATCTCAATTGGCCTTCCATAGAAAAGACAACTTAACAATCGTTAATATGTTATGCAAATATTGTAGATTAAAAAGGTCTCCTCTTCAAAACAAAAATAATTTGATTATGCAAAGTTTGAGGCATTACCCGATAGTCATAAATATATGAGCAGTGCTATTGATCCCGATTGGAAACATAGCGAATTTATCAAGAGAGATTGTAAACCGTTAGATATGGCCTATACACAATACATGGGTGGCTAGCAAAAAAAAGAGTTGGAGAAATGTATTATAGTTTATACGATAGTGACGTTTCCGTGATTATGTTTATGTGATTATTTTTTTCGGGATAAGTAGCATTTCCCTAAATATATTGATCGTAAGTAAGATAAGCCTAATATAAGTGAAGTAAGTGTTTTAAGATAAGCCTAATATAAGTGAAGTAAGTGCTTTAACCAAGCATAGGAATTTTGTTTCAAATTCAAATCTCAATGTTATTTATGATATGAAAATTCTAGCCTAGTAAGTAAAGTGGATAGACGGACGCTTGTGATATTCAAATCTCTTTCTATATAAAATTAAGGGTTTTGTTAATGATTGTCTGCGGGTACTCTCTAAGTATACTAAATTAAATAATTTTTCTTTAAAAATGTCAATGTTTTCAATTTTCAAAGCACTTTATTACACAAACTTTCTTAAAAAGTTACTATTTAAAGTCCTTAACTAGTACCCGGGGACACTTTATTACACAAACTTTCATAAAATGTTTGCAATAGAAAAACGGATAGACAGACACTTTAGCGACTGTCTATGAGGTTAGAAATGCGCGGGAGACATGGCTCATGTGACTTTTTCCGATTTTTTCTCCATTGTTAAAGTGCTTTTGATCCTTGATATGTTCCTCTGACTTGGGACAAAATTTTCCCAAACTGTTTTGTATTTAATTATTTGTTGCGCTTGATTCATTAGCTTCCATAACTTCTATTAGGTGTCTTGGTTGGCTGAATTACATGATTTAAACCATAATAGATTCAAAACACCTATGTCAGAAAAGAAATAAAATTACAATGACTAAAATTAAAACATTACAAAACATTCCTCAAACCATGAGCAACAACTCACTCTAAAACCTCTATATTGTCTTCAAATGCATAAAAAAGACTCTAAAACATAACTAAAAACATCATATGATGATTCATAAGTTATTAACTACCAAAAATCTTCCATAGCTTTTAGCTGCAACACTGGCACTACTTGTTGTAATATTATCACCAATATTTTGGGGGTTGCTGAATATACAAGGAAAGACAAAAAACATGGCCTTCCATCTATGATTGGCAGGGACGAAAAATTAATCTTCGATTTTTTTAATCAAGGTGCGCATATTGAAGAATATCCAAATGGGAATTTTAGATCCCTCTCAAGAGAAGACAAAGAAGTGCTAATCTAATTGGTGGCCCAAGTTATCGCTTCATATTGTATAGGAGCTTTATTCTCCCCACTACTTACAAAGATGAAATTGAGCACATGAAGTTCGAAGAAAAATGGTGGTCGAGGTATCAATTATTAGTTCAGATGGGACAAGATGACAATATACAAGGATCGTGGAGGTCTTAATATCCAAGACCTTAGAGGTTTTGAGAATCTCGATAAAGTTCTCAAAGCTAAATATTTTTTTAGAAATGGATTTTTGGATGCCAATATCAGACATAATCCAAGTTACACACATGAGCACTTCTCTTTTCTTTTCTTATATGTGGAAAGTTGGCGATGAAAGTAACATCAATGTTTGGTCTGATACATGGATTCCTACAAGACATAATATGCAGCCTATAATACTTATCAGAGCAACCTTTCGGATCTGAAGGTTTCTCATTTCTTCAATTTGACTAACTACACTTGGAAACACAATCTGATTGCTACAATCATGAATCCACAACACAATATATATTTGTTAAATTCGTCTTCATTCTCTAGCCGTTCATAACACACTTATATTGAAGAGTAAATTCTCAAACAAGTAGCCATTGGCGTCATATCTAGACCATGCGACTAAAAGGAAACGTTGAGTGTGCTCTTTTCTCATTTTAAGGGAGGTTCGACATTGTCGTATGTTTTTGGGACAACTCGAGCCATTTTATCCAAGTGCGCATACGATGGTTTTCCCCTATGTTAGCTCGGTGGTAGAGTGAGAAGCTACTGCTCTATAACACGTCCTCCAAATTGATTTGAATTGTGGTTCAAAAGGGTTGTTTTCGAAAGCGATTGTCAAACAATTATGAACGTGATGGCAAATGATTGTACGAGAATGAGATAGGCATTTTACGGTAGTAGGTCCTAATCAGTGGCGGATCTTGAGTTTTTTTTCCGGGGGTACCAAATATTTGAAGAATATATATTAAACAGTTTCATAAAATATATAACATTGTAAACTGGTGTGATGGTAACATTGTTTGAGTGAAACAAAGGGATGCTGGTTCAAATCTCACCATGACCTCATTTTTTTGAATAAAATAAGAAAAATTCGCTAACAATTATGAAAAAGAGGGTGCCAAGGGATCGAACACGCAACAACAACGCTTTAGTAGGTCTCCAAGGAGATCCGCCATTGGTCCTAATTACTCTTCAACGCTAGCTAAAATCTAGCTTTTATTTAGAGGCAAGTTAGTAAAATCGTTCATATTCTTGCTGGAGCGTTTATATTATGGTTTAACTTTAGTTTTTCTTTTTCTTTTTATTATCCTCCAAATTGTACTTCCTCAGCTATCTTTGGAGAAATGAAATGGGTTATCCTTCCCAAGAGAAAATTGTATTTAATTACATTAGTTGGTATAATAAATATCTAAATTATATTTAATTAATTAAATAACATTGAAGGAGTTTTTGAGAGCTTAGTTCAATTGTTTTAGTTTTAGGGTTTATGTATATTTTACACTCCAAGTGTTTGATGAAACGTTTGAATGAATTTTTTAATGATTGTTTTTAATTTCATATGGTGTAGATATGAACCAATAGACATTTATCTAGTAGATTTGAGCACGGTGTTAGCTGCTGCCTGCTTCAACGGTGGAAAACCCAATTTGTTCAGGGTTCAGGTCGATGTCACGTTAGTAGATCTGAAGGATCAACTTGATCAAATCAACTAATGACTCAACCACAGAGACACAAGGAATGTGGACAGTGTTTGGTATCGACGTCCATCGGTCGACTCAACTGGGAGATTGCAATTCAGCCAAATGATGCTAGAGAATGACGACAACGTGAGAAACATGTTCTTGATATTTGATCAGCATATCATGTTCTCAATGATCGAGTTGGATGTTTCGTTGCTGAGATCTTTTGAAAATATTCTCAAGAGTTTGATTCGGCCATATGAAGATGTTTAGGTTGTATTAAATTGTATTATTATGCCGTGTCGTTATTTTGTTGGAATTAAGTTTAATTCATGGTAGTTTGCTCAAGATGTTTGCATTAAAGTTTCTTATACTTAGTGTAAAGGTTTGCAAGTCTCTTTGAAAACTCGAAAGAATGGATATAACACATGTTGTATTTTACCGAATCAACTATATATGTTCTCATATCGAATTTCTTCGTATAAGATGAGTGTGACAAACGGGAATGTATTTCTAGGATGTTGTTTTGAGCTTGATCATGCTCCTTTGTCGATTGAAACTTGTCGGTTAACAGAGTAGTAAGATTAAGTTCAAAAGAATATATTGAAATGCATTCGTGTTTGTCATTACATATCTTATATGAGGAAATTCGACGTGAAATCATATATAGTTGATTCAGTAGAATACAAAATGTGTTCTCTTCATTCTTTTGAGTTTTCAAAGAGACTTGTAAATTTTTACATTAAGTATAAGACACTTTAATGTCAACATTTTGAGCAAACAACCATTAATTTAATTTTAATCCAACATCATTATGATACAACATCCTTAGGAAGAATGTAATGTAATGCAACACTCTGTTTATTGCCCGATTTGAACTAAGATGAGATTAAAACTAAATAAATTTGTCGTATTCTATTGTTTTGGAATTGACTTTGCGTACTTGTGTATTTTTAGTTATGATTTATTTTGGAAATGAATGAATTGGTCTCTCTAAGACATGTTTACCATTAAGCAAATGAATGTTTTTTTTTAAAAATGTAGTGAATGATTGGAAATTTTTAAAAAATAAACATAAGATATTGTGAATAAATGAATGTGGTAAATGAATGTAATAGTAGCCAATGATGGATATTGTGAAAATTGCACGTTTAGGGGCTTAAGAAAACAACATTTATGTCAAGAAATGTTGTGCTGCTATCTTGCTTGAAACCGATGCATGTTGACACGTTGGGTACCAACACATGTTAACTCACGCTGGGGTTATTTAGGGAAAATCTAGATGGAAATGAGCAAAACTGAAAGGGAGAAAAGTAAAATTTACTACCTTGACCTTATTGGACTAGATAGGAATGAGCAAAACTGAAAGGGTGAAGAGTAAAATTCATTACCTAAACCTTATTCGACTAGGCCCAACTAGCAGCCCAAGTTCCTCGAGATCTAGATTGCTATATAAGCATGGTGCTTGGTAAAAATCTTAACGAGTAGATTTATACTACTCATCTGTTTTAAATTAGATGATCTCTTTCTTAATTTTAAGAGTAAATTACACTCCCCTCCCCTCAAAGATGCTTGAAATACACTCCCCTCCCCTCTTATGTTAAAATATAGAGTAAATTACACTCCCCTCCCCTCAAAGATGCATGAATTACACTCCCCTCCCTTCTTAAGTTAAAATATACACTCCCCTCCCCTCTTATTCAAAACATATTAGAATAAAT
>Ga0209282_1000424_pt1 | contig 20706 bp, 7 predicted proteins | sample Mtrugardesep15_FD_187529 | JGI IMG/M metagenome (GOLD analysis project Ga0209282, IMG submission 187529) | Root nodule microbial communities of legume samples collected from California, USA - M. trunc garden sep15 (SPAdes) (version 2) | ecosystem: Host-associated > Plants > Roots > Nodule...
ACTTCATTTTCAATATGAGGGATCAATTTCTTGATTGATTCAGGAGCAAGAGAGTTTTGAACGAGTTTCCTGATGCGAGTGTGGTAATCTCCTTGGTGAAAGAACAATGCAGAAGAACCAATAAGCTTCTCTTTGCTTTTGGGATATGTAGGCTTAAACAAATGAGAATGAGTCACCAACACAAATCTTGCAGCCTCGGGACTTGCTAGCATCACGCATGGACATCCTAATATGTGTGTCTTAAATATTTCTCCATATCTGATTATGATCAAATATTTGTACAATTATATTAAGTTAGTACGTACATCCAATAATTAATTAAGCTAACCCAAATTAATTTACATATGATTAAGGAGAAGATAAAGAACCTTTTTTGTTTAGAAGCAAAGAAGATGTTAGGGTGTTGAGAGTAGAGTTGAAAAGTTTCTCCTATATAAGGCCAACCTAATGAACCTGGGGGAAGTTTAGGTTTGGCTATGATTTCGTGTTTATTGTATTTCTTTATGAATGGATATGAGAGGAGAGATGAGAGAAAGATGAGGAAGAGGATAAAAATAATGTCCATATACATGCAAGCGTAGCAACTTAGGGTAGTTGCAGGCGTAGAAGGAAACTGCGAAATCTATGTGTGGATGGAATATGGTTCAAGGAAATGTATATATAGATGATCCGTTCGTGTTTAGTTTGGTTTATATAGAGGCAATAAAGTAGTGCCATCATTTATGAGAAACTCTTATATGGACACAAATACAAATGATAAATATTTGGACACACTCATATGAAATAAAAAAATTTAAAACAAAAATAATTAGATCACATCAATCAACATCATTTAGTTTTATTCTCTTTTAATTTTTGCCTTTAATATGGGTGTGTCTAAATATATATCATTTGTATTTGTGTTTATAGAAGAGTTTCTGATCATTTATAACAAAAATAAAAATCATGCAAAAAGAAATTAATAAATAAATTTTATATCAAAAAGATAAACATTTGAACTTTTAAAATATTAAATACAAAATTTTTAAGAAAATATTTATATATTCATTTTTTAAGGGCATAAGTTAACATTTGTCTAATTTTTTTTAGTAAAACTCACTCTACCACTTTATTTTTAACACTCTTTTTTATTGAGTAAAATACATATGTGTCTCGTCAATTTATGTGCATCTTAATTTCGAAAAGATGGACTTCATCTTTAGAACGACGGAATCCACGTGCATTTTATATAATAAGAGAGAATGTTTGAAATTGATAATTTTTATAGCCACAAATGTAAATCCAACTCATTTAGGCATAAACACATAAATATCAATTAATCAATGTTTTCAACAATAATAATAATAATAATAATTTTTTTTTTATTTCTATATTTTTTATTTGTTATTGTGACCACATAGATATTGCTCGTTTAAAAGATATATATATAGTATTAGAATGAGGGTTGCTAACACTACTCGAAGCCAATAAGATGGTTTATTGTTTTTATTTTTGGTGTAAATCGGGTATCTTTGCATGTAACGTAGAAACTAATCATTCGAGTCAAATAAAACCACAATAAATGACAAAACTCTCATTGAAAACATTTAACACATTGCATTCTCAACCTTCAATTCGAACCCAAAATATAGAAGTTAGTTACATTATTGGTTACACTTGTTAGTTATGTTAGACCAGTTAGTTGTTCTCTTTGGCTATGTAAGTCTTGTTGCATCATTTGACGTAGTCAACAATTTTCTTATTAATCAATATATTTTTCTATTTTTTCATTTATAAGTTCTATCTTCCTGTCTTTTTTCATTTATAAGTTATATCAATAATCATAATATAAAATCGGAGAGATAATTATTCCGTAATTTTATGTCTAAATTTTTCTTGAATTTTTTTACATTAAAGGTTAGTTGATTGCTCTTTTTTTTTTTTTTTTTCGTTTTCTATTGGATTCTTGAAGTTTTCTATCAAGAAGTTGGATCTAATTTTCCTTTTCCGATTCTCTCAACTTTTTTATTCATTGGGTCCAAGACATATCAAGATTCAATTTTGCTGAATCATTTACTTTTATAAGCAATTTTGCTGAATCATTTCATCTCGTGCATCATCAACCCAATTCGACTTCTTCATTCAAAGAACAACCATTACTCAAGTTAAGAAACAAGTAAACTGCATGCCGTTTCTCATCTGAATTTATTCTTCCCTTCTAATTGGGCATATCAACATCTACAAAGAGGGCGAGGTGATTTTGGTTTTTTGCAAGTCACAATTGTTTTCAGTGGTAATGATGATCACCATTTCGTTAGGTATGTTTCTGGTATATTTTTTAAGCGGCAAATCACTAAGGATATGTTGCTTGAATTGAGTATCCTCTACGCACAAATATTGAAACTAATCTTTTCAGTTGAGTATAACTGCAATGGATGATAATTTTTTCTTCATGACATCTAACTAAACTAAAAAAATTCTTTATCAATTCATTCAAATACTCTCTAGATCATAGATTCTTTAATCTCGACCATTTGTTAAAGTTTCTCAGGAATTTAATTTGGGAAAAAAAATTGTGATGTTAATTCATTCTCTTACGTCTACAAAGAAAATGAATATTTAAATAATCAAAATTTATTTTGTTAGCATCATTGGCATTTTATCTTATATCCATAAAAATCTTGGATATAATTAAGCAATCAAATTTCATTTTTTAGCCTAATTAACATTTTACCTTCTTTTTCTTTGATATAAAAGAGGGCAAAACTCAAGAGAAAAAACTATGAAACTACATAAATATTTCTAGACATGCAAGCCCCAAAAATGTAACAAATAAATAAATAAATACTCTAAAGATACGGGAGATGAGTCTCTAGATTCAAAACATCGAAGGAGTTTTACAGAAGACTGTATTGGCTAGCTATAAAGACAATGGAAATAATTAAGCAATCAAAATTAATTTTTCTTAGCCTACCTGACATTTTTGAATTTATCCATGAAAAAATGGTAGTTAAGGAATTTCATTTAATTTTTCTTAGCCTACCTGACATTTTTGAATTTATCCATGAAAAAATGGTAGTTAAGGAATTTCATTATTTATAGCCTTATTGACATTTTAGATTCTATCAATAAAAACTAATAAAAAAATATAGTCAATGTGTTTGCAGCATTTCATATTCTTTTTGGTTGATAATTTTCTAATATTTCTTTTTTGTATTTCCAAGTTAAAAGTGTAGTAGTCTAGTAGACACATTCCAACTTGCATAGAAGTATTAGATGCAATAGTTAGTTACAATATTTTTTTACACTAGTTAGTTGTTCTCTTGGACTATATAAGCCTTGTGGTATCCCATCTAATCAACAAATCTCTCATTAATCATTATAGTTTCCATACTTTTATCTCATTCATGATCTCTATCAAGAATTGTGAAAGCAAAGAATGCATCTAGCTCTAGTTCTATTCCTTAATAAAAAAGGGAAGAGTCTTAGTCTAATGAGCTTTGGGGATCTACTCCCATCTACTGCCACCTTTGTTGAGCTTTAGTGCCTCAACCATGGCTTGAAGCTCGTTGACAGTTTAGCTATTCATTCTCTTCTCATTGAAGTTGGATCTTCAACTCTTGTTAGTATGGTAAAAAAGGTACCACATTCATTATTTATCCTGCATTCTCTTAACCTTCAAGATTGAATTGTGCAAGTATCTCATGTTTATAGTGAAGTCGATAGTTGTACCAATCTTCTATCAAACTTGGGTCATTGTGGATCTTTTTATTGAACTATTGTGATTTCTTCTCCCCCCTTCCTTAGTTTTAAGTTACATTTTGATGTAGTGAGTTGTAGCACCTCTAAACTTGTTCCTTAGTTCTTTCCTCCTTCCATTAAACAAACAAGTACTAGCATTAACTTGCTTAAATAGACTATTGTAAAAGTAATGGGTTTGATTAATGAGCCAAATACTAATAGGGTTTTTCTATTATGTGCAAATTTGCACATGTTAAGAAGTTTAAAGTAATAACGTTTTTTTGTTGTTGTGTAAATCAGGTATCCTTCGCACGCAACTACAAAGACTAATCACTCGAGTATTGGGGACCCAAATGGATGGTAAACTCTCCCTAAGAGTTTTAACGTTGCTGCATGTCCAAGGTTGGTTTAAAGTAATAACTTTGACTTGAAACTTGTGTTTTTTTATATTAAATATGTAACTTTTTAATAAATAATTGTTAGTTTTCAATGAAAAATTACTACTTTTAGTTGCCTTAACATGTGCAATATTGCCTTAATATGCGCAATATTGCACAAGAACTAGTACTATTTTTTTGGGTACCATGATATTGACACAAAGTTTTCACTATCGCTTTATAGTGAATAATCTCCGCTTGGGAACATACAGGGCTCACAAGTCGGGTTCTTCCTTTTCAACCAAATTCTTTCATACGTATGAGCCATAAATTGACCCCTTGACCACATGCTTGAGGAGTACAAGTCTCTTATTATTCGAACCAATTCATTGTTGATAAAAGTTAGGTGATGGTGCCTCAATATAAGGCATTAGTGGGGTTTGAACCCAGAACCTCTCGAATTTAAGGTCTGCCTTTTTACTACCATACCAAATCTTTAGACATCTTATAAAAAAATACAAACATCTAAAGAACTTAAATCATGGACTAATATAACGAAAAAAAAATGAGAGCAGTTTGAGCTACACATACTTGATCACACATCAAAATAATTTTTTCGAACATACACATGTAAGTATTTTTTTTAATCGGGGGTATCGTTTGTGTTTAACTGCAAAGCTAATCCTTCAATTTAAGTATGACCGCAATGAATAACAAAGATCTTTCCTCAAGAGTTTTAATATCACTACATTTCCAAAGTTGGATTATTAAAATCCAAAACCTCTTATTAAACTGAAAAAGATCTATTATCATTACATCCAAATGTTGTTGGATCATACACATAAGATATTGGTTCTCTCTTATTTTTGAAAGAAGTAAATTTTAGTGTATCTCTTGTTTTTCTTTTAACCAATAAATATTTTTTAACGGTAAGAAAATAAATAATGAATATCCCGTATCCTCGATTACTCCACCACTACATTAGACTCAACCCAATTGGAAGTACGTCATTAAAAGCGAGGAATGTTCTCATAGTTGGCTTCTTTTGGCGTCCTCGGTCGAGTCTTTCTTCTGGTTTAGCAATTGGATTTCCTTTGGCCCCCTATGTGCAGACTCTGCGGAAACCTGGTTCTAAAAATTATAGTCTTTTCCATAGATGATAAAACGTGGCCTTGGATAGAGTTTACACGTCTCTGATGATGTGGAAAATGTGGCCTTCTAAGTACTTCTATTGCATACAGTGATGCATGCTGCTCTAGACTCTAGTGAAATGAGCCATGTTTTTATAAATTTCAATGTTTCATTTTGTTAATCAACCAGGGGCGAATATAAAATCATTTTTATTTGAAGTTGTGTTTTTTTTTTTGGACAAGAGATTGTGTGTTTTGTTGATTTATTCTAATGGATATAGTTCTTTCTATGAATAAAAATGTTGCTAAGCACGTGTATATCAAGAAAGCAGTTGCATTTGTCTTTGATTAATTTTCACCTTGCACTTGTAGTTGTAGCCATTGAACTTATCTTTTTTCTTTTGAGCATATAGAGTTGTATTCATGGATTGGATATCTTAATCAATTGAAAAATGAAATTTAAAAAAAAAAAAAGGTGAAAAAATCTATCATTTCTCACCGGCTTTAGCTTCTACTCCTTGTGTTTTAGGATTCAGTGTGGTTCACAATTTTCTCCACCACTAATTTTTATGTACCCTGTTTTAAATCACGTGTTAAGGTGGATTATATGAGAGATTATCCCCACAATGGTGTTACTATAAACTATTTCCAGAAAAGGACAGCTAAATGATGAAAGCTAGCTTATATATAAACTGATTTGTTACAGTTGATGCTAGTAGGGTTGTTTGTAGATTTGCCCCCACTCCCTACCCCTTTCAAAAATAAATTCTACGTATTTAGATGAAATGTTCCATTAATCCATCGCTCCATGTGATGAGTAGGTATGTGTATTAATAGAAAATGATATCGTTGCCAACATCAACAATCATGTTACTATTCTTGAAAAGTCTATGAAAAGAAGAGGTCCGAAAAGAGGTTTAGAGGATAAACAATTTAATTGAACGATCATTGCATAAACGTTTATCATATAGATAGTGTTTATATATAAGTTATTTTTATAAAAAATAAATAAATAAACAATGTTAAACTATTTTAATATAATCTGTTATTTGTTTTCATAAGCTATCATAAAAAAAAAACTATCAAAATAAGTTGAAAAGAAATTATAAAAATATTATATAATGTTTCATTAATGTCTCTATATTGTTGAACTTGAAAGTAAGTCATGCATCAACTATCAACTCCTAAAATTCATATTTTTTTTTCTTCATGCAATTACATTGAAGGAACTATGTTCCTCGCTATTAGCTCTTTAGAACTACTTTAAAGGGTGTTTAAATATGTTGTTTTTGAATGTTTGAGCTAATGAACTAAGAAATGAATAAAATAAAAGATAAAGGATAGAAAATGACTAAAATAGTTTGTTTGATTGATCGTGTGTTGATATATTTACAAATCTATTATTTATAGGCAAACACTAGTTCTATATTTACAAAATTAGTCTTGCTCGACTATTTACACGAACACTCGAATCCTCTCTTTGTTGAGAATATGTGACACCTCACGTTTGATTTGATTCTCTATTTTCATACATTGTCGATTTCTTCTTATCCACGCATGTGCTCCCTCAAAATTGGTTTTCTGCTCTTAGCATTCTTCGATTATTGGTGCTATAGACATGAAGCACATGTAAATTGTCAAATTGTTAAGTTATACTGGTTTTGACAGATTCTAATACGTCCACGGTCTTCGTAAACCTCAATAGACCTATGAAATATTTGACTAACTCGCATTCAAGTGTATTTGCATTTGTCTAACTTTCAATTAACCGGGAGAAATTCATTTGAGCCCAATTCATCTGTCTACTAATTTCAGATAATAAGTTTATTTTTTTATTTTTTTATGTATGAACGAACACTCACTTAAATAGTTTCACAAATACTCCTGCAGTAAATATTCTCGAAGAAGAAAATTTAATATTTGTTTTTATCATGTTTATACTATTTCTATCATTTTTATTACTTCATAATATTAGTTTTTGTTTATACTATCTCTATCTCTATACCTAGTCATTTTTCACGTCTCTCCCTTTCCCCTCATTGTAGCGTGCACCTCAAGCCAATTCGTTTGTTGGTTATCTTTCTGTTATGTTCGTTGTCACTAACTTGCTCCTTGGATTGTAGCTATAAGTTAAAGATATAGGAATAGGAGGGAAATATATTTACTCTCCAACGGCCCATCCCCAACACTGTATAAATACATGCTTCCACAACAACACATATGTTACACAATCTTTCTTTTAGTGCATGCTCTTTTACAAATTTGAGTGTCGAAGTGCTTGCAGAAATCTACATTTTTGTTTAGCAAAAACGAAACTCTGAATTTCGATAGGCTAATTAAACTTTTTAAGAAGAAAAAATGAATGAAACTTTACTCTAATTCGATCAACATTTTCAGATAGTTCAGTTGATGTGAGAGTTATTGGTGTATTTTTTAGGTGAGAAAGTATATCTCATTCTAATATATTACTTTTGCTAAATTTATTGTAATACTTAATAAGATTGTTTTGTGATAAACATAAAAAGAAACATAAAACATACTAGTATGAGACTTATGGAAACGAATGTTTCTTTGTACAAAAAAGTAAGTGTGATTACTATTACTTTTTGAGTAATTCTTTAAAAAAACTCTATTTGAGTAATATTAACTTGTGTGTCGTTATGATACAAGTTAAGAAATTAAATTAGGTTATTTTAAAAAAGCAAATAAAAGAAATTAAATTTCAAATATATATATTTAAAAAAAGTTAAACTAACTCATTTAAATTGACATTGAAAATAATCGAATCCGAGACTCAAATCAATATCACCTTATCAACCTGAGAAGATTTGCAAAGATAATTTTTATGAGTGTGTTTGCAATTTCTAGTCATAGACCAAAGTCTTACACAAAATAAAATAAAAATTATGTGATTTCGCAAATCTAAAGTTGTTGCAATATAAGACGAAAATTATATAAGACAAATAAATGTTTTTTTTCTGAACAAAATAGACAAATAAATATTGACTAAGAAGAATATTGTCGATTTAACCTCAATTTTCAATGTGAGAATCTCTGTAAATGTAGCTAAAAACGATTTTTAAACTTTGATGTCGGTTTTGATAAGATGAACCCTCTGTCCCAAGTCATCTAATGTTTTTTCATTAAAACCAACTATAAGGCGAATGTCACATAAATATTTTGCCGGCGAGAATTCATGTGCTATACCACCATAAGAGGGACCCATAAGACACAAATCCAACGGTGCAAGACAGCTCGTATATTAGAGAGTCGTTTTGAAAATGAAGAAATGCCAACGTGGAAAATTCGCGAATGAAAAACATGAGGTAGGGATCAACCAACACGTCGCAATCTACAATTGGTTGTGTCGGTACGTACGTGTCGGGTTAAGGTGGTCCTTGGTCCCAGAGAGTTCGGAGACAAAACGAGAAGGACCTGGTACGGTGTGATCGTGGGTGCGTAGGACTCTCCTTCAATCGCTAACCAACATTAACACTTCCACTGTGGCCGTGGGAGTGTGGGACTCTCTTCCATTTTCTAGGCCAACATAAGACACTTCAATCAATTCTTCCACATCATCATGGTTCTGCTTCTAGGACCACTGTACCAGGTTAAGAGGAATATAGAGTAATAGTGATATATATATATATATATATATATATATATATATATATATATATATATATATATATATATATATTAAATTGCATTTTTGGTCCCTTAACTATTTAGATAGTATCGTTTTGGTTCCTTGATTAAAATTTGATTTATTTTGGTCTCTTAACTTCTCTCCGTTAGACATTTTGGTCCTTCCCGTTACTTTTAATTTAAAAACGTTGGGTTTTCTTCATTTTCTTCTGAAAATTTGTTGGGACCTAACGTTTTTGAATTAGATGAAGAAAACATAACGTTTTTGATATGAAGATGAAAAAGAGACGAAGTAGATGAAGAAAACCTAACATTTTTGAATTAAAACTAACGAAAAGGACAAAAATTTGTAACAGAGAAAAGTAAGGGACCAAAGTGATACTACCTAAATAGTTAAGGGACCATAAATACAATTTAGCCGATATATATTTATTTGGTGGGAAAACATGGAGGTAGTAAAATTTAGGTAAAATTATATATTTTTTTCCATAACTTAATTTTGGATAACTATTTGATCCTTTATTTTTATATTATTTTATAATTTTTGTTTATTTGTATATGAATTTCAAATTTTATATTTATGTTTTTATTGTCTTATGACATTCCGATCTTTAAAATTATGGTCTTAACTCACATAGGTTGTATCTAAAGTGACTTAACTCACTCAAGTTGTAATTACATAGTGACTTGATTCACTTAGAAAGTATCTCAGAGTGACTTAATTCATGTTGGGTATAACACCTGTGTGACTTAAGTCACACTGAGATATTTTCGTCAGTTTGTATGAAAGTGGGCAAATCTTGATGGGAGAAGAGCAATTTTCAAATACAATGAACCAAATGTGGGCTCAACTGCAAGAGAGGCCCAGTCGCTGAGATATCTGACCCAATAGTCATAAACCCTCTTCGCATTAGAAAAATTGATTGTAAAACTATGTTTGATTACTTTTTAAAATTGAAAAATTAAAATCTCTATTTAAAAAAAGAGAGAAAACAAAATTGTGCATATGTGAAACTATATAGTTGTCAAAATCAACTTATAGTACCCAAGTCAGCGTAACTGAGTTGGTTAAACAACATTGAAAGTATGGGAGATGATCAAAGTTCAATCCCCATAAAATATATTATTAGAGATCAGGTGAAAAGTTTCAAGTTGCATCCTAACTACAGTGAAAACACTTTTTTTTTTTTTTTTTTAAATTTTTAATTAAAAAATTTTTTTTTTTTTTTTATAAATCTTTCAGTAAAAGATTGTTCTCTTTTTGACAATGTAAATAGACTGTAAAGGTGATCACTCTCTTATTGAATATCATATCGTACGAAATATAAGGTTTTTACAGTTGACTTAGATGAATAAATATGCAAAATATCATATCTATTTCAGTAAAAGATTTGCTGCTTATGTTTTTTTTTTATTATTGAACAAATATGCAAAATAGGAGTTGTATGACGCAATGATGCAAAATGGACCTAAGTATTTCCCAAAGAACCAAGACTTGTTGACCAAGCCATGACCTAGAGCACTCACATGACATTCAAGACCATTTTGAATTATTTAAAAGTGGACACTGACTCAACAAACTCTCATGTTGCATGGCTTAAAGTCCCAAAATTCTCACCATGGAAGCAAGGAAGCCAAATATCAAGACATTAAAGACATGAGGCTATTACGACTGCTCGTAACTAGGGGTTACAACCATAACAACTTGTAGACAGCGGCGGAGCCACCTATTACCCATGGGATTCAAGTGAACCCCCTAAAGTTCTTGTATTTACCCCAATAATCCTATGTTTTACTGGTTTGAACACCCTCAAATATAACCCTTGCACCCTTAACCACCTCTATATTTTGTGACTGCAAAAGCTTCAATTCTACTGCACTATTGCACCTAGTGACCAACTTCTATCCTTGTCTGACTACATTTGCCATACAACACTCCAAGTGTATGTATCTTTTCATTTTCTTACGTTTTAGTTGATTTAATATATTCAATATCTTTAACTTTTGCATGTTATTAACGTTTTTTAAATCACTAAAACAAAAACCTTATGGATCGAACCCAAATAATGGAATCATCTTAAGATTCAAGACCAAAACACTATGCAAAGGTGATTATTTTTTACCATGGCTTCAAGTCTAACGTTACATAATCATTTATACTTTTATTTGGGGCATTTCTATATTTCTACCTCTAAAATTAATACTTTCTATACTACTTTAGGTTATTATATTTCCCTATACTACGATAATTAATGTTTCAATATAATTGAAAGAAGAGAGTGATATAAATAATTAAGAATATAATAAGAAAAGTAACATCACTGCTTCATTAGTATTGTAAATCAACTTATAAAAGCAAACATTTACCATTTTTAATAAAAAAAATGAATTTTATAATGATGAAAAAATACAATTAGATCCACCTTTGAACCTGACTCATATAAAATAATAGAAATTTTGAAATTTCTCTCAAAAAAATTCTTGAAATTAAAAAACCTGAACCCCCTGGTCTCGGGTCCTGGCAACACCACTACTTGTAGATATAAATTTTATGGTTTTCCTGGTGCGAAATTGGATGATCTTGTGTTCAATCCATCCTTAAACTCTTGTAACTTAGATGCTCATGAATTTTCTGAGGCTTTGACTATAAATAGGCTAGCTTAGGCATTGGTTCATGACCATTTTTACATTATCATACACAAAACAATTGTATTTTTATTGTTCTTGCAATAAATTTTGTTAGTTTATTTTCTTGTTTTATTTACTTTATGTTGTTTATGCTCTTCACTATGAATAGTGAGTAGTTTTTTTAGGTCTTGGAATCTTAAAAAAGTAGTTTTATGGAAAACTTTTCATGATCCTTGTGTTTTTTCTTTTTGTTTAGGAAACACATTCACCTAATCTAATCGTATTGCTTTTCAAAATGGATTATAGTATGGTTGTTAGAGCTTGGCTGACTAAGTTGGATTATAGTATGGTTTAAGCACAACAAGATCTAAAAATCATTTATCGATATTATCAACGAAAATTGAAGTTGATAATGAGAAGATTGAAAACTTTTAGACACCATAAGTCATTAAAATCTTAAGAATAGATAATCAAACTAAACAAACTACTATTAAAGTAAAACTGAGTATAATATATAATAGGACATTTCAAACAAATAAGAGTTGTTTTTATTGGAATCTTAATAATATACAAGTAAGGTGAAATTTTAATTTTGAAACCCTAACCTATTCTTTCCTCAAATCCGAAAATACCCATGTTTAGGATCATAATTTCAACCATAGCTTTTCTTCTACCTTTTTTGCATTTAGTTTCTGATGTTTGGAGTTAATTTGTTTGGGTGCATCTAGGGAGTACAACATAATCAAGTTTTTTTTAATCATTTAATTATTGGAAGATGCTATTGGAGCAGATTAAACATGTGTAAGAATATTAATTTATCAATTTAATTATTTTTGTTTTTTCATTCTCATGTCTCGGTTAATCTCCATGGTTTCCTTCTAATTCCTCTGTTATAATTCCTTCAAATCAAGTTTTTAAATTTATATTTCCAAAATTAATCATCTTATGTTAATTATCTTGGTGAAAGTTGAACTAAATTAACGAATTTCATAGGCTATTAATAGTATTTCTACAAAATGTGGAAGGATATGGTCTAAGGAAAATGTGTTTGCTGAGATGGAGACAAATACATATATAAATTTGGGTCTTTCTTCGTTACTGATATAATAATTGTAATTTTTATATTATGTTTACATCTAATTATTATATTGAGAAAAATTCACAACTGAATTCCTATTTTGTAGTCTTTCTCTGAGTGTACCATGTTTATGTACTATTGAGAATGTTATTTATGAAATGATATACCTTATAAATTTTTGTTTTCTTGAGATTTTAAAATTTGAAAATATGGTTTCTTTAGCCTTTTGATATCCTAGGCATGTTCCTATCTCTATAAATAGTGACGTGTTAGGGTTCACTCTATTTAAGTTCACAATATTTATTAGATTCTGTGTGTGTAGGTGATTGAAGTGGGAGCTAAAGAACAAGCCGAGAGAATAAGAGATCAAGTTCAAGGGCAATGTCAAACAAAGACTTTTCTTAATTAATTCTCTATTGTAGTTTATTGCAGGAGATAAACAAAACCTCCAAAGTTGATTCGTATCATGTTGATTTTATTTATTATTATTTTGAGTAACAACAATAAGATTATAATGAGTAATAAGCATATTATCATCGAAAACACAACAACAAGATTACAACAACAAACACAATTACAATTTTGGAATGGTGAAAAAATCATCGTAATGTACATGTTATCATCGAAGACGAAGAACAATAACAACAACATTACAAGTAACAAACACAATTTCGGAATGATGAAGAAATCATTGTAAAGTAATCGACATGTTACCAACAATAAGATTATAACGAGTAACAAGCACAATTTCTAAATGGTGAAGAAATGTAAATAATTGACTTATTATCATCGGAAACACAACAACAAGATTACATTTTGTTTACTTAGAAATTAAGTTTTTTTTTTTCCTTACATTTTGATTATTACTTTATTTTACTTGCTCACTGTTTATTTCCAAACATACTATCATCATTTAAGGCTGAAAGTTCTATATGGTACACCAAACGTATGACTTTGATTAGAAGTCTATTAACAATGGTGTTTGATTTATTTAACAAGCCTTGATTACAAGTACTATAAATGATAAACATTATATCTTTTGTAATTTGTATTCTATTGAGAGTCAACATTTTCAACATTATATATTCAAAAAGATATGAATGACTAATTATCTTATGTATGCACCTACTATATTCTACTTCTATTAACAATAGGTTATAGGAACGGTCTCTACTTCTACAAGAGGCAAAAACCTGTGTGTGTATGCACCTAATAGATTCTTCAAAAAAAAAATTATAATTGTAATTCCATTTTTATAACATTATTTTTATAAAACTAAAAAAGTATAATTAAAAGGAAAGAAAGGTATACTGATATGGTTATATTTTTTAAGGTTTCAACTTATTTTAATGCATTTCAACACATTGATTGATACATTCTTCAGAAAAGATAGATGATTCGCCTTCACCCATAGATGTTTTTCGTAATATCCTATATAAATTGAATTTGTGTGATCCTCGAGAGGCCTCTAACATATACTTGGATGTAGTGCGTGGTTTCCGATTCCCACCCAACAAAGAATCTATGCCTCAGAACTTCCAAGTTGAGAGAACTATGTTGAACCTAGTCATTTCGAAGATTAAAACTAATATCAAAATAACAATTGACTCTACTCCTTTGAGTATTGTCGCTTGTCAGTTTCAATTTGCGGCCAATAAAGAGGAGCCACACAGATTTAAAGCAATGATTATTCACGATTTCAGGGTATTCATGCTGGTTGAACGCGTTGAAACACTTTTTAACAAAATGTATCAATCAACACGCTGGATATCTTTATTCATTACGGACAAAGATGGATCGTGTAAAATGATTATATACCAAGTATGTTCTCTTATATTGTATACCAAACGGTCTTGAAGAGAGGACGACGAGAATGCATTTTTATAAGTTTATATGACAATATCAATAAACTGGAATGTAATTGACTTTTAGCGTGTGTGGTCGGTAGACAACATTCAACGCCCAGGTGTACAGTGTTTTTCTATCTCTGCCTTCCAAACATCAACTCTCTCGGACAACACTAGAGTGTGTTGCTTTGGTTTGAACATATTCACCATTTTTCTGTTTTTTATATTTTTCTGATTCTCTGACCTTGATGTTGTTATTTGTAGCCATCAATGTAATTGCAGTTAACTGTCTTTCCATTCCCTGAGGATCGTTAAAGATTCCCCCATAAATCACTTGTGACTTGTCTATAGTGGTAGATCTTTGTAACAATCTTCTTTCTTAAGTAGCAATGCAAAGCATGCTCTTGATGTTTCAACAACTTTGTTTGTATGTTTTATTTTGCCATTTCACTGCAACACAAACATTTACTCAAATAAATCAATCAACCAATATAATCTCATAATATGGTATATCGAACACAATATAATCTCATAACATGTTATCAACAATAAGATTATAATGAATAACAAACACAATATTTCGAAATGGTGAACAAATGTAAAGTAATCGATATATTATCATAAAAAATGGAGAACAATAACAACAACAACCACAATTTTGGAATGGTGAAAAAATCATCGTAAATTAATCGACATGTTATCAACAATAAGATTATAATGAGTAACAAGCACAATATCATCGAAAACACAACAACAAGATTACAACGACAAACACAATTACAATTTTGGAATGGCGAAAAAATCATCGTAAAGTAATCTACATGTTATCATCGAAGACGAAGAACAATAACAACAACGACATTACAACGAGTAACATACACAATTTCATAATGGTGAAGAAATCATTGTAAAGTAATCGACATGTTATCGATAATAAGATTATAACGAGTAACAAACACACTTTTGGAATGGCGAATAAATGTAAATAATTGACATATTATCATCGGAAACAGAACAATAAGATTACCACGACAAACACAATTTCAGAATGATGAAAAAATCAACGTAAAGTAATTATCATCGAAGACGAAGAACAATAACAACACCAAGATATACGGTAGACAATTAGAAAAAGGAGATTCAAATAGGCAAGTGTCTATATTGACTAAATCATTTTTTCTACGTTACTCTTTGATGATTTGGAGGTGATTTACCTCTTTCAAAGTAAAATTTCATTTTCTTCATCTTTGTTTTTAAAATCAGTTACTATTTTCATTTCAAGAACATCAAACTTATTCATCTCCTTCATTTAACATCTGATCTCCATCTCTTTTATTTCACGATCGAATCATGTTTGTTTTTATGGGTAATTTACCCCAATTCATTAAGGGTAATGCATTTTGGTTTTTTTTTTACCATTAGTTATCATATTCATTTCAATAACATTAAGTTTCTTCATCTCTTAATCATCTTTGTAATTTCTCACCCTCTTAATCATTCTAATAATTTAATTAATTAATTATAAAAGAGTATATATTTGTAAACATGTTCATTAGAATTCCATAAGTATAAGAACAACCATGATTGACTTATAAATTCCATTAGTTAAATTAAAAGATGAAAATGAAAACTAACACACCCCACTTAACCATGTTAACCCCTCCCACCTTTCTCCTTTCTCATTCTCTTAATAATTTAATTAATTTTAAAATTAAAAAGAGCATAGATTTTTCTCTAAAAAAAATAGTATATATTTGTAAATATGTATTTAATTTTCATAAAGACAGAAACAATCATAATTCACTCATAAACTTCATCCACTACCATATTCAACAACCATAATTCCCTCATAAATTTCATCTCATTATCACACACATTGATCACAAGTTAAAATAAAAAGTCTGATTAACAAGTGTTCAAAAGACATGTTTAAAGAATTCACAAAAAGAAATTTTGTCTTAAAAATACAAGTCAAACACATGTAAAAGTTATAACTACACAATTTTCAATGTAAAAATTACTACTTTTAGATACTTAAACAATGTTTTTAAGACACTTGTTAATATTTTCTCAAAACAAATTCTTCTCTTTATCTTATTCATATTTTTTTAGTAAACATTCTTATTCTTATAAATAACATAGCATGTCATTGTTATTATTTATTCACCTTAATTCTTCAACAACGGCATCATCCTCTTCTATATAGAAAACATCCACACTTGTGAACACCACTGTGAACATAATTATTACCTCCATTGATAACATCCCGACTGAAAAGACTGACTAGAACTTTAAGATTTGTGCGATCAGTTTGTGGGCTCAACAAGAATTCAAAAACACGTCTGAGACAAACGGTTTAGAGATTATCATACTTGATGAAAAGGTATAAAATCAAGCTTACTTAAAAAAAATCCAATCGAAAGATTATTTTTTACTAAATGATCTTATTATTATTGTTGTTGTGGTTATCTGTACTAATGTATTGAAACCAATACTAAATAATCATTTTTTACTAAATTTCTCTCCTTGATCATAGTGTGGAAATATTCATTTCACAGTGAATAAATGACATATCACAGACTTCAAAGAAAAGCTCGAAAAAGGTTGAACTTGATTGAAAATGTTTTAGTTGCAAGAAATGATTTTAAATTCAAAACAACAACACACAAATCCAAACTGAATTTCATGGAAGCAACTAGGTGCAATAAAACATCTATTAACTCTAAATAATAAAAGTGTTTAAATAAGTAAATCACATTTTACTATTAAAATCAACATTACTAATTATTTTCTTAATAGCCGTGTAAAACTTAAAAGAAACATTTAATTTGAGACAATGAAAGTAATTATTACCGACTATGTGATAACTTAATCCCAATTACTAAAATGTATTTTGAGAGGAGGAACATAAAGGGTGAGGAGACGAGGGATTATGGATTTAACTCTTCCCACTAACATATCAAATAACCTAGCTACTAGTAAAAAAACATTTTTCACTATAAAAATATAGATTATCATCAAGGTTAGGGTCTCATGCATGCATTATCTAAAAATTACATGAATGAAATAAGGGAAAATATAATTAAATGTTGTCATCAATCTAGCTAATCTTCCTTGAGTTTATTCATCTCTCCAAAATCTTGTTGGTAGACCATGCATCGGGACTGGGAATGGGCTATATTGAACTTCGCTTTGATTATATCCTGCTACCTCCCACCTACCAACCAAATATAAATTGAACATAAACATAATCACCACTTTGAATATCAAGATATGGAGTATAGTTCTATTGTAAGTATATAGAGGATAGTATCAAAATTCAAAAAAATGTAGTTGAAATTTCACCTAAATTTGGTAACTAGATGGTGAATTAAAATCAACATGTTCAACTTGGCTAGCTCATTTCCTGGACAAGAGTGCACTCCTTTGCCAAATGGCATAAAAGTATTGGGCTTTGGAGTAACCTACGGTCATCAAAAATCAAAATTAGTTGAGATGTCTTCAAATTCAAAAGAATAATAACTTGAGATTTATTTATTTGACCAAGAGTAGTAGAGAAATCATAAAAAATATTAGCATGACATACCTCAAACCTTGATGGGTCAAAATTGTGAGGAGCAGGGTAGAAGTCTGGATTGTGGTGGATGTTTCTGAACAGAGGCAATACTTTCCAACCTTTTGGTATTAAATATCCTTAATAGTTGCATCAAAGAACATTTTAGAAACTAATCATGCATGTTTTTTTTTTGTTACAAACTAAACATGCATGTAGGAAATAATAAAAGCTTTTGTAAACGAAAACTTCCAATAAATGCATAGGTAAAAGATATACTCCTTTTTGTCCTTATTATAAAAAAAATCAAACAAAGTTTTGGTCCTTTAAAAAAATATCAGAAATTTTAAGATGTAGTTTGTAAAAGAAAAAACTTCTAATATTAATTGATGTATTAGTTTTAATGTTTTTTGGTTGTTTTTTTATAATAAGAACGAGAGGGAGTATTCTACATACCACGTAACTATAACTTAGATGTTAAAAGATTACAAAAACATTTCATAGGTTACGATGTGGATTCCAACCCACATACAGAAATGTGTACGAGTTTCACCATTCAACATTTTAAAATATGAAATTATTCCAAATCAAATTGTTACCCTTGTATACTACATCAACCACAGCTTCCCTAAAAGTAAATGAGATTATACTTGCCATTCTTAGACTTTCCAATATTACCTACAATACAAGATCTTGATGAGAAATATATTCATGAAGTTGATTTCATCATAAGACAACAGCATAGCATAGCATACCCTGTGAGTAATAGGCATATTTCTGGTTTGACCCCAACTCAATGGCATATTCCCTCCTTCGTTGGCTTCGTATATTGACATTTGCTCTGTCTACAAAACAGTTTAATTAGTTGAATCATTAATTATTAAGTATTGATTTTCAACACTTATGGCCTACAAAGATTTTGTAATCTTTTTGAGAGAACCAATAAGAACTCTTACTTTTATGGCTTCAAGAAGTTTCTGGTCATCATGAAGATACTTGAGAATCCAAGTAAGAACACTAGCTGTAGTATCTTGAGCTGCAAATAGTACTCCAATCACATTGTCAGCAATTTCTTCATCCGTTAGAGTTTGTCCATTTTCATCCTTGTAGTTTAGCAAGTTGCCTAATAGATTCTTCTCAATCAATCTCTGCTCCTTTTTCTTGCAAATTATTTCGCTTATAATCTCCCGGATTCTCTGCCTTGCCTTTAGAGCATTTAATCAAAAAACGTTCATTAGACCGAAAATCAGAACTCAAGAAGACATAAATTTAACATTTTTTTTAGATTATTACTCAGAGACTAAAAAACTAAGGTTCTAAATTGCGGTATAATGTAAAAAAATGTACATTGATGTGGCCGCAATTGATGTTACAATGCAGTTACGAGGACTTCTAAAAAATTTATATTGTGGCCACAATTACAGTTGCGAAGTGCAATTTAGAACTACTAAAACCATATATAAATAAGATGTTGCAATGTAGCTTACCAAAAGTGCTTTAGAGTATGCAGTTCCGAGTATCCTAGTTGGAAAAGAATTGTAGCCTTTCTCTACAATGCTGTAATTCTCCTTAAGCTGCTCCCTATAATTGGCTTCCAAGTTGCCAAAGACAGAGAGGATACCAATATTGAAAGAGAACTGCAAAGAATCAACCAAACCAATCAATGATTATGGAGAAGGACCCGGTCACAATTAATAAAAAGGAAATGCTAACGAGTGTTCTAAGAGTGTCCTTAAGGTACTCGCTAGCAACCCTTAATAAAATAACTATATATAGCATCAAGTATATCAACCTTGATAAGACTGATAAAAAAACTAACCTTTTTCAATTCATGGAAAGCATTAATAACTTGTCCGGAAGAAACCCAAGATTCCAAGGAGGAAATAACTTGGGTTTCTATATCAGGGATCAATTTCTTGATTGATTCAGGAGAAAGTGAGGTTTGAACAAGCTTCCTTATACGGGTGTGGTAATCTCCTTGATGAAAGAACAATGCAGAAGAACCAATAAGTTTCTCTTTGCTTTTGGGATATGTAGGTTTGAACAAGTGAGCATGAGTCACTAACACAAATCTTGCAGCCTCGGGACTTGCTAGCATCACACATTGACATCCTAGTATGTGTGTTTTAAAAATCTCTCCATACCTGATTATCATGATTTATACAATTATAATTAAGTTAGTAGTACTACATCCAATAAGTTAAACTTACCCAATATATATATGTATATGGGTTAGCTAACTTAGACCAACAAAAAACATGAACGTCCAAGCTAGCTTAATTTTTTTTATAAAGTCAATCAATCATAAACCATGATTTATATGACTTTTAAGTTAAGTATAACAAAAGTCAAACTTTTTAAATGATAATCAGTATGGAACAAAGTAAGAACCTTTTTAGTTTTGAAGCAAAGAAGGTGTTAGGGTGTTGAGAGTAAAGTTGAAGAGTTTCTCCGATATATGGCCAACCCATTGAACCTGGGGGAACCTTAGGCTTGGACGTGGCTTTGTGTTTGTTGTGTTTCATTATGAATGGATACAAGAGGAGGTTAACTAAGAGAAAGAGGAAGGTGTAAAATAAAATTGCAATAATATCCATAGCACTCTATACGAATTCGAGGTAGAACAAGAAATAATGATGGATGGATATGGAATGTGCTATACGGTTCAAGTCAATGAATGATATATTTTTGTTGAGCTTGGTTTATATATATAGTGGCAAGAGCT
>Ga0209282_1000425_pt1 | contig 20699 bp, 11 predicted proteins | sample Mtrugardesep15_FD_187529 | JGI IMG/M metagenome (GOLD analysis project Ga0209282, IMG submission 187529) | Root nodule microbial communities of legume samples collected from California, USA - M. trunc garden sep15 (SPAdes) (version 2) | ecosystem: Host-associated > Plants > Roots > Nodule...
AGAAACTATGACATGGAGCTTCTTTGTGTCTGTTCCACATAAATCTGGTCCAAACATTACACTGTAGAAAATTTGTCAGTGTGACATTCTTTTCTGTTGAAAAGTATAAAATGTGCACAAAGAAGAAAAATGTGTGTCTGTAAAAATGATGCGAGGTGAATTAAAATACCACGTTACAATAAGGGTCAAGCAAACCAATAAAAAGAGAAGAACAACAGAACGGATATGGAAGAGAAAAATAGTTGTTAGCTTTTTAACGTCACTAACGCAAACAAGGACATAAAGATAATTTGATTAATACTAAAGTAGAGGCCATTTTGTGAGGTTGCAGATGAACTATTTGCGCACATTATGAAATTCAAGAATCAAAAACTAAGCGAAGAAAATGGAATAAGCAACACACCTATACGGCGTATCCCCACCAAATTTCTTTTGGTTAACAAATCCAGAGAGGAGCTTCATGTAACCTCCACCACACTCAATCTCTTGTTCAAATTTTATTGAATACTGGAAGACTAGTGTTCTGTTCTTGTTGCTGAATTCTGGTATCTTTGCAGAGATGGCAAAGTGTTTGGCATCATTAGATGTTTGGAGACCTACAACAAGATCACACAAAAATCACTAAATGTTACAACAGCAACCAATTTCCTGTTACTATCATTTTGTACTCTCCACTGTATTTCACTGTATTTTACTACACAAACCACCCTTTTACAATAAAATTACAAGAAATTCCCTCATACATATTTTTTACAGGCCAAAACAACTAACTCCAAAATATTGTCGCACCTAATAGATTTGCAAACTGAATCATTAGCTCGAGGGCACTTATGGTCAAATGTCTTTCCTATCCTCATTCAGCTTTATATGTTGGGAAAGGAAAAGAAACATGCATTCATTTACGTAATTAAATTGTGATTGTGGCCGCGGTTGCAGATATTCGAAAAACCTTGACTTACGAGCTACAATTGCAAGTGCAGACCACGCAATTTAAAACTTTGCATTCATATAAACCTTGAGGTCATCAATGCAAAGGTCTATCCTTAACTTTGTGTTGTTCAGACGTCTAATAGTAACATATAAAAATCCATTTTACATTTCATTCATAGCAAGAGCACATTGAAGTTAAATAGATGGCATAGAATGAATACTAAGTCAACAAGTACCTTTATCATCAGGATCTCCAGCCCATTTCCCAGCCGTGTGCTTGAACGAACCGGCTTTGCCTTCGCTACTTTTCCAGTCTGATCTTACCCAACGACTTCGCCATCCATCTTTTCAAAATTCAACACATTAATATCATATGATCAATGAAAAAAAAAATTAAAAAAACAACAAAATATTATATAAGCAGAATTGAAGACCACCACATATCACTTTTTTTGCTTGATACGCTAACTTGCTTAGTGATATTTGTCTTTTATTCATTTTTAGTGACTAATACTATGATTTCACTAAAATATTTATAAAAAAAAACACCATTCTTATAATCATAATCAACTAGAAACTTTTTGCTAGTGTAAAAAAGTTTTACACAAGCATTCAATTACATCACACTAAGTAGATATACGTGGAGATAATGAAATTATCATACCAATTAAATTCTTAAAGTAATAGAAATTTTTTTAAACTCAAGTAAAAAAGAATAGAGATTTAAACATACGTGGCTTACATATTTGTAGAAAAAAAATAATCAAACAAATAACTTATTGCTTTCATCTATTTAACTAACTAACTAACCAAATTAACAACTATAACTAACTAATTAACAACTAACCAAATTTAACTAACTTTTACTTATAGTTTAACAGTTGGAACGAAAATTTCAGCAACAAAAGAGCATAGAATATATAAATTACCTTCAAAACGCTCTTCGAAGATGACTTCAGAAAGTGAAACTTGTATTAGCAACAAACAGAATAACACAAACATCTTCAGTTCAGTTGAAGCATTTTCCGCCATTTGCGGAATAAGCAATTTTTGTTCTGACACTGCTATTTCCAGTTACACAATTGAGTTTACTTATAGAAACCCAAACTACTTCTTTGTCCCTAGACTTTGTGTTAATTACTTTTATGCCACCATGCTAAAATATTCCCGGTAAAAACTTTACCAAACAAAGGGATCCTAGTTCAATTCAATTCTGATTAATATTTCAATATTAGTAAAAACAATACTAAATTCAATATTGGATAATATACTTATTACTCTATTCAAACCATCTGGATGAAAAATATATGGTTCAAATAAGAGGCATCCATTAAGTTGATAAAAAATAGGTTAAATTGCATTTTTGGTCTTTAACTATTTAGGTAGTATCGGTTTGGTCCCCTAACTAAAATTTGATTTATTTTGGTCTCTTAACTTCTCTCTGTTACACATTTTGGTCATTTTCGTTAGTTTTAATTCAAAAACTTTAGGTTTTCTTCATTTTCTTATGGAATTTTTCTGAGATTTTTGTTGTTGAATGTTGATGGTGATGATATGAAGATGAAAAAGAGAAAAACGTTAGGTTTTCTTCATCTTCTTCTCCTATTTTTCATCTTCATATCATCTCCATCAACATTCAACAACAAGAATCCCAGAAAAATTTCAGGAGAAAATGAAGAGAACCTAACGTTTTTGAATTAAAACTTACAGAAATGACCAAAATAAATCAAATTTTAGTTAGGAGACCAAACCAAACTAATTAAATAGTTAAGGGACCAAAAAGATAATTTAATATGTCAATTAAACACTCCAATTAGTATACATTTATATTTAACTCTTGCGTATAGAATTTTTTTGGTTGGAAGTAAGAATCCACTTTAAACATGCCACATATTTTCTGACCGATATTAACAATCTTTAAACGGCACTAGAAACTTCATACTTCTAATGAATAAAACAAACACTCCACGAGAAACATGATGTTGACCTTAATAATTTTTTCTTGCTGCTTTGGCCGTGTTCTGTACGGGGTAAAGAAATTTGATGCTGATCAATGATCATGGTTGAAGACTTGAAAAACATATTAAATGGTTTTGAAATTGTCCAATAGATGGCCAATTTTGACGTAGCAATGGCCAATGGAATCATTTTGTTCTTTTATTTCTGTGTAATTAATTTAATTTTGGTTGTATGAAAGAGATAGGAAGTCAAAGTCTTCGTGACCTTCCAAAAAGTGATCAAACCAAACTAGAAGGCAACGGGAGAAAAATCCAATTTATGGTTAATCTGTTTCCATACACCTTCGGGGACGACTTGAATAGTCAATGATTTCAAGTCCACTATCTTTGTAAGCAAATTCTACTGTACATCAATAAATTTGAGTGTATTGATACACCAAGTAGTTAAATCAATAATAAATGAGTTGTTTTTTTTTTAAAGAAAACTTATTATTTTATATCATTGACAACTATAATAATTAAATTTAATTTACCAAAATATTGATTATTATTTTTTAAATGAGTCCACTATATTTTATATTATTTTAAGAATTTTTATTACTCATAATAATGAATATTGATTATTTTTTATGACAAAATGTAAACTTTTTAATATGATCCTTATAAACAATGAAATTATGTTTTTTTCTTATGAAATTATGTTTTCTAAAATATAAATATTGACAAATAGCTTTTTATTTCATAAAAATTATTGTTAATTTATAAATTTTGTGAAATAAGAGTACCAGCCCACTCAAATTTGTGAGTGTACCGTAGAAGTCCCCATCTTTGTGTGACTTTAATCTTCCACTTGACGTACCCTACCACCAATGATCATGAAAATTTAACCATTTAACACTCCTTTACAAACTATGCCCATTTTATTTTGAATATGATTATCAATTCTCCAAAATACACCTTTTTTACCCTCTTAATCCTAGTAGTCATTAAATAATTATGCTCAGTACAACTAATGATGTGACTACCATGTCATGGCTATCGTCTGCCACACACTCTTTAACATGATTATGAATTGTAAGATGGATTTACAACATATATCCAAATGATGTAGTATTGGATAAACATGTGGTCACTCCTTCAATGTGCAGTTCCTTGTCAAATGTGAGGCCTTGCCATGCTAGGCTCGCGCCCGAAAGCCGTAGTGTGTGATATTTGTACGCCAAATGGGGCCATATTGAAGCAAGGCTCAAGAGCTTGAACGAGAAACTGAGAACTCAATGCAGCTAACGTTTTGTGGTAGCAAGACGTCTTTGGTTCAACATTATTCTCAACATAAGGAGTGTGCAGTAATGGAGACATCATGTTGTTAATGTCAAATTGTGTAAAAATACCAGCGAATATATTTTGGTGATGCTTTACCTAGAACGTGTGCTCGCTTCATTATTGGTAAACATTTAAGTTAGTTGTCCATGCAAAGGGGGCCTGAAACTTATCTGTATGGTTAATAGAGAAGAGAAGTTACCCGAGAGTGATGGAATACGCAAGTTAATGTTATACTATTACTAATCATATTGTTAATAGTATGGAATACACAATAGGTTGGTAGAGTCCATGACAAATAGATATAAGAGGATTAGAGGTTCAGATGACTAGGCATTAGGGTTTATATTGGTTTCATAACAACTTGACAATGTCTTAATAGATTAGTAGCAAAATGACAATTGAATTTTGGGGAGTCACTTATCATGCGTGGAGACTAAACATAACCATGGCAAAGACAAGAAACAAATTATTGTCTTCACCATGATAAGAAAACCAATGGGGGAGATAAGGAGAGGAGTGACAATCAGAGGGTTTAGGCCCCAACATAATAACTAAACTGACATTTGTTATTCAAAGAAACACAAAACAGAACACGACATCGCTGATCAAGTTATCATTCATACAGACTATATGTAATTGAAACATTACGGATGAAGTTATATCATTGCATAACATGAAACAAGACAATCAAGCATAGCATGATTCATGAGCAATATCCACTAAGAAGCGAGGACAATGATAAGACCTCAAGATACTATAATCGTAAATCTAACACAATTTTTATTGACATGAAAAATGGGAGCACAAAATGCAAAGTTATAAGAAGCCAATACTAACAAAAGTAAAATACCACTCAAGCTGGCACATCCCCAGCAAAACACACTTCTGGAATTTAGAAGGGTGAGGAAACAAAGTTCAATTTTAGAAGCAAACAAGTGGAGCAAAAAAAAAGTCTTAGAGTTGGATGATTCTACACTACTTTTATGATAAAGAAAAGAAAAATTTTACAGCTAGCCTCATGAAATCCACTACTTTGCCTGAGGATGAGATGCAATGAAGTCAACTGCAAGATTAATGGAGTTGATCTTGTCTGCTTCATTATCAGGAATCTCAAACCCAAACTCTTCCTCAAGAGCCATCACAATCTCTACAGCATCCAAACTATCCAATCCAAGGTCATTCTGGAAATGGGCAGTTGGGGTAACCTGACAAATGGAAAGAAGCACAGGCTCCATGTTAACAAAAAAGCATAAGCTAAAAATAAAATAGTACACAATTGCTGGCAGAGGGATTTGAATTCTCCAAAATGACACACACACACACACTTCAAACAGTAAAGTGTGGGGTTATTTAACAGTTGTGCAAGTTTACACTAAAGCCCTGTTTGGATTGGTTTATTTGTATACTAGCATATAAACTTGTGAGACTAATTGGGAGAGGTTATTTAAACAGCTTAGAACATGTCCATAAGCTGTTTTTAACTTCTTTGCTAAGCTCTCTGGGATAGCTTATCAAAACAGCTTATAACTTGTACGAAAACAGTTCGACTTTATTTCATCTCATGTAATAGATATAAATACGAAAACAGTTCGACTTTATCTCATCTCATGTAATAGATATAAATTGCTTATACTTAATTAAGCTGTATGTTTATCCAAACAGAGCCTTAATCCTCTAAAATGAAGTATTCACTTAAGAGAGATCAAACCCTTGGCAGTGATGATAATTTCATTGCAAATAGTGATGTTTATTCAGATGAAAAATTCTAGCATAGAATGCACCTCATATAACTAAAACAATGTTATTATTGGTTGCTCTATGATGTCTACAAACAAGTATAGCTTAAACATGATATTTGAGAATTGAGGGTAATTCTTAAATGGATAAAATGTCTACAGAACTTTAGAAAAATTCTACCAACACAGTCAATCAAATCCAAGGATAACACACACAAACACATTTTGTATTGCATTTTGGCGGTGCCTTTAGCTTCATACGAGAATTGTTTACTGATGGCATTGTAAAGTGGGTAGCAATATTAAAGGAAGGTTGTCTGTTTGAATTATTTGAGCTCATCTACTCACGTAAACATTCGGACATTGTTTGGGAGAGCTTAGGGAAACAACCAATGACAAGTCCATGAGCTAGGTTATTTCCTTAAGGTCTCCAAAGTAGCTTATGAGAACAGGAGACTTATGTAAATAGCTTATGGAAATAACTTATGAAAACAGCTTGTGACAATTTTCATAAGCTTTTTTCAACTTATTTTAATAAGTTCTCCAATATAGCTTATAGCATATACAAAAATAATTTAACTTTATTTTATCTTCCGCTTTATAAGTAGCTTATGTAAGGTTATACATATGCACTAATCATGCTATACTATAAGCTGCAAATAAGCTGTTTATCCAAACACGTCCTATAACTTATATGAAAACAGTGTAAATTCATTTTATCTTTAGTTATAGGAATAAACATGTATGCTATTAGTGCTTAATTAATCCACTGATCCAAACATTACCTAATTATCGGAAATAAAATTTTAGCAAAATAAGTGAAAATAAATCAAGAAATAATGGCACATAAACCAGCAAAGTTAACAGCTAAACCTAACAATAACATCATGTTAATGATGAATGAAAAATTAATTAGGAGAATGAAAAGAAACGAATAATAATAATAATAATAGAAGAATGAATATACCTTAGAAGATTCAACTTTATCGAATTTTTTGACGCAAGAAACAACGCGATCTGTGACCTCAGATTTGTCGAGAAACGTACCCCTAACCTCTTCGCTGAAGCGACGAAGGAAGAAATTGGGAATAAGACGGAAAGGAGATTGGTGATTCAGTGGACGAGAATCAACTTGCACTCTCAGATAATTGATCAGAGGTAAACCGGTTCTTCTCGCCGCCATTGTTGTTGATATCAAAAACCTCACTCTTTCTCTCTGCTCACCTCACAGCAACACGCGATGAATGAAATGAATAGTGGTGAAGTTAGATGAAATGAAACCTGGTTCTAATATTGGGCTTTATGGGTTTTCACCCGTCAGGCCCAAGCCCAGTTGCAAGGTTGTGTTTGTGAAGATGCATACGTTGCTTATGTCAACTCCATAATCTAGGATATGGTGTATTAATGTGAATTTAATTCAAGTATAGGTACCTTTCTCTAAAAATATATTAATATATGTACTTTATAAAGAAGCAACTTGTGTCTCTTAAATATGTGGTCAGGGGTTCGATCTCTGACTCGTGCGTATGAAGAAGAAAATGTGGCTGGGAGGGGAGAATTCACCTTGTGTGTCAAATAGTTATATTCCCGAAACATATATTATCATAAGAGATTTGTTGCAATATCATTTGTATCGTTCTGCTTTAAAGATTTTCGATTGATCCAATATACCAACATGAATTTTTTCAGTGTGTTTTATCATCATTCACACTCACACACTTTCTGAGAACTTCCAAAAAACCACTCATCCAATAATTGATTAATCCAATAGTCAAATACACTTAACTATGAAATTCTTATATTATGAACTACCGAGCAAAATACACATCTTGTTGGTGTGGATAGTATTAATCAGCCTTTATAAGTCCTTATTCAATCATATAGTCTCGTACCTACACGTATAATGAGCTCCTCATGGCAAAAAGTCTTACTAGTATTGAATTTGCCCACAAAATAATTTATTCTTGTAACGTTTGACTTGGCTCGAATGTAATCTTTCATTGAACAACATTGGTAATACAATTTGACGGTGGAAACTATTGTTTGATGTGGTTGTTAATTTGTTGGGGAAAGATCGTAGTTCACTCATTTTGCTCAACATTCAGACATGGGTCTTATAGAATATCCATAACTTTACGCTAAGTTACGTGATGACAAGAGATAACTCTACTTGGTCCTCAAAATGAACGTTCATGGTACACATTTAGATACTAATAATGACTCTTCAACCTCCGGTGGCATTCTACGAGACCAAAATGGAAAATTTATGAGTGTGTTTCTATTGGCTCCAATTTTGCCGAAACTTGGGATCTTCGTATACTTGAATTTTACTAGCTCGTGATAAAAGTGTCAAGAAAATCATATTTGAGACTGATACACTCTTTTTTATATGGTCATGAAAGGTCATACCCCTTTGATATTGATGCTTAATAAAATCTTTGTTTTGCTCCGCAAAGGAGATCAGACCAGTGCAATTTGTTTCTCTCATAGGGAGACAAATCAATGTACCAGATGTAAATAAATCATTATCGCTTTAATAAAGAAAAATGTAAACGATATAATATTAAAAAAGATGCATACAAATAAATCTATTTATATTTTAAAAAAATCTCAACAAGTTATCTACAAATTAATTTTTTTTTGTTGAGAAAATCTACAAATTTAAAATTAAGATGTAAATATACCTATATTCTAAAAAAAGAAGATATAAATATACCGATAAAACAAGTAGGAACATCTTACTTGTATTTGATAAATATAAGAGTGGTTTTGATTGGTAAGTACACTATGACGATAAAAGATAGTAAATACATTTGATATGTTGGGGTATGAACTTAAATCTGGAATACTTTTTTTTTCTACACTTTGCATGTCTGAGTTTTCAAGTTATTAAATTTGACATTTTGCACATGAGAGTTGACATTTTTGCTTAAATGAATAAATTCAGTATGTTTTAATTCATAATGCCTGCTTTCTATTTTTTATAATCCATTTGCATATTTTTATTTTATTTATTTCTTGTTTGTTTTCTATAACGGTTAATTCCTAGATTTGGTTCCATGCATGTCATTGTTATTAAGACACTATCAACGGGTAAAAATACTTTGGCCAGAAATCAAACCAATGGATAGTCTAATCAAGATCTTTATTTTTATTTTTATCAAACTCAATACTATAGAATTTACAACCATAGGACACATTGCGCAAAAACTATCTGTACCGGACTTGGATGATCAATTTTATGATCGGACATGCATTAAATTTGATGATGTTGTTAATTAATCTAAAAATGACTAATTTGACCTTTGGGATTGACTCTAAAGGAGTAGTAAATTCAAGAAGAAATAAAGATTTTTTTTTACAAACATAGAACTATTATTTGAATTGATTTGTTACGTAAAATTTTATGGTCCAACCTCCATCTCTTATTTACATGTTATTTTTCACCTGAGTTAAATTGATGGTGGCATTTTTACTTGACCTATTTTCTTTATTCGTTTGATTTGTGAAATATGTCCTTTTTGTTCTCTTTTTTATTTATGAAATATCTCCTTTTTGTTTTAAGCAAATCGTAAATAACGTTTGAATTTCTCTAAAAATTCAAACCAAACCTACTTGTTATGAGATGGATCCAAAAACTTATTTTTTTTTAAAATTGGTTAATGTCACTTTGGTCCACAGAGTTACATCATACATCCTTATCAACCAAAATAATTGTCGGCTCAGTAGTTAACAATCAATTTTAACGTTTAAGATTAAAGTAGTTAAGTGATGAATCATTAAAAATGTGGAAAAGTCGTGGATAAGAATGTTGTTTTCCCATTTAATTAATAATAATTTTTCACCTTTCCCAATATATATATGTATTTTTTTAAAATATGTCCATATTTTTACATATGTCGTAAGTCACTAGTATTTTATAGTAAAAACTTAATCATAACGATAATTTAATAGATTTTGATAATATGATTCCTTTTTTGACCAAAATAATATGATTGTTTAAGAGTTGAAATGTGATAACTATGCCATGAATGATAATTAAAACGTTCAAAAATTGATTCTAAACGCCTGGTATCGTCCTTAGTTTGCAGTGTATTGTAGCAGTAGAGCAGCAGCAATGTTGATTCTGTTCCTCTGTATCTTCCTCTTGTTACTCTTCTTATTCAAATTCGCCACCGCCTATGGTATTTATTTTCACTCACTTTTTTAATCTCTTTATTTTAATAAATTTGTTTATGCTAATTGTTGTTTTGATTGATTTATTAGGTGATTTCACTTTGATGTCAAAGAAGAAACCAAAACATCAACTAATTGAAGATAAGGTTGGTTCTTATGCTATTGCTATGAAATGAAATAATTCACTTCTCAATGTTATTATATCTTAATGTTCCATTTTTTTTCACAGGTTTTTTGGATTACTGGTGCAAGCCGTGGAATTGGTATAACAATAATAACTATACCCTTTTAGTATTTCATTCATATTTGTCACACTGCCATATCTATAGGAATTATTCGTATTTCATAATTCAATTCAAATTCATACAGAATGATATGACTATGATAAGTGAATCAATCAATCCAAGTAATTAACTTTGGATGAATCTAGTTAGAGTAAATCACACCCCTTGAAATTTTAAAAGAAACTGATTTTGAATGACGTCTGCCAGCTTGGTCCTTCTGTTAATTTGTAAGAAGTAGTTTGACAATAAGTGATACAATTCAAGAACTAATTTGCTAGTAAGTGATATAATTTAGGGGCTAATTTGATAGGAAATTAGATGCAAATTATCAAAAGGACCAACTTGCTCGACTTAATTCAAATTTAGAGTCATTTTTGTCTTTTCGCAAATGTCAGGGGGTAAGTGCTGGACCCCTACAATTTTAGAGGCAAAATTGGTGATTTATTCAATTTGATTAACCCTTAGGTTTCCTACTTAATTACTCTGGTAATGAACATCTTGCCGCATGTTTTTTTGATCAAATTAATCATGCCATCCAATTTCAGTTTTGGAATCTTCTGTTTATTTCATTTTATTTGATTTTAGGGCTTTTTTGTGCTTAAACTATTCTCTACTAATGATTCCTTTGCAAAGCCAGAATATTTTCCTTAATTGTAGTTTTTCGTGTGACTTATTTTATTCCTTTTGTTGTTTTATTTACCCTCATCAATTACTGTATATAAAGGGGAAATTCTAGCTCAACAACTTGCAAGTTTAGGAGCTAAGTTAATACTATCTGCAAGGGATGAAGCTGACCTAAACCGAGTAAAGTCACAGTTAAAAGGTACGATAAATCTGTTACTCTTTTATGTCTGTGAACAGATATGCACACTTGCCTTATCCATTAATGTGTGATTTGCATACCACCAGGTAAGCATGCTGACGAGGCCAAGATTTTACCGTTGGATTTAACATCTGGTGAAGATTCTCTTAGGAAGGTTGTCGATGAAGCTGAATCCTTTTTCCCAGATTCTGGTGTTGATTATATGATTCATAATGCTGCTTATGAGCGTCCTGTAAGTGGTTGATTGCTTTATCTAATGGTTATATTGAACATATCAGAATTTGCATGGAAAACAAAACCTACAAATGCTTGTTATATTAGAAGACACACCTATAAATGTAAAACAAGAGGGGGCAAATAGACTTACTGTGTCCTCTTTTTGAGATATTATGTGTGTGTGTGCCATTTGTTTATATCTGTAGGCTTATATATTTTTCTGTCAGTGTTTAGTTACAATTCTAAAATAGTGCAATAACTTTAGACACATTTTGATTGGTGTGCTTGCATGCTGGTGTATTTGTAGCAAATTAGCAATTATATTTACTAATTGAACACTGGAATCAAGAAAGTACCATGACATGCTCGCACATTTACACGCCACAATGATATAAGGATGATGCTTTGTGAGGGTTGATGAGATTTCTCTTTAATAATAATGTTTTTATTTTTTATTTGAAGAAGCTAAACTTGCCCACCGAAATTTCTCTTTAATAATATTGTTAACTGTTCTTTATTCTTTATATTTTAAATACTTCTTTAATTAAACATATTATGAAAATAGTTATTTTGTTTTGCAGAAATCATCCGTCTTAGATGTAACCGAGGAGAGTCTCAAGGTATTTCATGAATGTGACTCTTGTTTTTAATGATTAATTACCAAAGCTTTAAAAAATGTTCCCCTCGCCGCTTTTAGTTTTCTTTCAAAAGCAGTCTTCTGAAATTTTGCATTACTCTTTTTCTCCTGATTAGGCAACATTTGATGTCAATGTTTTTGGGACAATAACTCTTACAAGGCTCTTGACACCTTTCATGTTGAGGAGGGGCAAAGGTCATTTTGTGGTGGTATGTGGGTTATTCTTTGATAATCTCTTATTTTGGTTATGGAATCTGCGTAGCAAAATTATGTTTAGTGGTTAGAAAATACATCATGATTGTGGAGCTTGCAGCAAGATGTTTGTGACTCGTGCAAGGAAAAAGTATAGAGTAGTCACTTGTTAGCTTTTCAATTACACTATATACTTGAACGGACAATCATAATTTTAAATGTTCGGATATAATATATTGTCACATGTTTTATGTCTTGTGTGCCATAGCTTCTGGCTATGCTAAGCCAATAACTAATATGTTTTATTGTCACATGTTCATTAGATATTTCTCTGAAGTTTTAACCCCATTTCCTGTTTATAAATGTATAATATTCTGTTCTATGTTTACTATCAGATGAGTAGTGCAGCAGGAAAGACACCTGCCCCGGGTCAGGCTGTATACTCGGCTTCAAAATATGCACTAAATGGGTACTTCCATTCCTTGCGTTCAGAGGTATGTAGATAGTTTTTATTATCTTTGATGTTGCTTTAGTAGATATTGTTTTATTCTAATTATCATCATACAGTACATATCATGCACCGCTAATTTTTTTATGGTTGCAGCTCTGTCAGAAAGGAATCCAGGTAACTGTTGTCTGTCCTGGTCCCATTGAAACAGCAAATAACTCTGGATCGCAGGTTCCATCTGAGGTATGCACCTTTGCCAACTAATCATCCATTGTTAGTGTAAAGAAAGACAGTACTCTAGTCTGTCTGTTTTAACTCTACTTTATTTTCACCATGCAAGTATCTTCATTAACTTCTTATCCACTGAGATTGCTAAATCAAGATACACGAAGGACAATTTTCCAAGTTTATGTATACTACATGTTTTGAAGGTTTGAGAGTGCTAAATCAATATACATCTCTGTTTTCTAAGTTTATGTTTACATGTTTTACAATAATGAAGATATTTGTTGTCATTGTATTTGTTGGCCATAGTTGATGTGTATAGTTTTACTTCACGTTTTTTCTTTTGAAATAGCAGGTATGCACAGGATTATTATTTTAAACTATGAATATGGCTTGCTAATCTAATCTCATGTTTGCTAAATGAAAACAACTAAGAATATTCATATGCAAGTGCAACAATAACAAAAGGTCTTTTTCCACTATGTGGATTCAGGCTGCATGAATCAAACTATGTCATAAATCATATTTGTTGATAAACCATTCTTAATGTTCTGGCCCATAGTTTTTCTTCACCTCCCTCTTAACTATTGGAAAACCCTTCATATGATCTACACTTCTTATCGGGACTTCTACAAGTCCACACATGTAAATAGCCGTTTTTTATAATAGGTATTACTCAACTTTCTCTTTACTGCAATCATTTGTAGTCCTATCTTGTCTTCTGTCTTGAAACATGGTCAAAAGTCTGAATAAAAACTAATTATACTCCACAAGCAAGGTCTTAGACCTGGAGTTTACAGTATAAACTTTCCCTATATGTTCTAGCTTGTTCGTTAGCATATTCCACTTGAATGTGTGTCATGCAGTGTTTTTGCTGGGTGCATCGTCTGAATCATCGAAAGTTTATTCTCTTCCTTTTAAAATTATGTCTTAACAGAAGCGTGTGTCAGCGGAGAAGTGTGTTGAGCTGACGATTATTGCCGCAACTCATGGCTTAAAGGAAGCTTGGATATCATATCAGGTAAAAACATTAGTATTAGGCTATTAGAAATTTATATCTGTTAGAATACTGCACCAGTTTTCAATTTTTGTGCCTTCTTGGCAATAGTGAATACTTTGGCCATTTAAAATTTTGCTGCATCTTAGCATTTGGCTTCACATGATAGATAGACTATTTGGAACACATATACACGCTTTATGGTGAACATATTATTGTTGATTATTTCAGTTAGCATGAATTATAACGTCCAGCTTGCAACTTAGGTCGTTAGTACTCAAAACTGAACTCTTTTTTGTTTGCAGCCTGTGCTTGCTGTCATGTATCTTGTTCAATACATGCCAACTATTGGTTATTGGCTCATGGACAAGGTATTGTTTTCCATCTTTTATATGCATTCTGTCAGTCTTCATGACGACATTTGATTTTTGTTACACAATACTAATTAATGACTTTATATAAATGACTGGTAGGTTGGTAAAAATCGAGTGGAGGCTGCTAAAGAGAAGGGAAACGCGTATTCTTTGAGCCTACTATTTGGGAAAAAGAAGGCAGTGTGATGCCTATAGATGCATGTTTTTCTTTTAAAAATTATCAAATACAATTTTCTTGGAGGTTATTTTATCAAACTGGTAACACCTTTTTTAACAAATGACAAATCAAAGCATTTACAAAATACATATAATTGAACAATAAAAGGGTAATATGGTACTATAAATTTCCTGCCAACTAATTAGCCAGACCTTGCATTTGCTTAAGTTGAATTCCAAAAGGGGCAACATGTGATTTTCTCTATTAACAACGACGTTTTAAAAAAGAGAATCTTATTGTTCTATAAGCTTCTCAAATTGCTCAACTGATTGGATTGTAATTTCCGATCGACACTTTTTGTAAGTAAACCCGATCGGGTTGTAACTCTCAATGGACATTTTTTTTAAAACATGAGCAACTTGAGAGACATATCGAGCAATCATCATTTTAATATGACTGAAAAATTTATAGAATCGTGCACGCGAAGTGATTGATGTTTGTCAAATGAAATAATTATCTATGTGTATTTTTCTTCGGATAATATTTATTCTTTTGTAATCATTTTATAACCAACCATTTGTATGCATTTTATTTCTCACAAATAGCACGACTAATAAATTCTAATGCTACCTCTACATTTATAAACTAAACTTCAATTTAACTCCAACCACCAATCAGCTTATTTGGTAATCTGTACATTATCTAATGAGGTAATTTTGAAACCTAGGATACGTTCCAAGATTGAAAATGAGAAAGATCGTTGATGAAAATCGGGATGATGGAAGAAGACAATGTTAGGAAAAAGACATCTATGAAATTGAACAAGTCATGGAAACTATGTCTAATTTATCAGTAGATTTTGTTTGTTTGTTTGTTTTCTATATGTCGTGCTTTTGAATGTTGATTGATTTCATTTTGTTAAAACAATATGTTTAGATAAGATGTGGTACAAGATGTTCTAGCATGTAGTATGACATCTTGACTCAAGGTGGTGAACCGTATTTCCCATACTTTGGAGTAATGGTTTTCACGTATATTCTAGAAGCTTTGATTAAATTACTTGTGCTCCAAAAAAAGCGTGTTCCTAGATGGTTCATGTGCTATCGGTTTTAGTAATTCTTGCGCCTTATAATTGGAAACTATTTCAAGAAAGATTTGATATGAAAATATGTTTTGGATAACCGAAATGTTTTAGCCCATTGAAGAAAAAGCTCATGCAGAACAATGACTATATAAGGAAAACTCAACCCTAATAACAAGTATCGAAGTTGTCATTGATGATTAGAGTTTTAGGGTTTCGTTGTATTGAGTCTGTGTTTTGCATACCTCTCTATGTGCCGCCTTTGATTATCAAAGCCTTAGAAATTGTTTGTTTTAGTTGAGTTGTAATTTGTCTTTGTATTCCACTCTAGGGCATCTAGTAAGAGTTGATTTATGTATTGGAGTTGTTCTCCTACTTTATTGTAACCGTGATTGAGTCAATCACTATGGTGAGTGATTGAGATAAAGTGAGAGGGGTTTCTCATATTTAGAGGGAGTCCTAGATATAAATACACAAGTAGTATTAGGTGAAGAAGACATTGAACAAAGTTTGTTCATATAAGACTAGGTGAACTAATACTATTGAGAGTGGATCTCCTTTCTTGGATGAATGTCCCTCAGAGAAGGTGTCGTTGCACCGAATTGAGTTACCAATCTATTGTGTTCTTCTTTATCACATTTTCTTTATTTCTGGTTGTTTTTTATTTTTGGTTATAATTGTTGTACAAATTGTCTCGGACATTGTGTAAAACATTTGTCCTGCGAGAACGAGAATTTCAATTGGTATCAGAGCAGACACAATGTTCTGTTTGGGTGAGCTCCAGGGATAGACACATTATGTTCATATTGTGGCCTCGTTGCAAACCAATTATGTAGCGGAATTTAACTATAAATACCAATTTTGTTATATCGTGGCCTCGTCGCAAACCAATTTTGTAGCATCCTTTGAAGGAATTTAACACTGAATACCAATTTTGTCCTCGAAGGCGTGGTGACATCCATCATGATTGTTTCATGACCTAATTGCAACTCTCGACCAAGATAGTTCAACAGTTACACACTCGTGACATTTTTTTAATGCATTGGTCTTTATAGATTCCATAAGTGAAGTTTCAGATATCCAGTAGTGTGTTTTTTTTAAAACAAATGTTAGGAATTATTTGATAAAAATGTTAGAGTTCGTGTCAGAATTTTTGCCAAGTAATACTTCTTGCTTATTTTGTTCAATCTTGGATCACTTTATTTCATATTAATACAATTAAATTTTATCAAAATTTGGGCGCCCTCTTGGCTCTTTTTTTGTTACATCTTGCTCTCTTACCATTATTATTTTCTTGTTTGTTTCATTGTAGTCCTATGATTGGTCCATGAAGATCTGTTTGTTGGAAATGTTACAAAATGAAACTTTTTAGGTGAGGGAGTAATAATATTACCCAGGGAAACCTTTAGGGGGTGGGAGGTAGGAGGTTAAAACTCCTTCGCATGTACCATAATTGTTCTTTTGATAGATATTATCTACAAAATTAAATAATAGAAAATTATGATCGAAACTTGTGATCAACTTTTGTTTCAATATTTACAATTAAACTATGTCAAGACATAATTTCACTTTTATGCTTTGTTTGGACCAGAGGCAAACTTAGGGTGGGAGAGGAAAGATTATAAAATTCCCTCGCATGTACCATAATTGTTCTTTTGATAGATATTATTTATAAAATTTAATGATAGAAAATTTTGATTGAAACTTGTGATCAATTTTGTTTCAATATTTACAATTAAATGATGTCCATGAGATAATTTTATTTTTATGCTTTGTTTGGATCAAAGATGAAACCTGAAGAAATAATTGTAAAGCAAATTAACTTTTTAAATGAACGAAAGTGAGAAACAAATGAAAGTCAAATGAATGAAAGTGAGTAAAAAATAAAATGATGTTTTTTATTGTTTGGTAGGAGTGAAAATAAAAGAAAAATATATATAAAACATTTTCTTCTCCTACTTGATTGAGTGGTGATGTTGAAAAATTCAATTTTAAGTCCTAAACATGTTGATTATATGTAAAAGAACTAAAAACATCCGTGCGTGTTCGCACAGATTAAACCTTTCGAACGTGCTTCTCTATCGAGACACGATGCACCCCATTCGCGCCGCTGCTAAGTGTAGTGCTCTTATTTGAAGATGATGTTGCCGAAGCTGAATTTGAAGTTTGTCACGGTCTTCGTCGATTTGGAGAGTGTATCCAATGATTACATCCATTCACTTCAATGTCGCTAAATTGGTACTCCCTCTGTTCCTTTTTAATTATCAAATTTTGACTTTTTACACAAACCAAATAACAAATACTTTTACTATTTCTGAAACAACAATTTATCTTTTTTTTTTTTTATAATAACCTTAATCATTTAATATCTCATTTCATATATTTTTTTCCCTGCAGTAAATATCTAAGGGTAATATAGGTAAATCAATATTTAATGATGTGTTGGACTTTAAAAATCAGAGTAAATTGGAAACAAAGATTTTATGCAAAAGTGACAATTGTAAAAGAACAGAGGGAGTACTAGTGATGTCATATTTGGTGTCCATGTACGTTGTTTCATAGTTTGGGTGCTACACTATGCTAGTGTTAGTGCTACCTTATTGAAACTGATGTGAGTTATTGAAAAATGATAAATTTTTTGGGAATACAAAATTTGACACTGACATTGTATAAATATATGGTTTTGATAGGATTTAATATTTTTTATCATTATTTTCTCTCACATCGGAAGGAAAAAAAATCTAAATCGTGACGTCGGATTTTGTGTGTCCAAATGACACAACTCTCGGAAAAAACAACGGAGGATAGTTTCTTACAAAATATTGATATGCATGGTGAGTGTGGGTTTAATTAGCATGAATTGTTTCATGTAGGACAACGGTTTAGAAGATTTGAATTTTTAATTTGTTGATTTAAATTCTCGGCTCCCTTGACCTTTTTTCCAATTTTCCGTTACTTTTGGAGTTTGGAACAAAGTTCTAGAAATTTAGATTTTTGACTATCTCACAAGTCTCTATTAAGAGATGACTTTTTTATCGAGGTTAGTTTGTACTAATTTTCTAGTGACATTGTTCAGTGAATGTAAGTTTGTTCGATAACTGTACGAGAAAATACTCTCTTATGTATTTTAATATAAGAGTAGTTTACAAAAATCACGGGTATTAAGAAAAGTTGTTGAAGTAATAAATATATTTGAAAAGTGTGTAACTATTACTAAATTGCCATTTATGCATAAATGCATTCAATGTTGATTTTTCATATTTCAAAATAATTGATAGTATTAATAAGGGGTATAGCTGGAAAAGGAATAATGAATACATCTAAGAATTTGTAGATAGTATTATATATAAGGACAAACATTTTTTTGTAAATGGTCTTATAATTAAAAACGGATGAAATATTTAATTATGTATTCATCCTTTATTTGATTAAAATACATTGGGATCTCAATCTACTAAGGGTTGACATCTATCATCTATGGATAACCGCCTAAAATCAAGGTTTTGGTGTACCTGTGTTATCAGCTTTGATTCAGTCACTAAGAAATGATCACACGGAATGAAGAGAGAAAATTGTGTCTAGTGTTTGTGTTTGGGAGGGACAGAGAGAGAAAGTAGATGAAAATAAATTAAGCATCTCAGTGAAGGAAGACAAAAAGTTTGGCAAAAAACTAAGCATCTCAGTGAAGGAACTGAGAAATTGAATACTCCAGTTAATATGTATTTGGATGTGCGTTTACACTGCCATTTTGATGTGGTTTTATGAAGCTAAAAATCTCAGCTTCCAGTAGACGTGAAAACAAACAAAGCATTAGTAAAACGTGTTATACTGAAGACTTAATGTATACTAAATGAAGTAAATACTAAAAGGAAATAAAGAATAAATTTTGTATTGAAAATATAAATAATTAAACATTTACAACATTAAATACGCACAAGTTATGAATGAAAAATGATCTCAAAAGACGTATTTCTGTTTAAGTTTATTTAGAAAAGTATTTGAAAATTATCTGTGAATTTGATCCAATAAAAATTAATTTGAAATAATTTAACTTATGAGCAAATTAATTAAAATTTAGTGAAAAAATTTCATCCAACCACAAACTACTTTTTATCACTACTAATCAATATTAAAACTAAGACAATCAATTTTGATATATTATTACAACAAATAGACATGAGATTTTTCTTTAGCAAAATTGTGTTTATCCCATGAGCATGGATCCTCTCCATCGAATGGGAGGTCAAAGAAGCTATTAGTTAACTCCACTGGCAGACATTGTCATACTATACTTGTGTTTGAGGTAAGATTTGATGAAGGGATCCAATTCTCCATCCATAACAGAGGTGATATCAGGTGTTTCATGCCCTGTTCTTACATCCTTTACTAGTTTGTATGGATGGAAGACATAATTTCTTATTTGCTGTCCCCATTCAGCCTTCACTACGTCCCCTCGAATCTGTTTAAATTCAGTTGCACGTTGCTCTTCAGCTATCACCAACAGCTTCGCTTTCAAACGACTTAAAGCTTTTATCTTATTTGCTAGCTGGGATCTCTCCTCTGCACAAGCACAATTGCAGTTTGGAGTTAAAACTTATAATTAAAAGTATAGATAACCGAATTAGATCCAGTCTAACACAAAAGAAGTGGCTCTCAATTTTTTTTCACAAAAGTGAATTTAAACAGAAGCAACAGTAACACTCTACAAATGATTAGAGTAGTGACGGTGGCAGTTGCGATAATAATAGTATTGGTTTCTATCACAATAGTAAGGAAATAACATATGTGACAAACATAACAGAAACCTGAAGAGAAGGTTATAAAATTACATTTCAAATTGATTTGATAAGGTTACATAGAGAGAGAGTCAATAACTGAGTGAAGCCTCTCTTTCAAATGAATGGAAACAGATCAAAGGAGAAAGAAAAACCTGTGCAGCGAAGAGTGACACCGGTTGGGATATGTGTAATTCGAACGGCAGTTTCAACCTTGTTAACATTCTGACCTCCTTTTCCCCCTGCTCTTGAGAAGCTGATCTCCAGGTCCTCTTCTGGAATTTCAACATTCAAAGATTCTTCTGGAAGAAGAGGCATGACTTCAACACCAGAAAAGCTTGTCTGTTCAAATATTCAAATATTGGAG
>Ga0209282_1000426_pt1 | contig 20698 bp, 12 predicted proteins | sample Mtrugardesep15_FD_187529 | JGI IMG/M metagenome (GOLD analysis project Ga0209282, IMG submission 187529) | Root nodule microbial communities of legume samples collected from California, USA - M. trunc garden sep15 (SPAdes) (version 2) | ecosystem: Host-associated > Plants > Roots > Nodule...
AAAAAAAAATGAAAGAAAAAAAAAAATGAAAGAGAAAAGGTATTGATTTATAGTAATCTGCAATGAAAATAAAATAGAGTGAAAGAAAATACAATGATGTATTTTTGAAATGTCACAAACACCATTACCAAAAGCTTCGACGAAATAAAATTTAATTTTTATTACTCATAACAATGAGTATTGATTATTTTTTGACAAAATGCAAAATTTTTAATATGATCCTTATAAACAATAAAATGATTTTTTTTCTTATGAAATCATTTTTTCTAAACTATAAATATTGACAAATGGTTTTTTATTTCATAAAATTGATTGTAATTTATAAATTTTGTGAAACAAGAATACCGATACACTAAAATTTGTGAGTGTACTCTAGAAGTTCTCTTATTCATTATATATAAAATAAACTTTTGGCACCTCCATTTAAAAGTACTTGAGTCAACTACATCTATGTGCCTTTAAATTTTTTGTTTACATGTATTCTCCACACCTATAGGTCAAAATGATTAATGACACCTTCATTTATATTTTGTATTTACCATAGTTGCTTCATATTTGCATGGTTTTGCTCATGAATTAGCACCGTGCGGTAGTAGAGAAAAGTGAAGAAGTAACTCCACTTCCCAAATAATTTGAGGAATGAATTGATTACCTTTATTATTTGGTGATTTGAGTGAATTTAGTGTATTTGTGAGATAAATGATGAATGATTAAAATAAAACTGTTTAATAAGAAAGAATGAATTATTAAAAATGAGACATAGATAAATTTACCAAACTCACCAAAATTCAAAGTAAACTAATAATTTGTATATGATGAACAATGGTGTTTTAGTTGTTATTATTTGATTGATTGATGTAATAGTACGTGAAATTATTGGAAGGAGCATACGTCAAGTTCAACTGGTCATTTATTAAGTATCTACTTTGGCCCGTCGGAAGCAATAATAGGAGGAAGGAATCAAACTTGGTTGAGGTCCGAAACCATGACATGTGACTTCCACTTTATGGGACAATATGCTAAGTAATCAAGATCCACAAGATTTGTTTATTCCCATACATTTTGAGACAGAGACGGGGGTATTCACGACAGAATTAAAATGGAATGGAGTATAGGCATTAAGTCTGTTTATATACAGAATTTATAATCAACCACTAACCAAAAGTCCTGGTATTCAACTCAACCACCAGATGTCAAATCCATTAAAGCTTAATGGAATTCATTTGGTGGTAGTTATATAAAATGACATTTCTTCATAAGCATACTTCTAAAAGTATAATTATCGTGCATTTTTTTAACCAATTCCTTGTCTGATGCTAGTTTCCTACATGTGATTCAATTAGTCGACGATCGCTTGAATTTGTCTTATAAGTTTGGCAGTTTGATCAGTTTGATTAAGAAATTATCGAGTCGGGATTGTTACGTTAAGTTGCTTTATACTATCTGTTAAGAAGACAACTTCACGGGTGATTGTTTCACTAAAGTTAAGAGTTCTGAAAATTTAGTGGTTTTAGATGTACCCTCTTCATATTGAAAAACACGGGATAATTTATTTACAATTTTGATACATTCAATAATTATAAAGATATTACATCATAACATTTATAACAACGTATAGAGCTTCACTCACACATTGAAATATCAAAATGGTTGTTTACTAAAAAGTAAAGGAGGGGTAAAGTGGTTTAGTGGCAAAGACGGCATATATAAGATTAATAAGATGAAAACACAAAATAGCACTTGTAGCATGTGACTATGCGGCTAATTCTCTAAAAACAAGTTTATAAGTTGATTCACTTTCAAAGTTATGAGTTTAAATTCATACTATGATGTAATGACTACTAATTAAAAATGATGTATAAATATATTTGTAAGTTCTTTTAAAATTTGAGACCTGCCTTAATTCTGATGAGCTTTTCTAGTCGAACTCACCTAAAATTTATTTCTTCCAAGGAAAGTATGTGCCTATGTGATGTCAGCAAGCACATTTCCTTCCATTTTCCATTTTATAGTAATTTTCATTTTGTTTATAAAAATAGAATATAAAACCCCTCCAAACTCTCTGCCTTAACACAACACTCTATATATGCTGCAAAACCTCAAACTCACTGCATCTACCATCATGTCCAACTCATCTTCTCTATCCATGAACATAGACGAATCCACAGAAACTCGAATCAACCGCCTCATATCAGAACATCCAGTTATCATCTTCACCCGATCCTCCTGCTGCATGTGCCACGTCATGAGGAATCTCCTCTTCACCATCGGCGTTCATCCCACCGTCATTCAATTGGATGACAACGAGATCCCCGCCGTCCCCACCACCTCCGATCACTCTCTCACTCCCGCTGCTTTCATCGGCGGTATCTGCATCGGTGGCTTGGAGTCCCTTGTCGCTCTTCATGTCACCGGTCACCTTGTTCCCAAGCTTGTTGAAGTTGGTGCTCTCTGGACTTGATATCATACCATATGCTACCTACCTATTATTTATCCTTTGGCTCTGCCAAAAAATTGATGTAAAAGCATGCATGACATGAATAAGTGTATAATTTAGGGTTTTTTACTTTCTATCTGAAAATGAAATTCCAATTCGTGTTTTGTTGTAAGTGGAAGTAGTGTATTAATGGACGGTGAATGTCTGAGTAACAGAAACAGTGAGAGAGTCACCGGTGAAATGAAACACCGAAGTACTATTATTGGAAAATGCTACCAGTACCAAGTGTCATCTTGTTTAATCAATCAAAAGGAATAATTTACATTTTGAGATAAAAAGTTGGAGTATGTTATTTTTACTTTTCTATATATTTAACGTACATATAAATTTATTTCTTTACGATAGAGTTTTTAAAAAACATTTGTTAGTAACTTAAACGTCAAACGATAATTAAAACATGGATTGATCCTTGCACATTTAATCTCATTTTCAACATGTATCAAACAAATCGGACCGTACATATTAGTAGAACTGCTATAGATATTTGTCTAAGCTTATTTTGCTCTTTTCCACCCTTTTACTTTATTTGTTGAAGAAATTCTAATATGATCACGTGCTCATCCATACATAAACAATTATTTTTTAATGATAAAAAAATTGGTAGAAAATAATTAAATATTTTAAAGATAATCTCTTTATATAAGTGTGTCTAAAAGACTAGTATTTATTTGGTATGTGTCCATGGAAAAATTGCACATTTTTTTGTTGTTTGAACAAGAATAGGCATATAGGCTATACTGTTGGTGTTGGAACTTGAATTAGTGGGGCCAGTACGATCACCATCATGGCCATCAAATGGGTATTTATTTCCTTTTCCTTTTGTTGTTGTCCGGACCCTGGGGTTAACCAGTTAAGCAACAAAAATGTCAAATCCAATCAATCTTACTTTTATGAAATACTCACCTATTTATTTTTCTATTTTTTATTTTATATATTACTTTTAAACTCGTTTGTTAATAATAAAATTTAAAGAAACGTATTTAGTTACATTTTTCCTTTAATTTTTAGCGCAATTGAATAGGTAAAGTGGAAAATGTAAAAAATTAAAGATGTACAAACGATTAACTATAGAAAATGATAAATAGATTAAAAAAATAAATAGAAGTAGTAACACAAATATATTAAGAAAAAAGACCACATATCCTTCGACGCTGATTGATGCAAGCAGATGAATAGTGTGTTGTTGAAACCCTGCAAAACTCTTTAGGGTTAGATATATGTTATTCGAATAATATGTTTTGGACAACTGATGAGACAATCAATTTTATACAAAGAAGTGTAAATATTAACAGGAAAACAATAGAGAGATGATAAGAAGTAAGAAATAATAAGAGTCAGTGTTGAGTCAGAAAGGAGGGTTTAGAGAGTAAGGAGATTCTAACATTGAAGATTGTTGAGAGTCCCTTTTTATATAGTATGGGTGTTGCAGGAGCCGTAGTTTGGCACACATAGGGCTCGACGGTTGCGGATTCGTGGGAATTATAATCGTCGAGCGAGATTTACGGGAACATAGGAGGAGACGTTATTCTTTGGTTTAACATTGGAGACTGTTGAGAGTCCCCTTTATATAGTATTGGTGTTGCAGGAGCCGTAGTTTGGCACACGTAGGGCTCGATGGTTGCGGATTCGTGGGAATCGTAACCGTCGAGCGAGATTTACGGAAACATAGGAGGGGACGTTATTCTTTGGTTTGAATGAGTTTTCGGTTGCTCTGAGCACCGTCCTTGCGAGAAGGACCTGCGTTGCGAATAATTTACCAAATGCTGAATTTAAGTCCTTTTGTATTGGGCATATATAGATGAGTCTTTGAACATTTGCTCGGTCCAAAACACATAGTATGCTATAAGATCGAAATTTGGTCTTGCAAAAGAGTCATAACTTAATAATTTAAAAGGGGCTTACTTAAAAAAAATAAAATTAAAGGGGCATATTCAAGTCTATAGACTACTAGTCTTGTGCTTCCTTGTAAGTAATATCCAAAATAAAAATAACAATAATTTAGCTCCTAAATCAGATCTTTAACAAATAAAAAAATATGTATTAAAAGAATTAGATTTCTTTTTAATTTTTAAGAAAAAAAAAAGAATTAGATTTCAGGTCACCTAATGAAAAGAATTAGATTTCGTAAAACAAATTAAAATAAAGAATTATATAATTGTGCTATATTATATATATGAGCCAGAATCATTTTGATTGGGAATAGAATCTTCCGGCCTGGCTGCCTCTTTATGACTCCCCTGTTACCTTCCAGTTCTTTTGACTGCATCACATAAACCAAATGTAACTTTTTTCTTTTGAATGGTGGAGATTTTATATTTTATTGCTATCATTTTGACAGCATCGTTTAACCATTTTAGTGTTAACATTTTTCTTCTTTCCCTAAGACATCAAATTTAAGTAGATCCTCTACTCACGATTCGAACTTTGATTTTTTTGTATGTTATGGGAATCCAACCTCACAGATTGTTACTTTTATAATAACTTAAGGGATTGCTTGTTTCATGATTTCAAAATTTTATATTCATCAAATTAGCTTTCCTAAGAATCTTAATCCCAAAAATATTATTCTCATGAAGTTTGGTAAATTCTTGATAATGCTAGAAAAGTTGGTGGGTAACATTTATGCTCGGGAATAAAAATTTCTCACCCTCTAAACACGGGAATGAAAAGTTTTGAAGTTGTATGTAGTAAATTTTATTATATGTATAAATAATTGTGAACACATTTTTATTCAAAAAAATAAAATTGTGAACACATTTGATACTTATGAAGTTTGATTGAGTATGTATTAATCATTTAATTATGTAATGTCATCTCATATTTTTGTATTAATTTATTTAAAAATCAAATTAAATTTACCAATACTCATCCAAGCTGGTGCATAAGAATTCTTCATAAATAATACCCAAGAACAACAATTTAGTAAACTTGTATTAAATATAATAATATTGTATTCATAAACTCACTTTCTGTTTTTTTTATTTTTTTTTGTCAGGTAGCCTAGTGGCTAGAATTCACTTTATAAGGTGAATAAGTGGGGTGTCCGGGGTTCGAACCCCGGCCCCTGTATATAATAATGCATTGTCCTACCAACTGAGTTATGCTCACGGGACAAATATATATTTTTTTTTACAAAAAGGAATAGAGTTTTTTGGGATATAAAGAAAATAAAAAAATAAAAAATAAAGTGAATGATGAGTAAAGGGATCACCGTATATTAACAAATATAAATATCGTTTCCTTGATTTTGTTTGAATAGACAAAAGGCATATATTCTTTTGAAGACTGTCACGGAAATTTCAGCATATAAATAGATGCAAATCTTAAAAAAAAATTGGAAGCAATGACAAGCTTACGTAGTTGCGGACATCACGCCAAGAAATAAATCAGATGAACCGATGCGTCGTGTTATTCATGCATTTAAAGCATTAACGAGCTTAGTCTAAAGTCTTCACAGATATTGACCAGTGAAACTTTATTTTTTAGACCGACTATAATAAAATCAAAAGAGGTTTATGAAATCATCACTTGGATTACTACCAACAAACATATAAGTGTTACTTCAAAAAAGAAAAACATATGAGTGAGTTTCTCAAGATCAACTTTTCTATTCACGGAAGACTTTTACTAACATTTGAAATATCAACACGACCGAATTTCATTGGCATATTAACTTGAATGATCATCTTTGCACTATACCAAATCAACTACAAACCGCAGGTCAAACGAAAACCAAAAACAGAAAAAGGTAAGCACTATGCATTGTGCTTTCTTCCTTTTTACACATTTCATAAACAAGTAGCAATATGTTGATGCTTCATTGATGCATGAGTATCTATGAACATGAGGGTGGGGTACTAGATCATAATCTAGGGTATGAGTCCTAAAACTTAACCCCACTTCCTTCACAGTACAGTTTGTGAGTTGTGACCCAATGCTTCTCCTTTGAGTTGGGAAAAGACAGAAGGTAATGACATCAACCACTAATACTACTACAATTACAGCGACAATTAATCCCAAAGTCAGTGAGTGCGTGTTTCACTTTCTACATTTTCTACTTTCTTTAATGCGTATTCAGAGGTGGCAACCATGCTATGGTTTTGATTTTTAACATTGGTGTATCTATTAGAATCTTACATTCTCACGTAAGCTTGATGATTCTATTTCCACACAAGTATGTTTTTTTAAGGTTTAAAATGTACTAATAATCTATATACAATTAACAATTTTGAAATGATATAACAAGACACTTTTAGTGTATATATATTTTCTTGTTAAACAAAAAGTATATAAATATATATTTTAATATTTATAAAAGCGATAGAGGTTAACTCAACCTCTACAATACCTATTTATAAGGGAATGACCACCTCATTCATAAACTTATGTCTCGTCCTTATCAATTTAAGGACTATTTAGACACCATTGATGTCGAAGACAAGACATCTTGAGTGTCCTAAGTGGTCATGATAGCGATTATTTGGAAGATATTGTCCAATGAATTTTGGATATACTCTTATATCATATTATGAGTTTAGTAACTAAACTCTTACAAACTGGTTTGTAAAATGAGAATTATTCTCCTTTTAAAGTTATGTTTATATCATATTTCATTCAACGTAAAATTCTTAATAATACTCTCTCTTAAGTGTATTGATTAAAAGTTTATATGAATTGCACTTCTTAATAATACTCTCTCTTATGTGTATTGATTAAAAGTTTATATGAATTGCACAAAATTTATAGAGAAATCTCACAATTAAGGAGGATGCATGTTGAGAAATGTGTTGCATTAAGCTAGTAATCATAATAAAATGCATAAATAAACAAAAAGCTTAATTATTTCGCACACATTTTTTAATGATGTATTGTCACATCAATTTAATAAATACGACAACTCGTGTATTTTTATATTTATTAATTGACAATACACAATTGAATGTATGTACACCCTCCGGTCACAATTATAAACAAAACTTTGGATTTTAGATTTATTCAATTAATTATGCATATAGTCTTTATTATAGACCACATACATCATTTAATGAATGAATCTAAAATGCAAAATTTTGCTTATAATTGTGACCAGAAGGTGTATAAAGTAAGGGAAATGTTAACAAGTACCTTTAAGACATTTGTTAAAAAGTTTAAAATAAAAAAAATTTCTTAAAAATTGTGCATTCAACACGTTACAACGATAAAAAGTAACTTTATATATCTTAATTTCATCAATCATTTTCAATTTTAAATCCTTAACAAGTGTTGGTGTTAGGGACAATTTATAATAATTAAATCCACAAAAATGGCAATAGAAATTGGACTTTGGCTTTGGGCGGCCGATGTCAAAATCAAGTGCTCCATAATGCTCGGGTAAACTTTAGGTAATGCACTCTCATCTCAAAACGTAGTCCAACTCCAACATGAAAAAAGCATCTTACTAATTAGTTTATGGTTGTGAACATAACACCAATACATATAAACAGTAACAATAAAAAACAACTAAGTAAATTAAGGGGGTGTGAGCATCCCTTGTAACTTTATTTATAATATACACTCTTTATGGAGTTCCCACCACTCCTCTTTCACTTTTTCCTCTCATGTTGTCTATTTATTTAGGTATACAATCATAACATGGTGAATTTTCTTTTTAAGTTTTATATACATCCCTTTTTCCTTTTTTCCTTTAAGGTGACGTTACTCTCTATATACAAATAAAAAGAGTGACGTTAGTTTCTTTTCTAAAGAAAAAAAAGTAAGTATATGTAAAATACAAAATCGTAAACAAAAAGGAGAATGTGGTTAAATAATAGTACACATATTACTTTTTGTTTAAAAAATCTTATTCTTATTTCTTTCTAGGCTTGTAAGTACTTTTGCTTCCGTTGCAAGTTTGAGCTGCTTGTTCGTATTTTAAATTTTGATTCAAAGGTTTCACTTGGGTGTGTATCCTGTCACCCGTGCATACTAATATTCTGTTGTCTATTTGTTTACTTGGAGAGATGCTGTGTAATGTAACCATAAATGTATTATTTCTAAGTTCAGTTTTTTCGGACAGGTGTGGCAGCTTGTTCGGCATTGGTTGGGTGTTCATTCAGCAGATCCCTTAACCATTGCCGACCACTATATTCAGTTTGGTTCGTCCTCCGGTCTTGCAAAATTGCGGTCTGCTGTTATGTATTTACTCTGGTTTGCAAGCGTTTGGGTCATCTGAAAGGAAATGAATGCTAAAATTTTCCGTACTAGAGAGAACACTCTTTACCAGCTCTTAGAAAACATAAAGCTCCTTTCCTATTGGTGGTATAAAACACAATTTGCTGTTTATCATTATAAGTATCATGATTGGTGTCAAAACCCATTTTTGTGCTTGGGTGCTGGCTAATGTTTTTATTTTGTTCCAAACTCTAATGTAATTATTGGCAACTCTCTTTGGCACACCTTGTGCCGCAGGGATAGCCCGTTAGTGTTAATATATCTCATTTTGATTTGTTCAAAAAAAACTTGAAAAACATTTGATAGTGCTGATTTTGACACCTTGGTGTCATTTGATTCCTCTCTTAAAAATAAAATAAAATAAAATACAATAGTTTACAAGAAATAATGACATTTGTCAAATTTTTATATTCCAATCATAATCTTATTATTACACCCTCATCAATCATTGGCTTCTAATCTAGTCCCTCGGCCATGACAATATTTGCTTAATTAACCTTTTTTAAATTGGTGACTATACTGCCTTTGAGATGAAATGCCATTCAAGATGCATTTTCAAATGAACTATAATGGAGTTCACTTGTACTTTACAAAATTATCCTAAGCCTCAATGTAACGTATAACAGGTTGTAATGAAAGTAACCGGTATCAAAATGAACTCAGTTAACTAAGTTGGTTTGGTGCTTCTGTTACAATCTTCCCCAGTTCATAAATTTCTTGACCTCATCATACAAGACTAAGATAGCTGCAGCTCCCGTGCTCCTAAACACATTCGAAACTGCTCCGCGGTAAAACGAAATCAATCCCTCTGTTCGATAGATTTTCCTCCAGCAGTCGAGGGTGCTATTGTACACCGGATGTTCCATGCCAGACTGCATCATCATTCTCCGACGAACTGTGTCTAGCGGATACGATACCAGACCGGCTGAGGTTGTAACTGCTTGAGCTACCATCCATCGCTTCCACAACGCCAACTCAGGTTTAGATTCTTCAGACAACATCTCTTTTATGGTGTCAAAACCTCCGAAGTAAAGACCTCTGTGTATCACCATACCATGTAGTGATGCAGGAAGGCCTCTGTAAATCCCCCGTACCCCGTCTTTCTGGAATATAGTGGCTAAGAAATGGTGAATGCCTCGGAATTGACGCATTTCCGCCCTTCCGATGTCAGCGGCAAGGCGGGTGTGTGCAATATCAAGGGGGTAAACCAAGATGAGTGATGTACAACCTGCTGCAGCTCCAGCAACAAAATTGGCGGATGCTCCAGAGAAAATATTATCAGGATTAGAGTTTCCACCCCTTAAAATGCTTTTGTAAAGATCCTGTTAAAAAAACACGAGACAATTCATCATGACTTTGCATTAAGTGTAACAATATAGATTTAGCTTCACTTATAATCAATTTTTCATCAATTATATTAGTGAGTGACAAGCAGAACAACATCAAGAAATAGGCATTGAAATACATCAATTGCGGAAATGAAACTTCATAATTCATACATTATTTATAATGTCCAAAGTTTTAGCCATGTTGATATTCCATCATCTTCTGACATAAAAATGCTACTAAAATGTGGTTTTGGCCACATTTCATAAACTTCCATGCAGAAACTTGTTATCCATCTGTCACAACATCTATGCATGGCCTTATGAGAATGATGCCTACATCCATATCTTGCTTTTTGTAGTAAAAAAAATGTTGACATCAACTTCAACAGCAGCAGCAACTTTAAAGTGCAATTAGCTAGAAAACGTTCAGAAATTTTCTCAAATTCCTTTAGCCAGAAAAAAATTCTGAAATTTTAACAAACTCCACCTGACTGAAAAGTGCCCTGTTTCCTTTTACGTAAGCAAATTTCAAGTCCCAGATGCCTAGCCCACGAGGCCACGATGCATCAATTCCTTTTTCTCCCATTAAAAGGCGTAGTTTAAGTTATAGTTTAACGCTTTTTCAATTTAAAAGAAAGTTCATTTCATTGTGACATGGATGGATTAAACCAATTTGAGTGTTAAACTAAGGACTCAAAGCAAGTTATGCTGAAACATTCCATTTATTGTGATAGAAACTGGTACTAAAATTGGAATTAATACAAATAACCAACTTTTATTGATGATAGAATAGGATTACACCAAAAACAGTATGGTAAACTAACCAGAGAATGAGAAAAAGGAAAATGCATTTTTAATTGAAATAGGTTCCAAGAAATTAGAGTCTTGGGTCTCTCCCTTCCAAAAATTAGAGAGCTTAGTATCTCCCAATCAATAGTCAATCCTAAAATAACTGCCTAATGACTTTTCCTTCAGTTTTCCTATTTATTCAATAATTATTTAGTGAAATGAAGGAATTGCTCCATGATAGTTGCGACGACCGGTTCCCAAATTTGAGTTATGCCCTTATTACATCTTTGAGTTCATTCATAAAAATTCCCTAGTAAGAAGTTGCTGTACATTTGAGAGGACCAACATACAATTCAAATTGCTCCCAGCATTCTTCCTCCCTGCCCGTTTGTTTCAGGCTAAACAACAATTCAAAAGGACTTTGCATCCTGGCAGGTTGAAATCTACTTATCACGGCAGCCTTGAAATCACTCCAAGTGGGATTGTTTGCACTAAATTCGCACCATTATTACTTTTCCTATACTTCTTACTCTCTTGTTTACAGGGTAAGGTCAGATTTCGGTACAGGGATGTTGAAGGATATACTAGCAAGTAGACACAGTCAGAATTGCAATTCTAACAGTAGGAATAGAAAAATGACTTACAAGAACATAACCAAAGAAAAGGAAGTCCCCTCATCAATTAAAGGGCTAAAGGTGTGCATGTTGGTGCTTTTCAGAGTCATTATAATAACAGCTATTGATAAAATCCATCTTGTAAAATAAAAAAGAGTACGGCAGCCTGGATAATACTTGCAGATTACTATCTAAAAATTTGACTTTTTTCTTCACGGACATAGGTACCAAGGAGAAGTAATAAGGGATGGAACACTACTAGGCAAGGACAGCGACAGAGATAACTAAAAAAAAAAACGGTTAAGAGCTCGGAATGGTGAACATGATGGATGAGAAAAATCTGTTTAGATAGAGAGAGAAAAGATAATCAGGAATTATAATGGGGTGAAGGACAAATAAAGGGCTCCCTTGAGTGAATTTAACAACAAGTGAAATTTTGTATTGGAAGTAAAAACACTATGCTTATTAACTAATCTAAAGTAATCCGATAAAAAAACGGGTCAGGGTTTAGCTCCCTCACTTCATGGCATCACAACTTGTTAGGTTCGGTTTTTGAAAAAAAAACCGAACCATGCCTACCCCTAATCACAAGTATGGGATGGGCTAGACTCAGGATGAATCGCTAATAGGCCCCATAAGGCTCTTCTAGAATCTTCCCTCAAGAAATCCCTCCATTATAATCCTCTGGATTCAGTTTCAGAGTATCTTCCTCTTCTCAAACCATATGCTAGTTTCTTACAAATATGTAAACAATAAACAAACACTAAATGGCATTATTAATTCAAGATATCAGGCCAGTCAAAAATGGATCAGCAATGTTGAAACTAACAATTTTGAAACACAAGTTCCAAATGTTTTCATAATTATATATTAATAACTTGCAATATTAGGGCTTATCCATTTCATAATAAAGATTAAAGAAAACGAACCTTAAGAGAGAAATTGAGTGCAACGGAAGGATAATACCGAAGAACACTACTCCCATTACCACGCCACAAAGAGATAACACCTTCTTCCCTAACAGTACGAAAAATACAATCAAACATCCCTTTGAATTTTCTTCTACCACTAGCAACAATAGCCAAATTACTTTCTTGTGTCTGCAACAATAACTTAGCCCTCTCAATTGGTGCCACAATTGTATGAACCGCACCACCCATCACCGCACCAGCCATAAGATCGCGTTGAAAATTGTTCAAACGAGAAGAAGAAAAAGATTTTCGCTTCAAATTCAACGCTTTTTCTTCTGGGTCATCATCCTCTCCACTCATCCTTAAATTCGCCGCAAAATCTTTTCTTTTTAACAAATCACAAACTTTGCTCAAAAGGGTACACGCTAATCATCTTTAATTTCGAAGAAGATGAATCAATAACCTAATCATGAGTGATTAAGCAAGCTTAATCCAAAAGGAATTGATAACATTGAAATGTTGAACTTGGTTGGTTGATTTCACCAAACGTTGTAAGGTATGGCTGCGGACAAGGTAGGAAATGCACCAATAATTTTATTCGTTGTAATCTTATTCCATTTGACTTTGTTTTTCTTCCATTGACAAAGATAGTTTTGATAACTCTCAATTTTTATTTCTTTTTTATATATCATCTTTTATCTCAATTCATCCACGTGTTACATTAATCACCTGCAATTGAAATAAAAAATAAAATAAAACATCATATTATTTCCACCAATAATTTTTAGAAGAAAAAAAATAGTTGTATTTCTTTATAAGTTTTTTTTTGAAAGGTTGTTAGTTTAATACTATATTTTCTTAACAAAAATACAAGAATTTTATACGATATAATTTTTGTGGTTATAACAAATTCTAAAAAAAAATCATGAATTTTAAAAAAAATACTATAAGTAAGTTCTATTAAGAACGAGTGAAGGTTTGTACAACAATGATGCCGAAGAGTAGTGTTGTCTCTTGTTAAAAAAAAACCGTTTGTGATCGACGGAGTAGAAATTGACATTAACACCAGATATGAGAATGGAGCTTTATGTTTTAGCTAAAACAAATTGTTTTGCCCTTAAGTGTGAAGTTCTATCGACAAATCTCTTAGTTTCTTATTGGTATTAAATTGGGTTCACGAGCTTAACTTAGATGCATTGGATTTCGAACTTGATGCAAAGTTGTTCGTGTATAGCTTTTGCTATGATAGGAATGATGTGACAAAATTTAATGATATTGTTCACAGCTGACAAACCAACGATCGTATTTTGAGTTACAAATGTCCTTTTAAATAAGAAATAAATGTCATTTAAAAGTTAAAATTCATAGCTGCAAGTCTCATAAATATATCAAGATCTAATTCTAATGTTTCTTTGCAACAAACGGTCCTTAATCAGTTAAGTTGTATACAAAAATGAACAACACACTATATTGAGTAATGCTCGAAGAAAATATCAGAGCTATATTGTTCAAATAATATGTTCTTTATATCCAAAGTTACTTTGATAAATTATGTAGAATTTGGTTCCCGTGATTTTAGTTTTTTCTTCTGTGATTTTAAGAAAAAAAGAAAAATGATTTAGACAAGTGATTTCAAGTAAACAATTATCCTGAATCACTTATCTTTATTGGATGAGAAGAAACTAGGCTTGTAGAAAAAGGGGTGGTGGCACAAGAGATATCGATGTGAACACGCCCAATTCCCTGGTGATTAACATAGAAATTATATGAACACGCCCAAAATCATATGCAAGTGTTCCTCTACAAATTGTTGCTTGTCTGTCATTTTTAGAATTGATATCATTCAACTAAAAAAATTGAACAATTTCTCTTCTCAAACACGAGAATAAATAAGGATAAAAAAGGTAAGGAATTATTTTGGAGAAGAGAATGCATGATTACATTTTTAACGAATGAAAATCCTAAATAAAAGTAACCGTAGTTATTAAAACAACTCAATGGTAACTCCTACAGGATATTTAAAGTTTAAACTCTAAAATATGGAATCAACTTAACCCTGAATACGAGATGAATTCCACGACTGAAGTTGAACTGCGAAAACACCGAATAAATTACTATCTGCATATATTAATCTGGTGGTGATTATTTCGCAGCATGTGTCGGCAGTCTTCCACGTTAAGATCCTACTTGGGCAACTCCTTGAGCCTTAGCAGCAGCAGCGGCTGCGGAAACCGCAACAACTGCTGGATTGGACTGTGAACTTCCTTGAGCTTCGACTACACATGACTGCGGCTGTTGCTGCTGGGATTTGACCTTTGCAAGTAATTCCTTTATCTGACTTCCTGTAAGTGTCTCAAGCTCCAGAAGAGCATTTGCAAGCGCATGAAGCTCCTTTTCATGGGTGGTTAGAATAGTTTTTGCATTCTTGTAAGCTCTGTCAATCAATTTCTTCACTTCTTTCTCAATAAGCAGCCTAGTTTCTGAGCTCATACTCCTCCCATTATCAGAGTAATTGTGACTGACGTGTCCAACCTCAGTGCTCATACCATATATAGTAACCATTTCCCTGGCCAGTCCAGTAGCCTGTTGTAGATCTGAGGTTGGACCAGAAGTAAGTTCATTTTCTCCGAAAATTAGTTCTTCAGCAACCAGACCTCCCATCAAACCATCAAGCCTGGCAAGCATCTGTTTACGGACCAGTTGGTCATATCCTTGTCAGGCAGTTGAGCAACCATTCCAAGAGCATCCCCACGAGGAACTATAGTTGCCTTGTAAACAGGAAGCGCGCCATCAGTATGAATTGCCACCAAGGCATGGCCACCCTCATGGAAAGCAGTGTTCATTCTTGACTCCTCAGATATAACAGCTGATCTGCGTTCACTTCCCATTATAATCTTGTCCCGTGCAAAATCAAAATCATGCATGCTCACGGCTTTAGCACCATCCATTGTTGCCCTCAGGACGGCAGTGTTAACCAAGTTTGCAAGGTCAGCACCGAAGAACCCAGGTGTACGCCGAGCAATGATTTCTACATCAACATCATCTGCCTTCAGAACCTGAATCATATTTCCAAAGAAACACACACAAACGCACAAATTACAAATTTACTTCTAAGTTCTAGTAAGCCATGCTCTAAAACCTTAATATATCTCACAATTTTGCACATTCAAAATTAAATTACAAAACTTGGTATAAAAATTGACATAATAAAAAAAGTATCATGGCAAGGAAATTATACTTCAGAAAGCTTTGCAGCAATATAGTAGTGCACGCACTACACGCGCCTCAAAAAATTCTTAAGCCATCCAACCCCAGGATACAAGATAAAATACATTCTTCCAGAATAGTAAAAGAATACCTTTGACATGTGAGATTCCAATATCTGTCGCCGTCACATCTGGATTGGGAACAACAACATGGCGATCAAATCGCTCCGGTCTCAGCAAAGCCTTATCTAGTAACTTGGGAAAATTAGTAGCGCCAATCACAATTATGCTATCGTTTTGTTTGAATCCATCAAGCTCAAAGAGCATTTGATTTAAAGTCTGCCTCTTGTGCATTTCTAACTCATTATCTCGTTTTCCACCAATTGAATCAATCTCATCAATAAAGATTATACAAGGTGACTTCTTTTTTGCAGCAGCAAAAAGATCTCTCAGCCTTCGTGCACCAACACCAACCAGCATCTCATCAAATTCACTTCCACTGCTTTGGAAGAAAGGAACACCAGCCTCTCCAGCAATAGCTCTTGCTAACATTGTTTTGCCAGTGCCAGGCGGGCCAGAAAGCAAAACACCTTTCGGGAGTTTGCCACCAAGACGAGTAAAGTACTGTGACAAGGGAAAAGAGTTATCTAAAGTTAGTACAGACTACAGAGTAATACATGCCAGAGAGTGGTAATGGAAAGTATATATATAATATAAGAGGAATGCTAGCAACACCCTCTTTCTAGCACTCTCTCTAACATGGAAGTTTAGTGAACAGGGAACGTTTTTCCATTTACAACTACAATATGCATCTTCAATGGTCTGCACAACTCCCAACCACAGGCCCCCCTAATTCTCTAAGACAGTAAATGGCATTGTGACTCAGACGAAAGCATGTAGATAGAATAAATAAATGTACACAAGTAACCAATTGGATACGCACACACAATTGGTTTAGAAATTATCATCTAGAGTAATAGAACTGACTACTCAACAACTTATACTAATTTCTGCTTGTATTAAAAAGGCATGTTTATCAAAAGAAGAATAATCACTATTTGATAACTTTGGTTCAACATCTCCACGCCCAAAGAGTAACAAACTTCCTGTAGTGCGAGAAATGCATGTAAGAGAGACCATAGATTTATGCCAGAAAAGTCAACCTCAGGATCTTTTAGGAAATGAACAATTTCTTCAAGTTCGGCCTTTGCCTCATCCACACCTTTCACATCGCTAAATTTAACATTTGTCTCCACAGTGGGCTGAAATTTTTTAGACATACCAAGTCCTAATATAGGTGAAAAAAGGGTGAAAGATAAAACAGAGAATGTGTCCATCAAATTCAGATTGAATGTTGAATTAAACTCAACGATCTCTAAGCAAAGATGACACAATAATACCTTCATGCATAATGAGAGCATGGAATGCATAAGAAATGAGGCAGAACACTAAAGCAGACAGAATTATATTCAACATTCGCTGTGTGAAATTTTCAACAAAAAATGTAGTGACCATACGAACAGGAGCACTTTCAGTTCCAAGGCTATCTTCTTCCTCTCTCGCTGAGTTAGAAATACCTGAAATGCAAAGGAAGAAATGTTTAAAGAGCTGATTGAAAAAGAAGAACAATAACAAATTTCAGCAAGTTCACTATTGCTATTCCAAGTTTTGAATTCTGCAGACTCCAACATAGATATATATAAGATCTTGGATTTCGCACATCCACCATTTATTTATCCCATCCATGAAATGCAAGTTTTATGAAATTATACTTGTTCCTATCCCTAAACAAAAGGTCAAAAGAGGTATCGAAATTGTGATTGAAAGCATGCAACATTACAACAAAAATAAAAGTATGCATCTCTTGTTCAAAATGATTAAAAGTTTAAGATATTAATCAAATTACATAATTCCCAACAAACCATTATGATCAAACTTCATACACCAATTTGTTTACTATTTAAAAAAAAAAAACATTGATGTCATCATTTTATACAAAATATTGTGCTAAAATGACTGTTTAAATATAAATCTTTAAAAAGTTAGCGGTAAATGAGAGAAGATAAAAAAATATTAATATTCAAATTATTAAAATAAAGACAATGTCAAGTGCATTTTGTAGCAATGTTTATAACATTAAGCAAGTTAAGATTCTAAATGCAATGCAAATAGATCTGTGCCTTCAACTTTCTAATCAAATTATAAACACTTCAAGTATATGTCTAGTTTCCTAGTCAAACAATAATGGTCAAACCGAGCAAACAACAATCACATGCACAATCAAGAGAAAATGAGCAATTATGGCCAAATAGTCACCTCTTAGAAAAGTCTTCAGAAATTCGCTTTCATCCAGCCTATCAACTTTTACTAGTGCTTTAACATATTCAGAAAATGCGAAAGAATCTGTATGGAGAGATGGCTGACTTTCAAATGCTCTAATCACGGCTTCAGGATCATAAGAGGCTTCCTCGGCAGCTGAATCACATTGTTGTCTGGCCAGATTTCCTTTATATCTAGACTGGGAGAAGAAAAGCCTATTCCCTGCATAAATTTGAAAGTAAATGCAGCAAGCAATATCTAAAGCCAATAATAGTTTCCCAAGTACTTCAAACACAAATGTAGAAAACACATGCTTACTTAATTCAATAAAAAGTATATCTTTAAAGAATTCCATAGTGAAATGCATTTTGAAGTTAAACAGCAAAGTGAAATAATTCAGAAACAAATTGTTTGCAAAGAAGAGAAACAAAAACAAAAATTTATATTTTTGAAACATAACATGAACTAAATGTGGTAACGGGACAAAATTTCGGTACTTGTACAACCTTCAAACTTATTAGGAGATGAATAGTTTGTAGTCAATAAATCTCTGAGCTTTCCAAGTTCGGATTGACGCCTTTCAATCTGCAAAAATAACTTACAAATCGTAGGGCAAATATATAACATATAATTTGGCTTTCCAATTATAATAAATAGAACCAACAAATTTAGCACTCTTTGAAATGAAAACATAATCTATAAATAATTTTACTTGTTAACATGGAAATAATGAACAATTGTGCGTATTTTTACATCTCTAGTTAACATTTCATCATCTCTCCATCACAAATACATTTATTTCAAGAGTCTCACAATTTCTTACTAACAAGTTAAAACGAATAAACATTTTAGTAAATGACAATAGAAAATATGCCAATGTTGCATTGCATCCATCACAAATACACCTATAGACACGACACTAACAAGTGGACATGGTTAATAATTTGAGAAAACAAACGACACTAACATAAATGTTTTGCATCTGTGGCAGTTTTGGCCCCCAATGTCAATTTTGACTCGGTCTACTCTGACGTGGCACCCTAAGTGAGGTGCCACATGTTATTGTTTTTATATTTTTTTTGGCCTTGGGGGGCCAAAACTGCTACAGATGCAAAATTTAGGGGGCCGTTTTGTAGTTTTTATTCTTAGGGTATAAATCTCAACTTTGTGAAAGTTAGGGGGTTAAAACTGCAATTAAGCCTATCTTTTATAATAAAAATAAAAATAACACAACGAAAAATACGAGATGTGATACTCATGGCAAGAGCTTCTTCTTCCTCCTCCTTCTTGTTTTTAAAGGGATTGATATAACATAAGTAAGTATTATTTTTTATTTTTTTTGGTTTAGTAGCCTAGTGGCTAGATAACATAAGTAAGTATTAATAAGGATTGATATGATAGGAAGTAAATATAATGAAGGTTGATATGAAATAGAACATTTTAATGCGATGGATTATTTTGGTTAATGAAATGCACAATCATAAACTATTTTAAAATTTCAATACATTTATGTATTATTGTGATTCATTAACATACAGATGTCAAAATGACTCTTAGGAGAGAGGAAATGTAAGTGTTTCTCCAAATTGTTGTGTGTTGGTTGATTTTAGAATTGCTATTATTCAATAAGAGAAAATTGAACGTTTTCTCTTCCAAATAGGAGAGAAATGGTAAGGGAAATTTTTGAAGAGAGTCTATGATTACGGTTTTGACAAAGAAAATTTAAAATAAATGTAACAAGTTAATTGTTAAAACAATACACGAGTTGAGTTCCACGGACTAAAATTGAACCGCAAAAACACCGAATAAAAATTACTATCTGCACATATTAATCTAATACCCAAGTTGAGTTCCACAAGTCGTTAGTCTTCTGCGTTAAGATCCTACTGGGGCAACTCCTTGAGAATTTGCAGCGGCTGCGGAAGCAGCAACAGCTGATGGATTGGACCGTGAACTTCCCTGAGCTTCAACGACACATGACTGCGGCTGTTGCTGCTGGGATTTTATCTTCGCAAGTAAATCCTTTATCTGACTTCCTGTAAGTGTCTCCTGCTCCAAAAGAGCATTTGCAAGAGCATGAAGCTCTTTTTCACGAGTGGTTAGAATAGTTTTTGCATTGTTGTAAGCTCTGTCAAGCAAGTTCTTCACTTCTTTCTCAATAAGCAACCGAGTTTCTGAGCTCATACTTCTCCCATTATCAGAGTAATTGTGACTGACGTGTCCAACCTCAGTGCTCATACCATATCTAGTAACCATTTCCCTGGCCAGTCTAGTAGCCTGTTGTAGATCTGAGGTTGGACCAGAAGTAAGTTCATTTTCTCCGAAAATTAGCTCTTCAGCAACCAGACCTCCCATCAAAACATCAAGCCTGGCAAGCATCTGTTTACGGGACCAGTTGGTCATATCCTTGTCAGGCAATTGAGAAACCATGCCAAGAGCATTCCCACGAGGAACTATAGTTGCCTTGTAAACAGGAAGCGCACCATCAGTATGAATTGCCACCAAGGCATGGCCACCCTCATGGAAAGCAGTGTTCATTCTTGACTCCTCGGATATAACAGCTGATCTGCGTTCACTTCCCATTATAATCTTGTCCCGTGCAAAGTCAAAATCATGCATGCTCACGGATTTAGCACCATCCATTGCAGCCCTCAAGGCAGCAACATTAATCAAGTTTGCAAGATCAGCACCAGAGAACCCAGGTGTACGCCGAGCAATGATATCCTCGTCAACATCATCCGCCTTCAGAACCTGAATTGTATTTCCAAAGAAACACATTCAAACACACAGATTAGAAATTTACTTCTAAGTTCTAATAAGGAGC
>Ga0209282_1000429_pt1 | contig 20675 bp, 17 predicted proteins | sample Mtrugardesep15_FD_187529 | JGI IMG/M metagenome (GOLD analysis project Ga0209282, IMG submission 187529) | Root nodule microbial communities of legume samples collected from California, USA - M. trunc garden sep15 (SPAdes) (version 2) | ecosystem: Host-associated > Plants > Roots > Nodule...
CTAACATTTGTTGTCGTTCATTGGGTATCTACGTCCAACATTGACTAATTTATAAAAAAATACAAATATTTTATTTTTTATGATTAATATAATATATTTATGTCGCAAATAATAATATACAACAAATCAACGTAAATTTGCTGTTATATTAAACATACTATTTTTTAACAATGAGTACATTTTATACTACAAATATACTTTAAAATTTCAAATTCAAATATTTTAATCCTTATATACAATATACATATATTTCAAATATTAAACAACATTAAAATGATGATTTTTTATGTTGAATTTAGTTTATAATTATACCTATAAATTTAAGATATCATAATATTAAATTAAGTCATGTGATTAAAAAATACTTTATTTCCCGTGCGTTTGCACAAGTCATTACACTAGTTACTATTATTATTGACACGTTTAATATTCTCTAATTTCTAATCTAATAAATTCAGAGCATCCAGTTCTGTTAAGAGCGCAAGTTAACACAGGGAGTACAGGCCACCATGATTGGCAAAATTACTTCAGTTTGTTCAACTATTAGACTCAGTGATTTATGTCTTAACAATAACATTGGAAAAAAGTTTGGCCAGCAGGGATGGTTATGAAGTCATTAACTCTTTTATATTCAATAATCAAGCTTTCAAACACAACATAAATTTATTAATTTGGAATAGACATCTAAATAAAAAAAACAAAAAACTATGTGGATGATAACATAGTAAACTTGCAGCTCAAGAAATGCGTAGACGTAATTTACAATTAATCTATTCAAAATTATTTGACCAATACAACATAATTTGAACTATATATTAGTAAGAACAAGGAATTTTTCATACATCAACCTATTACATTAGCCAGCAACCAAATTCCACTTTCCAACTGACAATTCATTCCTCTGTTGCTTGTCACGGCTAGTTACTTTCCCATCTTCTATGCAGGCAAGACTTACTCCCTCTTGACTCTGAATTCTTTCCATTGTTTCATACGGTTTTTGTTTTATTTGTTGCCATTTTATCTTCAGCAGAAATTTTGACAAAGTTGACTTATGGTTTGTTTTGAAGTACTACTACTAATACTTTTTATTTTCCTTTCATTGATGAAAACAAAAAGAAGCTATCATCTTATTTACAAACTAAAGGCACACACAGGACAACAAACCTGAAAAAGAAAACATTAGAGTTTGAAGAACACTGTCTTGTTGTTTGTTGCTAACTTGAATTTGGAATGCTTTATCTGCAGCTGTTTTAAATTTACCATCACAGGCAGAGGGGTTAGTAGGAAAAACAAGTCTTCCTCCAACAAAATGGCAACGGATATCAGTTTGGAAGGAGATATTGCGAGTGTTCAACCAGTTGTAGATCATGATAGCAAGCAAGATTCAGACAAGAGCAAGGACAAAGATGAAACCACCAATACAGTACCCTTATACAAGCTTTTCTCATTTGCTGATCCTTCAGATCGTTTATTGATGCTTACGGGGACTGTGGGTGCTATTGGGAATGGACTCTCTATACCCTTGATGATTTTAATATTTGGAACTATGATCAATGCATTTGGAGATTCCACAAACTCAAAAGTTGTTGATGAAGTCTCCGAGGTAATTTACTCACTGATCTCATGTAATTGGTGAAGGTTATTTCTTCTGGTGTACCCTACATCAACTTTGAATCAAACATTTAGAAATTTACTAACGACGACTTACTGTGATCAGGTGTCTCTCAAATTTGTATACTTGGCTGCGGGTACCTTTGTTGCGTCATTTTTGCGTAAGTACATTAGTTTCTCAGTTAGTTCTTACAATCTAATTTATTGGTTTGGTACATTATGAACTTAAATAAAATCTGTTTGCTATGTACCAGAATTAACTTGCTGGATGATCACCGGGGAGAGACAGAGTGCAAGAATTAGAGGGTTATACCTTAAAACAATTTTGAGGCAAGATGTGAGCTTCTTTGATAAGGAAACTAATACTGGAGAGGTTGTTGGAAGGATGTCAGGTGATACATTTCTAATTAAAGATGCCATGGGGGAGAAGGTATCAATGAACCATTCCATCATACTATCTTAAATCACCACCATTTTGTTTTTTTCAACTACCTAAAAGAAAGATTTTAAGTTCTTTAATGTCCACCCTTCGTTCATTTCAGGTGGGACAGTTTATACAATTTGTGGCAACTTTCATAGGAGCTTTTGTCATATCATTCACTAAGGGATGGCTTCTAACCGTCGTCATGCTATCTAGTATACCACTTGTAGTGTTGTCTGGTGCTATGATGAGTTTGGTTATTGCAAAAGCATCATCAACTGGACAGGCAGCTTATTCTAAATCAGCAAGTGTAGTTGAGCAGACAATAGGTTCCATCCGAACTGTAAGTACATTAGCAAAAAATAACATTGAAACTTTGTTTTATTTTGTTATTACATAATATAGAAATGAGTCCCATTTTCTGAATGCAGGTTGCATCATTCACTGGGGAGAAACAAGCTATAACTAAATATAATCAGTCCTTAGTCAAGGTTTATAATACTTCAGTGCAAGAGGCACTAGCATCTGGTGTGGGGTTTGCTACACTCTTTTTTGTTTTTATCTCCAGTTATGGTTTGGCTGTTTGGTATGGTGGGAAATTGATAATAGAGAAAGGATACACAGGTGGGGATGTTATGACTGTAATTTTTGCAGTATTGACTGGTTCAATGTAAGATTTGTGTTGTTTTTTCTTCTTTACTATGAGCCAATAATTTCTAAAATTTATTTCTTTCCACTCGTAAGATATATGAACATGTTTTCTTTCTCCTAACTATATTTTTGTTTCCATCCCCAGGTGTCTTGGGCAGACATCTCCAAGCCTTAGTGCTTTTGCTGCAGGACAAGCTGCAGCTTTTAAGATGTTCGAAACGATTAAAAGGATGCCGAAAATTGATGCTTATGACACTAGTGGGCGAAAGCTTCATGACATTCACGGAGACATAGAGCTCAGGGATGTTTCCTTTAGTTATCCTACAAGACCAGATGAACTGATATTCAATGGATTTTCTCTTTCATTACCAAGCGGCACTACTGCAGCTTTGGTAGGGCAAAGTGGAAGTGGGAAATCCACAGTTGTTAGTTTGATAGAGAGATTCTATGATCCAACGGATGGTGAAATCCTCATTGACGGTATCAACCTCAAAGAATTTCAACTGAAATGGATCAGACAGAAAATAGGCCTAGTCAGCCAAGAACCCGTTCTCTTTACTTGTAGCATTAAGGAGAATATTGCCTATGGCAAGGATGGTGCAACTGATGAAGAAATCAGAGTTGCAGCAGAACTTGCTAACGCTGCCAAATTTATAGATAAACTTCCTCAGGTGAACTTTTAAAATCTTCATTTAAAAAGAAACTTCTTGGTGAATTCCTGCTTTACATTTGAAATGTTCTCTTCCTTCAATTTAGTGGATTACCTCCATAATTTTGTAAAATGATGGATTATGATCTCAGGGACTGGACACAATGGTTGGTGAGCATGGAACACAGCTCTCTGGAGGTCAAAAGCAAAGAGTTGCAATTGCAAGAGCAATTTTGAAAGACCCAAGAATCCTACTCCTTGATGAAGCTACAAGTGCCCTTGATGCAGAATCGGAGAGAATTGTACAAGAGGCATTGGACAGAATAATGATAAACCGGACGACTATCGTTGTAGCACACCGCTTAAGTACAATAAGAAATGTTGACACCATTGCTGTCATTCATCGTGGAAAAATAGTTGAAAGAGGTACACAAATTATTTTGCAACAAAATTTAACTTCTCCATGACACAAAATTTTGTATAAAGCATGACGCACAAATGTTAATAAACTTAGTAGCATTCTTATATTTTTTAATTGGTTAGGTTCACATGCCGAGCTCACAAAGGATCCTAATGGAGCCTATAGCCAACTTATTAGACTGCAAGAAATGAAGGGGTCAGAACAGAATGATGCAAATGACAGAAACAAGTCACACAGTTTAGTGCATTCAGGAAGACAATCGAGTCAGAGATCTTTTTCCTTAAGATCTATAAGCCAAGGATCATCTGGAAACAGTGGTCGCCACTCTTTCTCAGCATCATATGTTGCACCCACAACAGATGGCTTCTTAGAAACTGCAGATGGTGGACCTCAAGCTTCTCCTTCGACAGTTTCTTCACCACCGGAAGTGCCACTTTATCGCCTAGCGTATTATAACAAGCCTGAGACTGCGGTCATATTAATGGGGACAATAGCTGCAGTGCTGCAAGGAGCAATAATGCCCATTTTTGGGCTATTGATTTCTAAAATGATAAATATTTTCTACAAACCAGCTGATGAACTTCGTCATGATTCAAAAGTTTGGGCAATTGTGTTTGTGGCCGTTGCTGTGGCAACATTACTCGTTATTCCATGTAGATTCTACTTTTTTGGTGTTGCTGGAGGTAAGTTGATACAAAGGATCCGGAATATGTGTTTTGAGAAAGTAGTTCACATGGAAGTAAGTTGGTTTGATGAGGCTGAGCATTCAAGTGGAGCACTTGGAGCAAGGCTCTCCACTGATGCAGCTTCAGTTAGAGCTCTTGTTGGGGATGCACTTGGTTTGCTGGTTCAAAATATTGCTACAGCGATAGCTGGCTTGGTAATTTCTTTTCAAGCGAGCTGGCAGCTTGCTTTCATAGTCCTTGCTTTGGCTCCTCTATTAGGACTAAATGGATATGTGCAAGTAAAGGTCTTGAAAGGATTTAGTGCAGATGCTAAGGTTTGTTGGCGACTTCTGTCAACCAACTGACTAATGTGAATTGAGTATGAAAATATCTGTTTAGAACTAATCAGATCTACGCCTTTCTACATTTTTGGCATCATACTTTATGAGCATGAACCATAAGCGTTACAAGCATGTGCTCTGAGTGCATTTTTGACTCAGCTAAATGTTATGTCAATATACTTACTCTTTTTGCCTAACAGAAATTGTATGAAGAAGCAAGTCAAGTGGCAAATGATGCTGTAGGGAGCATAAGAACAGTTGCATCTTTTTGTGCTGAAAAGAAGGTGATGGAATTATATAAGCAAAAATGTGAGGGACCAATTAAGAAAGGCGTAAGGCGAGGGATAATAAGTGGATTTGGTTTTGGGTTATCATTCTTCATGCTGTATGCTGTTTATGCCATCATTTTCTATGCTGGAGCTCGACTCGTAGAGGATGGCAAAACTACATTCTCAGATGTTTTCCTTGTAAGTTACTCTCCATAGCTTATCTAAATTTTTCAAACACAAAACTCTTTCAGTATGAGAAGTGAAGATAAATAGACTTGATCCAAAAAATTGCACTGTGAAATATAATTAGAATAACAATAATTTCCAACCAATAAAAATGCCACAAACAATTCTTTCCCACTATCATTTAAAGACAAAAATCGTAAAATGCATTAAGCAACAACAATGACCCGCAAAGGGATATAGCAATGAAAACCTTAAAAAATGAAGAAACGAAAATCTGACCTAACACAATTTTTTACCATTGATTTTGTGTTTCCTGATTTGCAGGTCTTTTTTGCACTCAGCATGGCAGCTATGGGGGTCTCTCAATCTGGAAGCTTGCTTCCTGATTCAAGTAATGCAAAAAGTGCTACTGCATCCATATTTGCTATTCTTGATCAGAAGTCACAAATAGACCCTGGTGATGAATCTGGCATGACACTGGAAGAAGTCAAGGGAGAAATTGAGTTAAACCATGTTAGCTTCAAGTATCCTACTAGACCCGATGTTCAGATATTCGTAGATCTTTGCTTGAACATCCATAGTGGCAAGGTGATTTTCTAATTTCACATCTTATAGCCTACTCTAAATTATTCTTCCAAATTTAAAAACAACTAACAAATCATCATATTGATATAAAAAACAGACTGTTGCACTGGTTGGAGAAAGTGGAAGTGGAAAATCAACAGTGATCTCATTACTACAAAGATTTTATGATCCTGACTCAGGACACATTACACTTGATGGAATAGAAATTCAAAGGATGCAGGTGAAATGGCTAAGACAACAAATGGGACTGGTAAGCCAAGAGCCTGTTCTTTTCAATGACACGGTTCGAGCCAATATTGCATACGGAAAAGGAGGAGATGCAACAGAAGCAGAAATTGTAGCTGCGGCAGAACTAGCAAATGCTCACCAGTTCATTGGTAGTTTGCAGAAGGTCAATTCCTTTCAATCCAACCTTTCTTAAATGTTATGCAACTAATATACATCTTTAAAATTGAAACATACATATATAGGTCTGAAATTTTGAACATGATACTATGTATGCAGGGCTATGACACGATAGTAGGTGAGAGAGGAATTCAATTATCTGGGGGACAGAAGCAGCGTGTGGCAATTGCGAGAGCTATAGTGAAGAATCCAAAAATACTATTACTAGATGAAGCAACTAGTGCACTTGATGCTGAGTCTGAAAAAGTGGTACAAGATGCACTTGACCGTGTTATGGTGGAGCGAACGACAATAATAGTGGCTCATAGGTTATCAACTATTAAAGGTGCAGATTTAATAGCAGTAGTTAAGAATGGTGTGATAGCAGAGAAAGGAAAACATGAAGCATTGCTCCATAAGGGTGGTGACTATGCTTCTTTAGTAGCACTACATAAAAGTGCTTCTACATCTTAGATCCCTTTCGCATCAATAGATATTGTAAAATAAGACGCTTGGACACTTTAGTCCCTATCAAGGTTTCATTTCATTTGTGTGTGTAGGATTGGGAACATGATGAGTTGAGTTATGAGTATGTGAGTTGCTCCAATCATTCCCTTTCTCTCAAGCCTCGATGATTTTCACTCTAGGATTCGATAGAGAAAGCTTGAATCATTTCTGTAATAGAATGAATTATTTACATAATTGTCTTGTTTAAAGGGTTCAATTGCACCGACTAATTGAGTAACTAACTCCTAAGAAATTATTGACTACATCCTAAATACTAACATAATTGATATAGTGTAACCCAAACAAAACTAGTTAGGCACATGGCAGTTTAGTGAGTTAGCAATTAGAATGAATATAAGCTTGTAGAGTATTTGCATGATAATTTATGAGACAACCATTGATTTACAAAGAAAAGTAGATATTGATATGAAAATTAAAGTAATAGAGAGATAAAACATAATGTGAGCATGAGAGAGAAACTTGTGACAAAAGTTATCATAAAATGTTTGTAGGGATATCATTTCTTAAACTTGTATTGTAGTGTTGTCACTGTTGTGTATGATATCAATAACTTTGATAAAATTTGAGTGTGTAGAAGCCATTACATTACCTTTGAGATTTTGTGAGAAATGCAACCATGGCAGAGGAGGGAGTAATAGTACCAACTTCATCAAAATTGTAACTCATGGAGGCCGAAACGCAAGATTATTTTATGTTGATGTTCATGTTCCTGCCACCAATTCCTTGGAAAGAATCCAAGATTCTCACTCTGGCTAAAGGAGGGGTCGTTGCCACCAAAATCTTAACACTCACTCATAAAGGACTCGTTATCGATCAACAAGATGATTCTTTGGAAAAAAACAACAACATGGTAGTAGTCATTTGTTTGGTGCAATATACATCATAAAAAATTGGAAAACAACTAAAACGTAGAATTTTTTATCGAGAATCAACAATGATTTATTAAAAAGTTATATATTTAATATAAAACGCACAAATTTTAATACAAATTTACAATTTTAAACCCTTTAACATACGCAATTCCTAAATAGAGAAAAACATACGCAAATATATATATATATATATATATATATATATATATATATATATATATATATCAAACATATTATAATGAATAAATTTAAAATATTGACTTTTTACTTATATATATCTTGGGCAATGTCGGGAAAATACCCTGGTTTATATATAAAATAGAAATATTTGTCAATGATATTATAAAAACATGAGATTTGTTAAAGTTAATTTTATTTTGAGGTAATAACATTTTGGTTCACTAGACTTTTGACTCGTGCGACGTATGTGTCTTCTCGACTATAATAGAGACCAATAAATAATCTTTAATCCTTAAGATCATGGGTCGATCAATAAACACAAATTTGATTATTAGAGATACAATATTACAATCAAATGATAATAAAAAAAATTATAAAGATAAAAAGAATACAAAATTATATTGTTGCACGGTTCAATTTTATTTATTACTTTTATAGTTAAACATCAAAAATTAATGCAGTTCATGGTTCCTAACAAATTATTTAGGGTAGCCGAGTTTGCATGAAAATTAGGGTATTCTGTTTGTAAACGTATTAAATAAGTGTACAACAACTTGTAACAAAAAATCTACAGAAACAATAGGATAAGTTATTGCAGACCTAATAAAATTAATAAATAACAAGGATTAAGATATCTATTAAATTTTTGCTTTGAAAAATATTCACGGTTATTAGAGTGAAATGAAAAATTTATATGATGCAAATTTAAAGCCAAAATTTTAGGATAGAGTTGTTGCAAACCTAATAAAGGATTACTGGAGGAAAAAAATTAGGTTAAGACTTAACAAAATTAATAAATAAAGATGAATGTTGAGTAGCCTGAATATGCATTTTATTAGTCAAAATAATATTTGACAATAAAATACTTCGTTAATATTGTTTTATTAGTTATTTAATGTACTTATTTATTAGGGAAAATTACACTCACCTCCCTGGAGTTCTATTAAAATAACACATACATCCCCTATACTTTTAAAACTTACAATAACCTCCTTAAGTTCTCATCAATTAGACAAACACCTCCCTTTGTCGTTAACACTGTTAACCTTCCGTTAGATTTCCATTATCTTTTTATTTTATTTTTGAGAGAGATAGTGTGCTTTCCATGGGGATTGAAATCGTTTGAGAGATTTCTTTTTCTATCAAACCGTCGAGCTAGAATAGGCTGTTAAAAGCACTTTTAGTTCACTTGAGAACAGAGCAATAAAGGTTGCAAAAAGTATGAAAACTCAAGTGCAGTCTCTGAGTAAAGAAAAAAAGAAGGAATAGACTGGGATAGAACCTACTACATTAACTGGAGAATCGATAAAGACAGCCAAAAGACCCGCTCCTAAACCAGCAAGGAGGTGAGCAATTAAAGGCATTGTTTATGAACCCTGAAAATTTCAAAATTGTCTGCAAAATTCTAAAGAAACAACAAACAAGAAGGTTTGTCTTTTCCCAATTCAAGAATCCCGTTAAAAGTTAACTTAAAATTTCCTAAAATTGACGGAAAATTAACAATGTTAATAGTGAAGGGAGGTGTTTGTCTATTTCATAAAAACTTAAAGGAGGTTAGTGTAAGTTTTAAAATTAGAGGGGGTGTCGGTGTCATTTTAATAGACCTCAAGGGAGGTGAATGTAATTTTCCCTATTTATTATCATATCTGTCATTATATATACTTACATGTCATTTCAGTCTATAAATGAAAAGAGTTATTGTAAGTATTAAAATATTACTTTAGTGTCAGTGGATATTTTGACTAATAAAACGCACAATCAAAAACTATTTTAAAATTTTGATACATCAAAGGATTATTGTGAGTGTTCCTTACATCAAAATAACTAGGGTAAATTACACTTACCTCCCACAAACTTTATTAAAATATCACTCACACCCCTATATTTTTCAATCAAGCAATCACCTCCATTATTTAATTTTCTAACTACAGATACCTCCCCTAATGGGTCAATGATGTTTAAACTATGTTATGAGACAATCATAAGCTGCTGCACTGTGCTTCCTTCGAAAACTACTATTCTCCAATTTATGAAGCTACTTCTCCTTCCTCTTAATCTTCCAATTCCGCCGTGTAATTTACTTTTCATTCTCTTCTATTTCAATTCTCAAATTCATGGCTTTGTAACTTGAAATTCATCTGAATCTATAATTTATCTTGTTTTATCAAATGTTTTTATTTTTTAAAATATATACAGTCATGATAACAAGAGTTATGATAATTGAACACAATAACACGAACTACGACAAGAACTATGATGATGATAACAAAAACACCAACGCGAGAGAGGGGTGACGCATAAACCGACGAGGGCGACAAGAATGATTGCAAGAGCAACAATGGGGAACACATTTTCATATATACATGTAATACATATCAAGGATACAACTCAAGAGCAAAAATGAATGAGTAATCAAAAGACGAGAATTAAATTTATTTTAGTTTTGTGTGTATATGAATTTTGATAGAGAAAACGAAAGCAACATCAACTTTAAAACGTTTTTATTTCTTGTTAATGGAACTTAATTATAATTAACGCTAGAGGAGGTTGTTGATTATTGATAAAATACAAGGGTGTTTGTTGTATTTAGACATACCTCAAGGAGGTCATTATAATCTTCCCAGATAACTATTACCCTCTTTTATTTTTATAATTTTTATAATAATAATTAATTTTTCTTATTTCTGAAAATAGGGGTATAGATGGAATACGCAGAGAAGCCCTTAACCGGTTGAGTCCAACCGGGTTCAACCGAACCACCATATAAAACACCACTGAAAACCCTCAACTCTAAAACCCTAAACACTACAGAGTCATCTTCTCCACCGTTTCGCCCTGAAACTTCCCCAATTCTTCAACTACTCTCTAACCCCAAACCCTAATTCCTCTTTGAGTTTCCAGGATGCCAGACGAAGAAACTCGCGATCCTATCAATAATTTGACTAAAAAATCGAATTCGCTCGACAACTTGAACTTCGATGCTTTGAAAGTGCTTTTCAAACCACACATTGAATCCTTCGATCATTTGATTGAAGCTGGATTGGAAACCATTTTCAAATCCATCAAACTCGCTGTTGTGCATCCTACAACATTCCAAAAACTCATTAATATCCTTTTTTTTTTTTCAGTTCAATATTTCGTTGCTTTTATTTTACTTTCAATTTGTTTCTATTTTACTGTGTTTATTCTTAACTTGGATCTTACTTACGTTGGAAGCTCCCAAAATACTCTCCCCTCAGAAGGATGGAATCTCCAAGCTAACACGCAATCCTTTGTATCCGTTTGAAGCAAGTTTCAATTTTTTAAACTTCATTGTTTAACTTTCTTGAATTTGATTGTTTCTTTTTATTTAGTGTTTGATTCTATTTTGTAATTTTTTTTATGAGCAGTGTAGACAAGCAAAACTCACATATTCAGGGAGGTTCACAGCAGATGTGTGTTTTAAATATGATGACGGTGGGGCTATTTTACGAGAAAATTTTAATTTTGGGCAGTTTCCCATAATGCTACAGGTTTGTTACTTTGTGATTTTACATTTACTTTTGAAATTTCCGGCTTATGAGAATGCACTTATGTGTACAGTCAAATTGGACTATACTAGTAGTGAGTATTAGATACTTACTTTGCATAATAATGGTTTGTGCAATGCAAAATTTACCATTCCGACTATTGGATCTGGATCATGTTATATTGTTTGAATTTTTTGTTATACATTTGAATTTGAATAATATATATTTACATATATTTTAAAATGCCATTTGGTGTGATGAAAAGATTGAGGGAGATGCACTTATAGGATTCAAGTAGAGTTAGTGAAATGGAGAAATTCTGAGTGTGATATGGGATGAAAAATAGCTATCATGCTTAGGAATTCTTTTCTGCACAATGATAAGACTCAAAGTTGTATGTAAGCGAATTTTGGAGAGGATTTTTAATTAAGTTATCAAGGGTAAAGTTGTAAAAAAAAATGATGTGTTTAAAGCTAAATCGTTACTTGAAGTAGCATCTCAAAAAATGATATAAACTAGCAAAATAAGGTCTTACAGGCTTATATGATATAAGCTATCTGCTCTAAACTAGCTGTTTGACCTTACCATAAAGAGTCTTGGTGTCTTAGAAATGATGATATTGTGAAGGATGAGGGATTGCACTAAGCAAAATAGGACTAGAAATACAATCTTGAAGACAAAATTAGAATGGCCCCTGTGGTTGGGAAAATTATAGAATATTGTCTTGGGTGGTATGGGTATCCATGAAGAAGGCATAGAAGCTTTGTTGAAGGGAGTATTCCCAGACAGATATTGAGAAATAGATAGAGGTAAACTGGTAAAGGGAGACCAATGAAGACCAAACCATCAAGAGAGATTTAGAACAGAGGTAAATGATTTGTCTTTAGAACTACACATTAAATGAGTTCATAGCATTAATTGATCCTTGAAACCGACCCCACCTCGTGGGAAAATGTTGCAACTTATCAATCCCAACTAGTGTCCTCCAAAAACCCTACAGCGGGATGACTACTAGAAATAATTTTTATGCATATTAAATAATCATATTCCTATATATATATATATATATATCAGTGCTTACAATTTAAATAATACTCGCGATTCATGAAATAGTCTTACCTTAATGATTTGTCTGCGTTTTTTTAGCCTTACTACTGATAATAATTGATTCTTAATTTCTTGTAGTACTTGCTTGTTTTTGTTCTAATGGAGTAAAAGTGCTGGGAAGTGGTAACCATTGTAAAAGTGGCATAAAATTAACTAATAATTATCTATCTTCGAAAATATATGGATATTTTTTGTTCACTCGCCTGTTACTAATGCAGTCTAAGCGATGCAACTTGAGAGACTTTCCTCCCCGGAAACTTGTGTCCTACAAGGAAGAGGCATCGGAAATGGGCGGGTACGTTATTGGACCATATCTGTGCCACTTAAACTTCCTACTGATGTTGGATTAGATAATACTATAGATTACCATCAGTGAATCAATTCTGAATCAACATAAGAGTTCTATTAGAAAAGTATATGAAAAATTATTTTGTTTTATTAGCATCAGCATTATTCAATTTCCTTGCTCTGCTTCTTTTTTTACTTTATTTCAATGCATAATTATTTTCTGTAGCTGACTTGTTGACTGACTGTTGCTTTATCACACACTGTTCCTTTCCAGTTACTTCATCGTGAATGGCCTTGAGAGATGTATTCGACCAATAATTCTGCCAAAACGGAATTATGTAAGCAATCTTTTATTCTTATGAAAATACTTTGCTGCAAGTGAACAAGAGCATTTGTATACCTAGATTAGTTTCTGCTAGAGTTGAAATTTGTTATACTACCAGGAACAGATATGTTGACTAAGGTTGATTATGGATTTTAAAAACTCTTGTCATTGCTCATCAATTTTTTTTTTCTCGTTCCTTAAATGTTGTAGCCGATGAGTACAGTGCGAAGTTCATTTAGTGAGAGACGGGAAGGATACACTGATAAAGCAGTTGTTATAAGGTTTGTTCTATCTGCTGGTACTGCTATTTTAATTTGTCGTATCATGAATAATAGTGACTTGGCTGTTTACATATTTAAATTGTTGTATCATGAATAATAGTGACTTGGATGTTTACATATATAAGGTCTGTGAAGATGTCTTGCAACTAAATGGTTAGACATGTGCTCCTTTTTTTGTTTTGTTGAATATTTCACATTTTTTTCATTGTTATTTGTGCAATGGAGTCTTGTACCAAGTATCCACATGCTTCGCCTTAAGACTTCTATTCTGTACTGATACTGATACAATACATTTGAGAGTTTATAATTGTAAGACATAGCGGAGACGGGGAGGGGAGGAAGGCAATGAGAAGGGAAGGGAAGTGTTAGAAATGGAAATCGCCATTGTTGAACTTTGATGAAGGTTGTAACTGAATTCAGTTAGAGGAGAGAGAAAGAGAGAGAGAAAGGGAGAGGGAAAATATGAATTGATATTATGAATGGAACTGAGAGATACAAGATATTTATAGTTGCATCTTAGATGCATATAGTTGGTGACAGATGTCACAATCTAAGAGGCTAATACTAGGCTAACACTTATACTATTAGAAGCTTAGTTACAAGATATTACAAGCTTAGTCTATATATTCTAACAGGAAGATGTATAACATCGTTTACGATGTTTTAGTGGAAACTAAGAAAATAGACGATTTTTTTTAAATTTGTTTTTTGAAGAATTATTTTGACCCAACACTGTGTATTGACTGTGATAGAGGGAGAGTGGCACAGGGTCTAATATGTTCTTTAAAATCCCGATTAATATAACTTCTGAACTAGAATTCTTGTTGGTTTCTCTAATTCTCTTTTGCTCATTCTAGTTATAAAAATCTGGTGTTGTGTTTACCCATGCCATACATCCCTAGAAATAAAGGTGATGGCACCAAAAGGGTCAACTGTTTTAGTTTTTCAGGCAAGGCACTTTTGTATTTTTCTCGTCCAGGCATGTAGCTTGGATGTAGTGCCTTGCTAAACTTTTTGTATTGTAGCAGTGTCTGCAGTAAAATCCCCTAAAGTCACTCCCTACTATTAGAGAAAGTATCATTCTCATTCTGGTGGCTAAAATGACGTTCAATAGGGATAATGAATATATAGGATTCCATGGACGAGAGACACTTTTGGATTGATTTTTATTATTTTATTTCCCTGATGTTAAACATACACCTAAGAAGTTTTGGTTTTTGCTCACCACTCTGTTTTAGTATAGGGAAATCTTGCATCTCATTGTTAATTGCATGTGTATGCATAAAAAAGTATTGTATGGGTTCTATTAACAATATTTTTCGATGGATGTTATGAATAAATCTTTGTTAATTTGCATGTTATAAACCATTGTTGAAAAAGTATACTTACCCGGGTTCATTAATCCCAAATCTACTCACTAATGTATTGTATGGTTTATGATAGAACATTATGGCATATTTTGATCCATGTAGCCAACCGCACTTAGTGGTGAAAGGCTTGGTGGTGGTTGTTGTTGTTGTCGGTTGCTGTCTCTGTGACTAACTGTCAGTTAGTTACAGCTTGACATTTAACTTGGTCAGCTCTATAAATACCTAAGGCTCTCTTTTTTGTAGTAGCTAATTTTCATTTTACAGTTTCTTCAATTTGAGTTTTCGTTTCCCCTCAATTTTATTTGAACTCAATAAATGTCGATATTGTATTAGTAAAATCTGAACAGCACATGCAGTCCATGAGCCATAGTTAGATTTTCTTCATTTATGAAACTTAGGTTATTGTTAGTGGGGATAATATCATCTTATTTGATTGTCTTTCTTCCCCTACACTGTTCCCCTCTTGTTAACTTCTTTCCATTTTTAAGAAAATTGGAATTGTAATTTTGAACACGTAGTACAATCAACCAAAAGAGTGCTTAGCAAGATACAGTTGTAATTATTTCAGAGTTCTGACTAAATCATTTTTTTTTAAAGTCTATCTCAATGTCCCAATTATAATTCCCCAATAAAAATTTAGAATTTAGTATAAATATAGGCTGCAAGCTATTTTGTATGCCTTGAATTCAGTGTTATTTACTGCGGATGTTGGAAGGCAAGAATCCCGCTATTTTTAAGCCACAATTCCTGTCATAGAACGCTGTGGTGCTGCCATCTTTCACTAATTGACCACAGCGGTTGGCAAAAACCCATGCATAGTGTTTTTCATTTGGCCAATTTGACTAAAATTGGAAGAAATAGTTGTAATTGTACTTGATGATGAGTGTAGTATATATATGCATGGAAAGTCAACTATTTTGCGTAGTATATATATGCATGGAAAGTCAACTATCTTGTTCATCATGTCCTATAGAAATTAGTTTATGCTATGTCCAAAATGTTAAGAATATTTATTCCTGTAATGTTTCACTCCTCGATTTTGAATACTACATGCCTTCTTTTCTTTTCAAGACTTTATATTTCACATTGGTAAAAAAAAAAAAAGACTATATTTCACTTGTTCAGGTGCGTAAGAGCTGATCAAACCTCATTAACGGTGAAACTTTATTACCTTCGTAATGGGAGTGCAAGGCTTGGTTTCTGGTAAGAAGTCTGGTTTATGCAAAAGACCTAATAGGAATAATCTTTCCTGCCCTCATTTTAGCCTATGATTTTAGGTTAAAGCAAATGTTTCATCATAATATCATTTTGCAGGATACACGGAAGAGAGTACATGCTTCCTGTGGGCATTCTTTTGAAGGTAATTATTGCTAATTTTATTGAACAACCCCTTTACTTTTCCCATGTATGGTTTTGAAGTTCAGTTGTATAACATGGTTCTACGGATACTTTGTAACAGGCCCTCATCGATACCACCGACCGAGAAATTTATGTAAATTTGACAAGCTGTTATAATGAAAAGTATGAAAAGGGAAAGGGTGTTGTTGGAACCCAGCTTGTTGGTGAAAGGGCACAAATAATTTTAGATGAAGTTCATGCTTTGTCTCTTCTCACTCGTCTTGAATGTCTAGAATATATTGGTACTTAATTTCACAAGTCCCTTTGTTTTCTTGATCAATTCACATATTTTTGTACTAACTTGTTATTTGAAATTCAGGAGAGCATTTCCAACCTATCATGCATGAACTCAGAAATGAAAGTCATTATATTGTAAGTCCTATTTTATCATGTTATACTATATGAAGGGTAAATTACACCAATCATCCTGCGAAATTAAGTATCAACACCCTTCCCTCTTAAAAAATTACACTCTGATTTCTCCTGAGATTTAAATATGCTTCACTTTAATATTGTTTAATGTGAATAAGCGTCCTAGTTGCGAAGAGTTTGATTGATTTGAAGTCCCAAAGCAAAACTTCATATCTTCATATAAACTGCGAGTTTGCGTTCATTAAAATGAATCCAAAGCATGACCCATTTTATCTCTAGGGGGGAGTGTAGTTTTTTAAAATAGATAGAATAAGCGGCAAAATCTTGGAGTTTTTGGGAACGAGGTTGCAATTTACCCTTTCATTAATTTGATTGGAGAAAAGGTTTCATTTGCCCTTATTTGTGAATTCTGACTAATGCTTTTATGAGTTCCTTTATTTTCTAGGTCGCTGATGATGTTCTGAAGAACTACATATTTGTTCATCTGGAGAACAATTTTGACAAGTTCAATCTGCTCATGTTAGTCTGTTGCTTTCCTTTTCTATGTGATGATTTTGATTAATTAGTCGCACTATGTTGTTTCTTATAGGCAACTATTTTACCTGGTAGAGGATCTACTATGTATTGTTTTCCCAGTCTAGTATTTGACCTTGGCTCCTCCTTTCATCTCCCTTTCAGCTTCATGTTGCAGAAACTCTTTTCACTTGTAGATCAGACATCAGTGCCGGATAACCCCGATAGCTTGCAAAATCAGGAGGTTTTACTCCCTGGACATCTGATTACAATTTATGTTAAGGTATACAGCTTTTAATCGTTTTGAAAATATTTTTAATATTATCAATAGTAATAAGAACTTGTCGTCTACGTTGTGAATCTGATTAGTTTCAATTGTATTTCGGTATCAGGCTGGTAGGCATATGCTTACTGGCTTGGTGCAGTGCCTTGAGTTTCTCTGCTGAAGGCCTATGCTTAAACTTTTTCTCTGGTTCCATTTAGAATTTTGGTTTGAACTCTAGTTAACCTTTTTGAATTGGTCAAGTTCCTTATTACATATTCCCTCCATACTCAAATTTAATCAAAAATCAAGTCATATTTGGTGGACTTAAATATAAGCAAATTCTAATAAACTGTAACATGTTTAATGTTAGCACTCCAAAAGTACCCTTCAATTAATATTTTTATGGAACAAATTCTCATAAAAATTTAAATGAAGAAAAAGGGTAGTTTACTGTGCAATTGGTTTTTTTGCTTATACAAGAGTTCAGAGAGTAATGTCTAAATTTCCCAAAATTGTTATATTTTCCCCCCTCACTTTTCAGTAACCACCCATGTTTGAAGTACTAACGTCAGCACCTATATGTGTTTGTTAACCACAGTTTCTACTACATATCTTAACACTTCCAGTTTTTAACCACAGAATTTGCTAATGTTCAATACTGCCACAACATTTGCCAAAACTTAATCTTTCATTTTGACAGGCCAAGTGTAGTTAGTCTCTGTAGTCAATAGCGGCCGTAGTGGCCGCTCTAGTGCAGCATCCCTTAGTTCCTACATCAAACTCTATTGTATTGCGATTTTGAGTAGCACCTGTTGTGCTACTAAAGTGGCCAAATAGTGGCTGTAGCAGCCCTAACAGTGAAAATTTTGTAAAACAACGTGTTACCTAATACTATGGGTCATGCTGCCATCTAATGTGTCCCCTCTTCGCTTGGTGTTAGGTATGAGGAAAAATTGTAATACTCTGTTCTCCACTTCTTTGTATAAGGATTTTGTTGTTTAAAGAGCTGTATTGCATAAACTTTGGCAATTTTGTTTCTAACTACCAATACACAGTTTTTTTCTAGAGGCAACAATACACAGGTTTTAAAACTTGAGTCTTACTTATTTTGTTATTTCCTGCATCTATTGTCGTGGATCCTAGGCAAAACTAGAAGAGTGGCTGGCTAAGGGGAAAACATTGCTTCTTGACGAGATTAAAAGAGGAGGGAAGATTGGCAAAAATGGAGAGAAGTTTGATTTCAGAAACTGTATGTATATGTGTTTATTGGCTCTTTCAAAATGTTATTTCCTTGGATTCTCATGTTGTTCTTTGTGCTTAAATTTTTGTTTTGTTTAACCTTTTATTTTTAAAAGTATGAACTGTGACCTTAAATGATAAGTACATTCTTTATATTATTATCTATTGCTGTCTGTAAATTTTTCCCACTCGGTATTGCAGTTAATCACGTTAAGAAAGTCTTGGAAAAAAATCATGCAAGCGGCGTCGGTAAAGCAATTGAAAGTATGTTGACAACTGGAAGGTTGGCTACAAGTATTCCTCTGGATCTGCCTCAGGTATGGACTTGCCAGCGCTCGATAAATTTGTTCTCAGTTTGTATTTTCTTGGTGCCGATTGTCTCTGTTTCGTAAGTATAAAATGTTGATAGTTGTACGGTTACACTACATAATTACATAGAATTAGATATTTGGCGTATTCCTTCATGATGGCATCCAAGAGTTTGAACCACTGGTCTATAAATGAGTCAGACCACCCATTTAAAAGAACTTCCTGTTGGCAGCTATAATTAGGAAATCGTTAGTAACAGAACTGTATAATAGCAGTTATTAGGATTAAGAATTTTAATGGCAATTATGATTAGAAAATAACTTCTGGCAGTTAATTATTAGTATGTTTGTGTGATTGATATTTTCAGAAGATAGGGTGGTTATTCTGTATTTTGGCAGGGAATATTCTGTGTTGGAGACCAGGTCACTGGAACAGCAAAGTGTACTTGTGTGTAATGTGTGATTTCTATGTTCAGTGATTAAATTACTCTTGTTATTCAGTAAAACATTGATGCTCTATCACTTGTGCAGATTATTAATTGCATTTATTTTTGATGTTCTGTTGTTATGCTCAACACCCTGTGCTTGAAAGGATTTGGTGCATTATCATTTTCTACAATCATGACTTATCCAGATATTATATTTTTTATGCTTTCATTTTCTAAGCAAAATTTCACCCCCATCGCTGGTTTGATATACTTCCCAATCACATTCTGTATGACACCTGCACTAATCCACCAACACCTTTCTCTGACCAAAGGCTTTTTGTAAGAACGCCGTAAGTTCTAACAGGATACTTCAAATTTAGAACTGCTGCTGCATGTTTCTCACCCTGCAACATTTTTAGAAGGGAAGGATATTTGACAAGAAAATCTGAACCAAGACTTGACAACTTGTCTCATTTTCCAAATATTGAAAAGTAGTGCAATATTAACCACTTCGGCATGCATAGTTTGACTAGTTTAAGGAATTGAGCGGTCGAGCTTTATTATTGCAAGGAGATATTCTGAACTTGGCTTGTAGTTGATTGGAGTTTCTTGCATTTAAGCCTACATAGATATTGAGCAAACTCTATTAAATTGAATATTAATTATGCAAATAACTGTTGGTTAATTGCTTTAAACTTGTTATTTTTAATTGATATCCTTGTAAAATATTCACTAACTACTTTTTCTTTTTCAGACTGCAGGCTTAACACTCCAGGCTGAACGGTTGAACTTTTTACGATTTCTCTCACATTTTCGTCATGTCCATCGAGGTGCCTTATTTGCCGGACTTCGTACTACAACCGTGCGGAAGCTATTGCCCGAGTAAGTACATTTTTACGTAATCAGCTGATGACATGGTTGTGTTGTAATATACTTGTATCTTACAATTTATTTAAGGGTTTTTCTTTTTAATGAGTAGATCTTGGGGTTTTCTTTGTCCTGTTCACACACCTGATGGGGGACCCTGTGGATTGTTGAATCATATGACTCGCACTTGTAGTAAGTTGACATTCTTTTTAAACCCTCATTTATTTATTTCATTTCTCTCTCGCTCTTAAAAATTATTGAAAACCGGTAACCCTCATATTGAACCTTCAAAGACAAGTGTGTCGTCGTCACATGAGTTTTGACATGTTTTCTGTTGCCAAATTAGTCCCTCAAAGATTAAAAATTCAAAATGTCACCATATTAGTCCTGCAACATTAGCCCTTGTGTGACCCTACTTTAGAACTCCATAATGAAGAACTTTGTGAAAATTATGAAAAGATATTTTGTGGACTGATTTTATCCTCAAAAAGTATGGACTGGCACTATTTCTTGTTTATGTGCAATATGTATGTTTAGAATAGATGACAAGTTATAGGGCGAAATTGGTTCTTGGTGCTCAACTATAGATATCAGAAAATCTTTTATATTTGCATTGCGTTATTACACTAGTTGTGACTCGGG
>Ga0209282_1000430_pt1 | contig 20666 bp, 11 predicted proteins | sample Mtrugardesep15_FD_187529 | JGI IMG/M metagenome (GOLD analysis project Ga0209282, IMG submission 187529) | Root nodule microbial communities of legume samples collected from California, USA - M. trunc garden sep15 (SPAdes) (version 2) | ecosystem: Host-associated > Plants > Roots > Nodule...
GGTTAAAGTAATGTCTTATCTTTACTTGAACTTCATTTCAAATTATGTACTCAGTCCGTCCTAAATTATAAGTCGTTTTGAAGAAAAAAATTGTCTCAAATTATAAGTCGTTTCACAATACCAATTAAGCATTAATGTTATTTCTTTTACTATACCCTCAACTATTTATTACTCTATCTTCTTTCAATTCTTTAATTTATATTTTATATACCCTCAACATGAATTCCACTTCTTAATTTATATGAAATTGTGAAAACGTCATAAAATTTATGACGGAAGGAGTAGAATGGAACTACCTGGATATATGCTCATCCTTTACTAATGATAGTTTCTGCAAGTGACTTTGAACAGACTGATCCTAAGTCAGTTGGTGAGTTTATGAAGCCCTTCGTCCTAAGTCGGATATGTTTAAATATTGGTAGACTCGTTGACTTTGGTCCCACATAAGGTTATTTTGCACCATTGAGTTAAGTGTTTGACCATGTACCTTTCAATTCTCCGGTTCAGTCTATGTAACACTTCAAATACCGGAAACCAATATTCACATCTGTTAGTTATTACTTTGCAACCTGACTAAACTGCTCTTATGGTTGGATAAAATAATGCATATGTTTAGTGTTATAGTTAAGGTTTAATTTAATTTCCCTCACATTGAAAGTTTATGCAATGCACCCTCAGTCAAGTTATAAACGTTTGCACTACAACAAAGTAATTGGTAATTATTCATGCAAGATGATTAGACAACTGATAATCGTTGTTTTAAACCATATAGGAAATTTACGAACATTCTGCTAATCACCCATAAGCTCTTGCAAACATCCCCTAAATCTATTTAACATCGTAAAAGAGTTAATACAGCAATCGATAAAAGAAAACATTGTCTCAGATGTCGGCGTAAGTGACATAACTATTTAAGAACGACAGCTGCATTCCTCAGACCTAGGTATCTTTGCACAGACTCGTTTGGAAGCGATCTGATCATCTTGAAAACATCAGTATTTGCATACCGGAGATTAGTCTTAGGATCATAGTAAGGTGCCTGCAAAGTGAACAGATTAGTTAATTCTTGGGTAGATCAACTGCTTTGAGCCAAGAGATGAAGAGTTGGAGGTCTTGGGTTCAAATCCAGACGAAGGAGTGAATATTAATCTAACTACTAACATTTTCTATTAAAAAAATGTTGATTCAATGGAAAATGTTAAGGTATATTTAAGTCAAGCCTGCATAACAAGGTGCTTAAAAGGTCAGCATCACTATGGCATCCAAAAAAACCAGTGTGAAGTTCAACAATTACAAAGAAATCAAGTTCAACCAGTGTGACTAAATAAGATATTATTCAGGTTGTTCACATTATCCTAAATCAATCTAGTATTTGTTGCAAAATTCATTTGCAGCACTGTCTTTCGAGTAAGGAAAAAGGAAAGTATAAAGAGGAGATAAATAATGCGGTATACAATTACTTCACACTATCCCACCCATTTCCAATTATAAATTATTCTTAATTTCAGACATTTATCAACTAAGATGCTAGATCTAAACCTCAACCAAATTTGTACTTTTAAATTAGGTCAAGTTGAAAACATTTCAGCTCCAAATATTGACAGGACAGATACAATGAACCATGTCTTAACTAACCCTGTACTTTCCCATGTCTAAGTATACCCAAATAAAACAGGCACTTAAGCAAGAAAGATAAACATTGGGTTACATGAAAAGAAACTAATATCCACTCAAACAATTTAGCAGTCTTAGTGATATGTAAGTGGAAGATAAAAGCGCCATGGACATTAAAGTAAATGTCATAGACATTCAAGCACATTATCTCATGTTGTTCATTTGATATCTTGAGCTGGGTGAGATTAAAGTGTACAAGGGGGGTGTTGTACTAAAAGTTCTGGGTATGAAGATGAGAAAAATAAACAAGATTTTGCTGGCAAAAAGCAGTAACTGTGGAACACCAAAGGAACGGTAGATTGAGCACTCTACTGCGCATCCTAAGATGAAAGTAAAAAATAGTTCTTTGAGAAGACAGCATGCAAATATTTCAACGCAGGTAAGTAGACATTTTTTTTTATCACCACAAGTAATTAGAAGAATGCTAGCGCAAAAGCAATGTGTATGTGATTCTTTAAGTTTCAATTTCAAATGCTATCAACATTATTCAGTAAAATGTTAAAGTATTACTAGTGACAAGAAAAAGGATAGAATAGATAAGCAGAACATAATTAGTTTCATAATTTTTGTAAAATAACAATATGTGAAAATAGCTTTTCAAATAGATATTTAGCAAACATTTTCCACAAAATGAAAAGCACTTCCTCTTGCGGGGAAACATCACAAACAAGAGCAATAAAGATCACTACATACCTCATAGCCTGTAACATCGCAAATTCTCTTGCATGGATGCATAGAAGGGGGCGACTCAATATTGACATCTGCAAGACAATCCAATAAAAAAAAACAATTAAGATTCTTTTCCATGGAAGACACACATATAACAACAACAAAAATTGGCACATAGGAGTATCCGATGTTGAGGTTAAACATTAAAATTCTTGCAATTGTTGCTTTAGTATTCCAAATGAAACAATAAATATCATTCAAGTGAAAAGAAAAAAAAAGTACAATTAAAGTGAAGATAACATATCCACCAAAAGCGAAAACAACAACAACAATATCAACCAAACCTTATCCCACCAAGTGGGGTAGGCTACATAGATCAAATTGCGCCAAATTGCTCTATGACATGGACCAAATAGGAAAAGGGAAAATACAAATAACAAAACTAATAAAGTAAAAAAGTCTAAGAGCAAAGTAACAACAACAATAACAACCAAGCCTTATCCCACTAAGTGAGGTCGGCTACACTGATCAAGAAACGACGCTATAATGTTCTATTAGATCAACAATATTAATCTCTAGATCTTTCGTGTTTCTAGACAGTCTTCCTATGCTTCTACTGATTTGACTACACTCCATCTTATCTACTCTTTTCTACAACATAATCAACAAGTCTTCTCTCTACAAATTTCATAAATTGTAGTAATATAAATGATTTTACTCACAATTGGGTTCATCAGGAGGGTAATTCTGGTAATTTTCAGCTTGAATAATCTGCTTGAGATGTTTCCAATGTCTGCCTCTGGATTGGCCTTTAGGGTATTTGTCGTACATTTGAATTCTCTTAAAACTGAGATAATTTGGTAACACTAACTCTGCATCCACTACCTCTGCCTCCATCTTCTTAACCTTTAACAAAATCAGATCAAATAAATTAGCAGAACGATGGCCGATTAGGTTTCGTAGAAAGGAATTTAGGTGTTCTTTCTAATTTCTCAAACGTTTTTTTGGGGAAAAACAAATGAATTTTCAGATTTTGTTATTTTCTGGATTTGACGCTTTACAGAAACCCGGACCGTGTATGGTTTATCTTGTTTGGTCCGGTTTAAAGCGGTTTGCCGGTTTATTTTCAATTTTGACCGAGACACGACACAATATCTATTTGGCAACAGAAAATAATTTTTTTTTTCTAAGAAGAAAGCTAATGAGTGGTCTAAAGAGGTTTAAGTACCTAAAGGAATAAAAAATAATAAGTTTATTTTAAAAAGTTGTGTAATTATTATATTGACAAAAATAATAAATTGTATTTTTTTTGATAAAATCCTTAAATAATATCGGACAAAACTCTTCTTTTAAGGAGAAAATATTTAGTTGATCACAAATATTTGAACGTTTATTTTAATATACATGCACACTTTTTTTTAATCAAGCACACATATGCAATTTTTTTTGTTTAGAAAGCTAAAGAGAAAGAAGGAAAAACAAAGCAAAAAGAAAGTAAAACTAAGCTCTATGAAACCAAGTTTCTACAGAGGTTGTGGAAAGAAGGTCCAATATGGTAGGAGAGTGGTGGACCATGAGGTTAGATTAGTGTTATAAGAAGTTGTTAGCTTAGTTAAAAAGTCTGTACAACTTTTTTTTTTTCTTTTTGATGATGCAAATATGTCAATTTTGATGAAGAAAGTCTTTGATGTCTTGGATTAAAGTAACATGCTAGTAAAACCTTGAGTTTGATCATGGAGGAAATTAAGCACACATACACGATCAGAAAAAGATAGAATGAAATAAATATAAATAATTTATATTTTTATAAATATTAAATGAAATATATATGTTAGTGTTCAAATAATGTGTACAAATTGTGATCAAGTAAGACTTCCTCGTTTAACAAGCACTATAACAACACCTGTTGTCGAATTCGATTATCAAAACATCAAACAGAAAGGTCTAGGACTAATTTTGTCTCCTCAATTGCTCCCAGACCCCGTGAAATTCATGATGAGCTCAAGGAGACACTTATAGATTTAAGTCCTCTTGCCATGTCTACTCTAGTTGCAAAGATTTTCCAAATATGATTAAAGAAAATTTTAGTGGTTTTGGAGAGTATTTTTAGTAATAGTTCAAATTCAAAATTCTTAATTCTTATCATATGTACTATCTTCTTGTTCAAAGAAACCAACCTCCATTGGCCTAATTGGATATAATGAATACTGATTCCACTTGTGTGACATAATATCACATGATATTCACCAATTCAAGTATGATATATGAGACATGACAATATAATTTTTTAAACATAAAAAGATATGAAAGAGAGTGAAAATAATTAAATTGGCTTATGTGTCACAATTAGATTGATCAATGTTAATGACGTTCTCTCCTTAATAGTACACAAGTGAAGTCCATTGAATGCCGAGCTACAATCTATGGGTTTGTGAATACACACAACCCAAAATAAAATATGTGATATTTACATGACCTTATTTCCCATCCTTCTTGAAAACAAGGATTTAAGTCGGGAAAAAACATTAACATCAATTGGTTAACACACTTTCGGATGCAGGGTTGCATAAATTTAATGTTTGTTTTCATGGGAGTGCATAAATAAGGATTTTGTTTAAGATCTAAAAACGTATCAGAAACAAAGATATACAATTCTATAACATGTATTAAGGGAAAAAATTGTTAGAATATATAGATAGGTGCTAACTGAAAATATTAAGTTAATATTATTATTCAATTATTGTATTTTCTCTTACACAGTCATCACTATCAATCATAGCAAGAGAAAATTCCCAGAAGCGAAAATTTAATTAGTGGCTATATATGATACAATTTAGAATAAAGCCACCAATCATCAACTAGAAATGCAAATTAGCCACTAAATCACTTCAATTTCTAGCTACCTAAACAGCTTTCACAACTAATGGACTCTTAACATAATGCTTCCCATCTGACCAAATCATATTTCCAAACACATAACTCTTTGTTGCTTTTCCTTTTTTCACCTTCAATTTTACTTCAAACCTCTTCTCTTCACCAACATTTTTGAACTTCAATATATTTGGCTTCACAGAAACAGTGATTCCACTTGGATTCTGAACATGAACAATGTATGTTCCTGGAGCACCAACATTTTTTAATGTCCTTGTAACTGTCACTGATCCAGAGAGATTTGGTACTGTGATTGAAGGATAGTTTAGGTTCAGGATACTAAAATTCTTATGGCATTTGTAAGGACCATTTGAAAATAATGACATTTGTGTTTCATTATAGCCTAATGCACATAAGAAGTTGAAGTAATCATTCGTTGTTATGTCATAAACAAGACCAGGATCCATTGCACTGTTTGGTTGAACATGTCCTGCTCCGTAGCTAAATGGCGTAGCTTGGCCTTTAGTAGCATTCAGAATTGGTTCCGCCTTATTGTCTAATGTTGTAGCTGAAAGTAATAGAGGACAATTATGACAAAGTTGAGATGAATGTTATATGGCAGTGACAAGATTTTTTTAGCATTGAATCATACAAAATTTTGTAACTTTGATCTACAAAATTCACATTGTACGAAGTTCAAGGTGTAAGTATATTAAATTTGACATTTCTCACTACCGCGTATAAATTCGAATTCCACAGTAAAGTTCATTAGATGTTATGCTAAAGTTAATATTTCTTGGGATGCAAGAAATGATTAGAAGTATGAGAAACTTGAATTTCTTACCTGTTGTCATGATAGCTGATTTAATAGCAGCAGGAGTCCAAGAAGGATACAAGGATCTCAAAAGGCCTACAATTCCCGAAATGTGAGGGCACGACATGGACGTGCCAGAGACTGAGTTAAATTGAATTCGGCGTTTGTCAAACTCTTGATTAGTTGGCCCTTCAGCTTCAGTGTAGGCTGCTATAACTGACACTCCTGGTGCAGTGATATCAGGCTGAAAATTAACAAAGATTTGTTATATTTCAAACACATGACAATAGATTACATGAGGAAAAGCATTCTTTTGGTGTCTGATAATGATTAACACCTTTAGAATCTCAGGTATAATAGTATTTGGTCCTTTGGATGAAAATGCTGCCATGAAAGGGGCTGGCTTAGTATGCAATTTTGTTGTTGGATGTGTAATGTAAGCCACTGGAGACCTAAATATTTAGACCAAACAATCAAGTTTAAATTTACGATTTTATGTTTTGCTTTAACTAAAGACTAAACCAAACTAGAATGCTACATTTCTTACTTGGAAGAGTTGACATAATGAAAGACATCTACACCATCAGAAAAATTGATGTGAGAAGCAGGAAGAACATGAGGATCAGCTATAATTTCATTTCCAGTAGTCTTATCATTGGCTAGGACCATTCCTACAGCACCAGCTAGAAGAGCTTGCTCTCCCTTGTCTACTCTTGCATTTATTCCTCTCAGACATAATACTATCTTACCCTTCACCTTCTTCGGATCCAGAGTTCCATTCTGGCAAAGCACGCTGCATTGTTGAATTAGACCATATTACATTGGCTTCACATAAATTTTTACGCTTATCAAAGAAAAAAAATCATAAATTGTATACACTGTTATTATAGCACTATTTTACGGCAAATGTAAATATTGATTCAACAATGATATTCACGTGTTTGATATTCACGTGTTTGATACTTACGCATCTTCATTTGTTGCACTTGCCAATTTAGCATCTGTTGCTTTAATAATTGGGTAGAACTTGTCTGCTAATCTGGCAGCTGATAAGCTTTCTCCCTTCAGTTGAAGCAAAAAAGATAATTGTGATTCTAGGTATTCTTGTAATTTCAATAAGCAAAAGTTCAAAATATGTTAATGTCACCCTACAGCTTGAAAATTCAAAATTGTATTAACTTGTGTGATGTTTAATATCACGATCAAGCACAATTATGTAATCATAGGGTCCACAGGTTTTTTTGTTTTTTTTTGTTTTTGTCTTGTGGTAAAAAAACTTGTATTGCAAGTAAGATGAATTTGCATTGTTGTTGCCACAAGTTCTTGGCTAAAACCTAAAAGGACTAAAACACTTTTCCCTTTAACTTCAAATTTAGAGCTTATAACACTAATATTTGCATTTTGTAATGTGGATCATTGGCTCATGCACAAAGAATCTCACACATTCACATAGTCAACACATCGATGGTTGTTGGATTGAGATCACATGATCCAGATTACAATACCGATTTTGATTTTTTTTTTAAATCTAAAATACCAAGCATTAAACATGGACCATCCAATCTCAATCCAAGGACCACTAATGTCTTAACTGCTTGAATGTGTGGGATTAGTGACTGGAGGTAATCCAAATCCAAGATTAATGTCACATACAAAAATGTCACCAAAATTGCACATATAATATTATTGCCTTCTTGTGTAGAAAAAGAGACAAACCTTGAAGGTTAAATTGTTACCAAGAACAACATAACTAGGGAACTCTCTATCCATTGTGCTGGCACCAACTGTGATATACCAAGGAGCTAGATTTGATGCAGTAGCCTCATTTGGTCCACTATTGCCAGCAGAGCAAACAACAACAATACCTTTCTTAGCAGCATGGAAAGATCCAATAGCAACACTATCATTGAAAAGGTTAGAAGCAGAGCCACCAAGTGACACAGACAAGACATCAACACCATCATGGATAGCCGTATCAAATGCTGCAAGTATGTCTGCATCAAAGCACTCATCACCGTTAACCGGAGGCCAACAAACTTTGTATGATGCAACTCTTGCTTTTGGTGAACCACCCTTTGCTGTTCCATAGCCTTGACCGAAGACACTGACTCCAGGTACCATGTTTCCCCCGGCCGTTGATAAAGTATGGGATCCATGGCCTTCATTATCACGAGGTGTCTCAAAAGATGAGTTTAGTGGGACAGTTAGTCTAGAAGCATAGCCTTTGTTGAAATACCTTGCTCCAATCAGTTTCCTGTTTTTTCCATACATATATTAGTTTGAATTACACAAGCTTCTGTTCAAAACCTTAGAGAAAGTAATATAATTTTATATGCATCTTTTATTTGATTTTTCTATGACTTAAATCCATTTTTGATTTCCTTTCAATTTAACACAATACTCTAACTTGGAACATTCTTTAAAGAAGTGAAGATCATCGGCATGTAGACCAAACAGCTACAATTATTTTGACCATGTATGTTTCATTCTGATTATTGTGATTCATAGTAGATACATTATATACCAAAGAAAAAATTACAAGGCATAAAAAATGCTTATCCACCAAAGAAATTTTTAGTGGTAGAATTTGAACTTGTGTTTCTCTTTAAAGTAAATGTTGAATTCTTCTATTTTTTTTTTAAACCTTCAGTTCTTAGGTAAAGGAATCATAGTAATTTGGAGTTCGACCAAAGAATTAAACTCGAGGTGATTAAACTAACATTTTGTTGATAACATTTCTCTTTTCTTTCGAATAATTTTTAAATTTATATTAATATACGTTGGAACACTTTTACTTTTAGCATTCGAGTTTCTAATATGACAATAAAATTAATTATAAAAAAAAATATGGCGATAAAATTGACAAGAACTTGGATCTTCCTTTATGATATGATTGTCATAAAAAGAAAAACTAACTTTTTTTTTTTTATAAGAAAAATAACATAAACACCTCCCTAAAAAAAGCTTTATAAAGTAATACGAACGGAGTATAAGAAAAACCATCTATCTATGATCTATCTATTCTTTGGTAATTGAAGAATAGATAGATGGTTTAATTGTTTGTGCCTAACTAAGAATATGAACCTCTTAGTTTCTGATATATTTATAGCCAATATAATTGATATAGACAAACTTGCCAACTTAGGGTTGAATATTGATTCCAATGTTTGGTAGGATTTGTTTCCTTTAGAGATTTGAGAAGACTTTACTCGAAATAAGTTAGGTCAATGCTAACTATCCCGTGTATTCCATCCTCTAAAAAAAAAATCTATGTATTTTGTGAATGATAATGAAAATGCATAGCAGTAGAAATAATTGACCACTACCCCATAATTATGCTAAACAACTTAATAACCATGATTTGATTACTTAAAAATTGGACAAGTGTACATTCATTAGTTTTAGTTTTCATGCAGTTGAATCAACTGCACCCCCATTTTTTGTCTAAAAAGAATCTAAGGTAGACTCATTTAAGCATAAAGTGGCGTATATACAAAAAAATTAAAACAAAATATCTCTTTTATAGTACAAAACAAAAATATTTCTATAGGAACTAAAAATATAAAGTAGTACATTTACATGTATCAAAAACATATTTATACCTTCTTTAGAATTGACAAGGGGAAAACGAATAAATGAATGAATTAATAGAATATGCATAGTACCTGTTGCAGTGAAAACTAGGATCACTCCCTTTATCACATATTCCTCTCCACTTTGATGGAATTGGTCCAAACCCTTCATCACTAAAGCTCTTAGATTCAGGCCAAACGCCTAGAGGATCAAATGGAGTGGGACAAAAGTAAGATAACCACCAAGAAGCATATAGTAAATTGGAAAATTCTACTCACCCTATTCTCATATCCACATTACCATTGGCTAAAAGCTATATGGTCCTATTTTAGCTCTCATTGCCCACTCACTTTAATTTCATGGCCACTTGGGGAGAATTTTGAATATATAATTTTTTTTTTATCAAGCTGATGTATGAACAATTGAAACATAACAATTTTCTTGTTGGTGAGCTTATCTTGTCTTGATTGCATAGGAGTAGGACTAACCCTACCTTGGCATATTTACAATCCCACCTCTCACAGGATATTAAAACACCCATTTTTTCTTTTTTCATGTTATAATAATGAACTATCATGTACTTCGGTTCGAATCAAGAATTTAATTATTTAATCGGATCCATATACGTTACAATATTATATTATATAGTCATGGGGCTAAATTTTTTTTATAATCCGGGTATATAAACTATCATGTACTTGCAAGTTGGCATGTTATAATTTTTTTTTTCTTTTTGAGGAGTTGGCATGTTGTAATATTGTTTATAAGGTTTATCGATCATGAATTAAGACTAAAGAGTAGTAACAAAATCATGCGTTGATTAAATGCTCGTTATAGCGTTTTCAAACAACTGAATTTCAGCCACACCATCGTGTGTCACAAAACCTATTCAATGAATTTTCTTCCAACCACAAAAAGGTATTGCAATTTTTCAAAAGATCAGACGTGAAAGTTCATAAACCATACGTTGTGATTAGAAAATCATTGATCACGACACTTTATACCCAATGACGGCCAGATTCAAACAAATAATATACTAATCTTATGAAATCAACCTTTTCAGCAAAACATAAATATTCAAACTCTGATCAGTCGTTATTTATGCGTGGGGCAGGGTGATACAGATATATATAATGATAACTTTGTCTATCCTCTCCAATCCATGTCACATGTGTGTATGAGTCAACGATCTAAAAATAATAATAATAATAAACTTTGATATTTCTTTATAACGTCTCGAATTTGAGTTTTTGTTGGAGGTTAATTGTAGACAAAATCGGTTGATAATTTACACCAATAACATTATTATAAAAAAAACATGTTATTGCCGTTATTTTTTAACATATAAAAAATTTATAAAATTTCAAAACTAAGAAACAAATAAGGAAAGTGACCTGTATCAAGATTTGCTATAATGACACCATCACCAAATCTGGCTTTGTTCCATATTGAGCTGGACGGTATCACTCCATAACTATCTTCTAACCCCATGAACCCCCATGAATGAGTTGTGTGTAGTTTCCTTCCATTGTTCTCAAACACTGACAACACTTTTGGATGTTCTACAACAAATAATTTTCACAAAAGAGTATCAGAGAAAAGAAAAAAAAACAGACAGAGAAAATAGAATAGAATGTTATGTTTTGAGCTCTAACTTGCTATCAAAGTCGCTACTTCTTCTTCCAAAGTTGCAGCAAAACCATTTATGTGTCTTGTGTACGAGTAAAATATTGATTCTTTTGCTGTTTTTGAACTGCATGAAAGAAAATTCAATCATAAATAAAAATAATAATTTAGATTTTGAGTTGATCATGTGTTGCTTAATTATATAACATATGGTTTTGAATTAAAATACCTTCCCAAGAAAGATCCTAAAAACTCATAGTGAGAATCCGTTACACGATTGAAGTCAACCGAAGACGGTTCTTCTGAATCATGTGAATGGCTTCCGAAGTATACCACATATGACTACAACAAAAATGGTGTTAAGATTAAAGATTTTTCAATACTATAATGCAAATAGCAAGTTGAAGTAATGTCTCACCTTTATCTCTGCAAAGGTTGGTGTGTGAAGTAGAGAGACAAGAAGAATTTGAAGGAGAAAGTGAAGGGTAGGAGTTGGTAACACCATTTTGAGAAATTCAACTCTTTTGCTATGTTTTCCAATGCAACAGAAGCAAAACCTTGGGTTTTATAAAGGAACAGTATGAATATTACACTGCTTCTGAAAAGAACGATTTTTGTATAAAGATTTTTTTTTTTTTTGGGTATGAAAGATAGTGTATACAGGATAGAATCGTTTAAAACATATTAAAACAAATAGTTAAAGTATCAAAATCGATATTAAAGTGTTTTAAAAAATTATTAATACTTGTTTAGACATATTTATTTTCTATTGATTGGTGAAGCTTGCCAACCTAGCCGCTAATAATTTTAAAATATAAAAATAATAAGGTCAACACTATTTAATAATTTTAAAATGATATTAACATAGTTCAAATTACTTCAAATATAAAAATTACAAACACAGTTTACACAAAAATAATGTACGTTTATTGGTAAGAAATAATGTTCGTACAACTATTTTTTGGACAATATTTAAAACTATATTTTTTTTTGGGACGATAGCAATATAAAAAGAAAGAGAAAGAGAGAAAGAATAAGAATAATGCAAGTATAAGAGAGTCGTTCTAAAAGTTATTAAAAATAGTTGTTGTACTAATTTCTCTTTATATAGGTTGGCCTCATTCTATTTCAAACTTTCATCTAGTAGCTTTGTTAAACCCACCACACACTTGAATTTGGAAATTCCATTTTTCGACTATTGTCACGTGGTTGTGAAAGATACAAAGTTCGTGTTTGTTTGGATGTAGAAGGTTGAGCAATAGGTATCTCAGCCTTATTAATCAAGTTGAGATGTCAAGTTAAAATCAATTATATTTCATTAACACAACATCGTGTAGATATTGGATATGTGCTGCAATTTTGTTTCAACACCAATTTTGAACAACCAACAAAAATGAAAGCATATTGTCACTGTTAGGACTACTCTAACACAATAATACAGTGCTATATTTCTGGCCGGTTATAAATATCATAAAATTTAGATGAGGGCAAAGGCCCCTGCTTGCTAAAATCTCCAAGTTAGTTACAACTTACAAGTCAATTTTTTGTTAAACCTGGCTGATTGTTCTTTTATAGGTTATGTTGGGCATTGTTAAGGATTTAAAAGAGAAAATAATTTACAAATTTTATGTAGACAAATTTTTAATGTGTTAAATACACAATTTAATTTTTTTTTTACTTTTAAACATGTGTTTCGAGGACACTTGTTAGTATTTTTTATTTTTTTTATTAACACTGGTATGTATGTTCATTACTTGTTGAGTCGGGACTTGCAAGGATCCGAACAGATTTTAGTGCTCATAGTGTTGAAAGAGATGCTTGCAAATTATCCATCACTAATATATGAAAACAATATTAAGTTATTTATTTTGTGTTTTGATAAATTAATTTAACATATTATTTTAATAAACAGGATAACATAACTACAATAATTTGAATTTAATATTATACTCTATCAATTAACAATATTTATATGACATAAGTTCTATTGATAAGTCACAATTCTATCAAATTGTCTCAGTGATTTTATAATATTGAAATTCTCTTCTATCAATATTATAATTCTGTCAAACTGTTTCTTGATCTACATGCTCTCGTTTCTCTCACTTTTCATTTTTGGTCAAGCGGTCTAGTGACTAGAGTTCACTTTTTTAAAAGTGAATAAATGAGATTTTTGGGGTTGGAACACCGACCCTGCATATAACAATGCATGTCCCTGCCCCAACTGGGTTATGTTCACGATAACTTTCTCTCACTTTTTCTATCTATTTTTTTTAAAATTGGTAAATATTATTAAACGTCATCCCCGCAAGACGCAAGGTATGGACAAAACAAGATACAAATGGTGCCGCATATAGACGGTACACCATAACTACCTAAAAACACTCATCGTCACTACTCACCTACAAAGAACAACCTCAAAATAAAACTCTCAGACCCCAACACCCAAGCTGAGCCACATTTCGAAGAGCACATAACCGAAGGATCATGCAGCTATCACAAACCTCGCGACCTCCTAACCACCGAAAGAGCACAACACAAAGCCCAAAAACCAAATTGAGTCAAATAACTGACTCCCGATCTCGAATCAAAAGTGATCGGCCCACCAGACTATAGTACCAAATTAGCAGGGCACCCCTCGCCCCTGGTACACCAGAGAAAAACCAAATCAAGTCAAACAAAGATTGCAGCTAGACCCCGACTCCCGATCTCAAAGCCAAATGAACCGGCCCACCGAAAACCAACACACAATATATAAGACGAAAGATGCGAAGTTTAAAAAACTCCTATGTCTAATCTTGTATATTTTAGTAGTCTTTAAGATTTTTCTAATTCAAACTCCTAAGTTATTTTGATATTAGATTATATTTTAAACCACAGAGACCAATACTAAGACAGGTTAAGTCATCTCAACGAGTTTTCTACATAGTAAGATTTCCAAACTATTCGATTGTATATATGCGGTTGGACAACTTCGTCTTATGAACTAAATTTTGAAAATGAGATTCAAATTCATTCAACATGAATATAAGATGTGTTTCTTTCAAGTGCATTCGCATGATATTTTTTAGCTTCACCGGATCGGAGAATCATGGTAACCAATGCATATCCTGAACCAAATACAAGTGCAGAATAATTTTTGTCAGAAATAAATTTCTGATCTTGGACCAAAATCAACAAAGTTTCCCCTTACTTTTATTTTGTTAGAAGACAAGATGCTATGTCCAGTTGTCTGTCCCGATTGGTTATACAATTTGTTGTATTTTTTTTTCTTCCCTTTTCTATCAAAAAAACAAAATATTATAAATCAGCTAGGTATTTATCGAGGAAAATATATGTTGTTTTTCTTATCTTGAAAATTTTGATGCATTTTAAGCATATGGTGTGGTCCTCAGATTCATGAAGGGGGGACATGTGATAAAATAATTCCATATATACTTTTAATAATTTAATATATGCGGTATAATTTCTAAAAGTATATGATATAAAGGACATTATCAATTTAATAACAAAGAATATTATTGTAATATAAAGGATATATTAAAAAGTGGATAGCATTTCTTTTGGTATCCTTTGTGGACACAAACAAAATTGACGAGGGACAACAACCGTCCCCAAAAGACTACAAGAGTGGCTCATCTGAAAGTCTAAAAACACAAATAGAATTAAGTTCGATAAACTGTAAATTATGTTCATATATAGTCTAAATGCATTATTACTTACTATTGCTTCACAACAAAGGAAACTAGAGAAATGCTCTTGACTGGACCATGATACCAGATGCCATTGGAATAACATATAAACAAAATATTCCAGCAAGATCCTAGCTCTCCATGGCCCTATATCAAGTATATAGTGAAAATTTTCATTCAAGACACTAGGAAGTCTTTTGTACATGATATATGCATTTTCCCCAAAGTATATAACCTAACATGATTAAAACATATTTTACTCTTATAATTTGTACCCAATTTTTTTTTTTTAAAATATAACTAGACAATCATCCATCAATGGACAACATACGGATTATGGATCATTTCATGACATGGTCAATGAGAAAGCACTGAACTTACGAAATCGTTGATATAATATAATTTTTAGGGTTTGATAGTTTAACTGATTTGAACTAAGATATTAAATGAGTTGAAAAGTTAAATGTTTAGAATCTGGCAAAGGGAAAAAGTATTAACATAACAATTAGTAACATTCTCTCAAAAAAAAAAACAATTAGTAACATAATAACATTTGTCATTAAAAAATAATAATATAACTTTCATATAAAGTGTTAACTATTAACACAACTTATACAAAAAGAGTCCAAATAGTATACCTTTTATAAAAGGCTAAAGTGTACTTTTCCCCCTTAAGTTTCAAACAGTTGCGATTTTGATCCTCTATGTATAAAAACTACAATTTTGACCCCCCTAAGATTTAGTCCTTTTACGTTTTTGATCCTTTTGGTCAATTTTGACCGGTCAATTCTACGTGACACACCACGTGTGTAATTATTTAATTAAAAAAACCATATAATCATTTTTTAAATTAAAAAATAAATTAAAAAATAAGAAAATAAGAAAAAAAATAATTGTGTAATTAAAAAAAAAAATTGGTAGGGGCGTGAGGTTCATTCTTGTTCTCAAATCCTTGTCAACATCATCATCTATGAACATCATCTTCATCTTTTTTGAAGAACATCATCCTTTATCTTAACCAATATCATAATCATCAATTCATCATCATCACGAAACATTGTCAACTATCTTTTCTCTTTTCATTTAGATAATTAGCTTATTGTTTGTGTTATTTGTCCAAACTAAAGCTTACTCACACTCCATCCTTCATCTTCAATATCATACCTCTTGTGGCCTTCTTTTTTCCTTCTGTATACGACTTGTTTTATTTTCCTTTCAAGATCACTTTCCTGTATTGCTTCATCCCAATGGACCATTCAACCTAGTTGAACATGTCCACACCAACACAAATCTAAGTTCTTGAACATGTTCAGCACCATAAAATCAATTTCTTGAACATGTCTACAACAACCCAAATTCAAGCACCGAGATACGCCCGGAATACCGATGGTTGGATTCTACTGTGTGCCATTGTCGTTGATTTTGCAAAGAGGGGAGAGAGGAGGGTTGCCTTTTGGAAGCCATCTTGCCGCCGTAATTTCATCTTGTCATTCAAAAACCGTATTTTCGCCATAGACAAAACTTCCTAGCATCGCTTTTGGATTATGCAGTAGTTGAATTCATTTTCACATAAGATTTCTTGAGCCGTTTTGCTGGAAATGGTATTTAGGGATTGCAAATTGCAATTTTTCAATGGAACATTTTTTATTTAAATAACAGAAAGGAAATAACAATGAATCACAAATCAATTGGATTTGCCAACATTTCAGAATTCAACCATCAAATAATATAATTAAGTGATTATAAGCTTCTCACCATAATTACACAATTAAAGATTTTCCTGATTTTTTTAAATTTATTTTTTTCCTTTATTTAATTTAAAAAATGATTATATGGTTTTTTTAATTTTTTTAATTAAATAATTACACATGTGGTGTGCCACGTAGACGTTGACCGGTCAAAATTGGCCAAAAGGACCAAAGATGCGAAGGGACTAAATCTTAGGAGGCCAAACTTATAGTTTTTGTACATAGGGAACCAAAATCGCAACTTTTTGAAACTTAAGGGGGAAAAAAGGTACACTTTAGCCTTTATAAAATAAGAGACCAATATCATCTAAAAATAAAGAATTGACCGAAAGTAGTTTAACCAAACAAAAAACTGATATGAATTTTTTTAAAAGTTGAGAGCTTGTTAGATGAAAAACTCAGGGTGTTAATAATTGCCTCCTTCTTTTTTCCAAATCGAAGTCTAGCTCAATACATAAAGCGCTAACATATGGTGCCTATCCAATTCAAGTAAGGTCCATGTAAATAGAAACAACCTGATAATTATTCAAAAATTGATTATATTTAAGGCGATGGAACGCATTGATGCTTTATTTATTTCTGAGGTATGAATGAGGTGGTTGCTGAGATGTCGTAGAAGGTTGTTGCCTTGAGTTGCATGTCGTTCTGAGATGTGATGTCTCTTGAGGTGGTGTAAGAGGTACTATCTTGTGTTGCACCATGTTATGAGACAAGGTGGTCGCCTTAGTGGACTTTGGACTAGCTTGCTTATTCATCCTTCGTGTCAAATTTTTAATTGGACGATCTAAATGGTAATTGGGTCGACCCTTTTATGCCCGCACCATTACAATACATGTTGAAGGATATAAAAGAGCCGATGATCACATCATTGAGAGATATTGTACAGTCTACTAATGAGGTGTAGTATCAACACTGTTTCCAAAGTTTGAGCAAACATGTGTTTATTATAACATAACAATAGCTCAGGAGGTACAAAAGCTGCACAATTCATTCTCGACACTATCCAAACCTATATTTGCCGAGATTGGGACAAAAATTAAAAATCAATCGATGAACGTACATGCAGATGTATGGTTGCACAATTTTTAAGTTCACAAGACCCTAGAACATTTACCAAATTCATGATTCACAATGTTGAAACCACATAAGAAATTTTAAATCACGGTGGAGATGACAATCATGTCAAATTTCATTTCTCCGTGGAATGGAATTCGATGTATTCCATTTAAAATGCAGTACTAGTAAATGTCTTACAAGATTGCACGAATATGAAGATAAAATAGTGAGAAATGAAGGTGTAAAATTCTGTCACATGTAATACCAAAAACAAAACTATCAAAATAAGTAGCTGGATGTTCAAAGAAAAGCAACTAAGGTAACATTATTTATTTAATGAATATATTTTGTTCATTTTTTCTCTTACACAACCATTATTATATTTCAAGAGAAAGTTCCCAGAAGCTACAATTTAATCAGCGGATATATGATACAATTTGGAATAATAAGCCACTAATCAACTAGAAATGCAAATTAGCCACTAAATCACTTCAATTTCTAGCTACCTAAACAGCCTTCACAACTAATGGACTCTTAACATAATGCTTCCCATCTGACCAAATCATATTTCCAAACACATAACTCTTTGTTGCTTTTCCTTTCTTCACTTTCAATTTTACTTCAAACCTCTTCTCTTCACCAACATTTTTGAACTCCAATATATTTGGCTTCACAGAAACAGTGATTCCACTTGGATTTTGAACATGAACAATGTATGTTCCTGGAGCACCAACATTTTTTAATGTCCTTGTAACTGTCACCGATCCCGAGAGATTTGGAACTGTGATGGAAGGATAGTTTAGGCTGAGGATACTAAAATTCTTATGGCATTTGTAAGGACATTTTGAAAACATTGATATTAGTGTTTCATTATAGCCTAATGCACATAAGAAGTTGAAATAATCATTCATTGTTATGTCATAAACAAGTCCGGGATCCATTGCTTTCTTTGGTTGAACATGTCCTGCTCCATAGCTAAATGGCGTTGCTTGGCTTTTGGTAGCATTCAGAATTGGCTCCGCCTCGTTGTCTAATGTTGTAGCTGAAATTGACAGAGGACAATTATGACCAACTTGAAATGAGTACTACATGGTGGTGACAATAAAATTTTTAACATTGAATCGTACAAATTTTGTAACTTCAACCTTCTTAATGTAAACTTTCGATTTGACACTTACATTGGTTTAATTTGCATTATACGGAAGTTCAAGGTGTAAGTAAGCAAATTTGACATCATTACTTATGCCATGCACATAAATTCATTAGATGAGAAACTTCAAGAGTTTCTTCTTACCTGTGGTCATGATAGCTGATTTAATAGCAGCTGGACTCCAAGAAGGATACAAGGTTTTCAAAAGGCCTGCAATTCCTGAAATATGAGGGCACGACATGGATGTACCAGTGAGGAAGTTAAATTGAACTTGGCCATTGTAGAACTCTTCGTTCGTCGACCCTTCTGCTTCAGTGAAGGCAGCTATAACTAACACACCAGGTGCTGTGATATCAGGCTGAAAATGTAAACAATAGTTGTTTGATATCAAACATATAACAATAGATTACATGAGGAAAAAATAGTTTGTGTATGTAATGATTAACACCTTTAGAATCTCAGGTACAATAGTATTTGGCCCTTTGGATGAAAATATTGCCATGAAGGGGGCTGGTTTAGCATGCAATTTTGTTGTTGGATGTGTAATATAAGCGACTGGAGACCTAAAGATTAAGTCCAACGGATCAAGTTTAAGTTTAATAAGTGTGATATTTTTATTTTTATTTTTGCATTATTTAAAGACCAAACCAAACTAGAATGCTAGATTTCTTACTTGGAAGAGTTGATATAATGAAATACTTCTACACCATCAGAGAAATTGATGTGAGAAGCAGGAAGAACATGAGGATCAGCTATAATTTCATTTCCAGTAGTCTTATCATTGGCAAGGACCATTCCTACAGCACCAGCTAGAAGAGCTTGCTCTCCCTTGTCTACTCTTGCATTTATTCCTCTCAGACATAATACTATCTTACCCTTCACCTTCTTGGGATCCAGAGTTCCATTCTGGCAAAGCACACTGCATTAATTATTGAATTCATTAATATTACATTAGCTTCACGTAAACTATACTCACTATTATAGCGTTGTGTTTATGCCAAATGTAAATATTGATTCAGCAATGATATTCAGTTGTTTGATACTTACGCATCTTCATTTGTTGCACGTGCCAATTTAGCATCAATTGCTTTAATAATCGGGTAGAAATTTTGTGCTAAACTTGCAGATGATAAGCTTTCTCCCTTTGATTAAACCAAACAAGATAATTGTGTGTCAGTATATTCTTGTAGTTGCAATAAACAAAAATTGAAAATATTTGAATTCCACCCTACTGCTAGAAAATTACATTAACTTGTATATACTTAATATATCATCAAAAAAAGTTGGACATAATATTTTTGCTAGAAAAAGTGACAAACCTTGAAGCTTAAACCGTTGCCAAGAACAACATAACTTGCGAACTCTCTATCCATTGTGCTAGCACCAACTGTAATAATCCAAGGGGCAAGATTTTCTGCAGTAGCATCCATTGGTCCACTATTTCCAGCAGAGCAAACAACAATAATACCTTTCTTAGCAGCATGGAAAGAACCAATCGAAATACTATCATTGAAAACATTAGAAGTATAGCCACCAAGTGACACAGACAAGACATCAACACCATCATGGATAGCCACATCAAATGCTGCAAGTATGTCTGCATCAAAGCACTCATCGTCGTTAATTGGAGGCCAACAAACTTTGTACGATGCAACTCTTGCTTTTGGTGAACCACCCTTGTCATCGCGATTTTCGGGTGTCAAATCATTAATCGGATTTGAACCTTTCGATCATTGATGTTTCTATTTTTTTTGGGGAAGGTAAAATCGAGAAAACCTTAGAAATCCTAAGTT
>Ga0209282_1000432_pt1 | contig 20634 bp, 11 predicted proteins | sample Mtrugardesep15_FD_187529 | JGI IMG/M metagenome (GOLD analysis project Ga0209282, IMG submission 187529) | Root nodule microbial communities of legume samples collected from California, USA - M. trunc garden sep15 (SPAdes) (version 2) | ecosystem: Host-associated > Plants > Roots > Nodule...
TAGCCCTCTAAGTATCACGAACTTGCGATTTTGGCCCCTATAAAAACAATAACTAATCAGCCCACTAAGTTTACCCCCTTTTGCACTTTTGACCCCCCGATCCAATTTTGACCCAGTCAATGCACACGTGGCACCTAACTTATGTGAGTAAGATGAAAGAATGAAAGAGCAATACCTGTCCTTAACAGGATGGTACTGATTTTCATACAGGTGCTGCATGGTCGTCAGCTCGTGTCGTGAGATGTTTGGTCAAGTCCTATACCGAGCGAAACCCTTGTTTTGTGTTGATGAGACATGTGCCTAAGGAGAAAGTCTTTACAACCGAAGTGAGCTGAGGAGCCGAGTGACGCGTCAGCGCTACTAGTTGAGTACCAACATGTAGTTGTGCTGCTAGTAAGAAGGGAGTTGGCGCCTTATAAATTTGAAGCACTTTCTAGTGTGCGTTGTTTTTTATTTCAGCTAGCGAGCAAGAAAATGGATGTACGAACGCGCAATTCAATCCTTTGCTTGTTGCTTTACTAAATATAAAGTTTTCTCGTTTGTTTAGTAAAGTCCAGTTTTTGGCCTTCTCTTGCAGGTGACGACGACGTCGACTTGGCAGCGGAGAAAGACTCGATATTCAGGCAAGCCGCCCTGTGGTGTGGTACATAGTGTGTTTAGTACGCCCGCCAAAACAAACGGCTCCAAAACAAACTAAAAGGTGCATGTCGCACTCACAGGGACTGCCAATGACATACAAGAGGAAGGTGGGGATGACGTCAAGTCCGCATGGCGATCGACAGAGGGATGCTTATCTTCTTCTTAGAGAAAGAGGAAAGGGGAAACCTATCTTAGTAATAATAGGAAAGGGGGTGATTGAGATAGGCGACATGTATCTTGCTTCCAAGCCGGTCCGCCCACGAGGAATCAAGATGTCAATGCTGACTTGGATCTCGGGTGATGGAAAAAGGCGCCCAAAAGTGACGAGCAGTCACGGTCGAAGCTTGGCTTTAGGCGATAGGCTAGCAGTAAGTTTGGCCATAGAGAAGCGCTTACCAAGCGCGAAGGATTTGTTCCTCTCTCTGGATGCGCGAACCTCCAAGGCTTTATCTGATAGGGGCTGCCGTTGCGGGTCAAACGTCTTCGAACCTTAGCTCCACGCGTGTATTTGTAAAATAAAAAAATAAAAAAAATAAAAGAATGAAAGAGTGAGGTGCCATTTATATTTATTTTTTAAATAAAAATTGCACATGTGACATCCTACTCACTTAAGTGAGGTGCCACATGTGCGTTGACTAGCTCGAAATTGGACCAGGGGGGCAAAAGTACACAAGAGGGTAAACTTCGGGGACTAATTAGTTATTGTTTTTTATAGGGGACTAAAATTGCAAGTTCGTGATACCTAGGGGACCAAAAAATTAAAGATAATAAAAAAAAAATCTGACCACACAATGAGCGGGTCATTTTCTAGTTATCATTATTTTTAAAAATTGTTATTATTTCTACGTCAATTACCAAGTTTAAAATGAGATTGACTATTATTTTTTAAAAGATTTACTTAGAGTTTGTGTGGGACAAGATTTGTGAGGAGTTTTGAAAGAGATGATTTTGGAGGCCTAGGTTTATATTTTTAAAAATTCAAAGAGAACATGATAAATGCTCGAATAATTGATTTTTTTTTTTAAAAAAAACTATTTTATATGTTAGTAATTTGAAAAAAATAAATTAAGTCCTCCTTTCTAGAAATCCTTCATTCAAACATAGGTTTTTGAATACATTGAATTAATATTAATATTATTAAAAAATATATAAAATACATTGAATTAATACAATATTTGAAAATGTATAAAATACGTTGAATTAATACAGTATTTGAAAATGTATAAAATACATTGAATAAGTGCTTGAACCCAAAAAGAGAGTAAAATATATATAAACAAGAGCAAGAATTGTATAAAATACTGTGTTCTACTAAAAATATATAAGGCTCAGTTCCACTACAAAGTTGACAGAGTTTCGACTTTGGAGAGTGCAAAGCAACCAAGGCTTAGCTGCTGCTTACTGAGAAATGGGTCACAAGAACAGGTTTGTTTGTTTCATCTCTGCACTTCTTCTTGGTTGCTTGCTACCATCAAATCAAACTTACTTGCCATCAAAAGCTAATTATTACATTCTTCTGTTGTTGACATTAATTTATACAATTAAATCAATATGAATTATTCCCCAGATTATTATTATATACATTGTTGTAATAGTTATATGTGTTGTAATATTGTTTCTTTCTTTGCTTTATGCTTTTAGATCCAAGAAAAAAAAAGGGCTGCTTTAAATGCTGAGGGTTTAGAAACTTCATATCCGGGTTATGGTATGAAATCTTCTTTGAGTTGTTCCTGTTTTATAATTATTGTATTACTTTCATATAGTCACATCTTGTTTTTTTTTCCTAAAATAAAATTGGAGGAATCCACAATTAACACTTGCTTTAGTAGTCTGTAAATATTGTGCAGTATCACATTAGGATGATGGCTATTCTTTTCCCTCCGAAAATACTTTTCACAAAATATGTTGAAATAAGCAGTTTCTGACTTGTTCCATGGGCTTTAATCAGCAATGCTTATATATCATTTCTCTCATACAGAATGCTTTTCTGAACTCTGTACTAAGCATAGCGCAAACTTTAAGTTGAACGAAAATTCTCAACTCTTTCTTGATTTGTGCACTTTCAGCATACATGTATCTTTTAAAGTTGAAGGGAAGTGAAATTCCATTATGAATGAAGTTTTCAGCATGGATGAATTTGTGTAGTAATTGATGTTTTAAAATATATTTTTTTTTTACAGGATGATCTATCTTTTCGGCCATTCAGCTTGAATTTGATGGTCTACACCTCAATATGTTTACTTTGTTTTATTCAATGAACCTAAATGCATGCTATGTATCTAAGTGGTTGTGTTGACAAGCAAGAGAAACAATAGCTATGTGTAACCAAGTGAAGTATATAGATCATGTCTACCAAACTTATTACATGAGTAGCTTATATGTTTGCCCTCCAAAAATTAAAAGCTTATATGTTAATCCCTCCAAGACTTGGTGAATACATTTGAGTTGACATATTGGGCAGTTGTGTCTCCGGATAATATCTTTTGTTTGACAAAATGAAAATCTATCTCAATTCTCAAATGTATTGTTATCTCACAATACACTAAATTCTGTACTCCCCGATTTCTTGGTTGCATTTTTATAATACAAGCTTTTGTTCCATGTTATGTCTTTTATGCAGAATTTCCTCCAAATGCAGAGATGACTCCGAAAGAACCTCCGCTTCCTTATGGAATAAGGCAAACCTTACCAATTTACTCTGATTTTTTAAATTTGTTCATTTATGACTGCTAATCCTTTGGTATAACATCTCAGCTTGAAGATTCTAAGAAGGCCGCCACTAATGAAACAATTTCTAAGCCAACCTCAGGTACAATCTTTAGCTTGAGAAAAGTCTTTCTTTACCATTTCATAATAAAATTTTATGTTAGTGGGTATAATTTATATGGGTGACATGAATTCAGCAAGCGATAAAGCTCTTTCAAGAACAATCAAGAAGGCTTCCAATGTGAGCCAGAATAATGATGGAGTTACCGCGGAAGGTATGTTTTCTGAGTATGGAATGAAAGTTACTGCCCCTTATTTTGTTACTGAAGTAGGAATTGCTATTGATGAGTTTGCTGCTCATGATTGAATTTGGATTCAGCCTAAAACCACCCATGAAATCCTCTTGTAAGATGAGAGATGTCTTTCATTTATAAACACTTTTTAAGGCATATTATTCCATATATACACTACTAGAAATTCCCGTATTCCTGCGGAATTACCTACGGATACCTCTGTAAATTCCGCAGGAAACCTGTTTCCTGCGAAACCTGTTTCCTGCGGATTTTGCCAAGGATTTAGGTTCCCAGGTAATACCTTCGTGGGTAATTATTTGCTCAGGATTTTAGGATCTGCAGGAAAGGTATTTCCGCAGCAAAGCTAAAAAATCGCAGGAAACAATAGATGTGCTTAAGGGAATTTTCCTACTCGTAACCGTGTTTCTTGCGACAGATACTTCCGAAGTAAACGACACAAGAAAATCCGCAGATAAAGCCGCAGGAAATTGATTTATCTATTAAAAAAATAATGCTTTTCAATGAATTCAAGAATGATAAAAATAAAATAAAAATGCATTCCAGAACGACAAAAAATTTAAACTTGAGAAGCATTTCAACGATTAGAACAAATTAGATGTGTAGAACAATAGATTATTTAACAAATTTAAAGATGTGCTGGAAAAGGAGCATGAATCCCCAACATCTTCAATAAGCTTCTAATCCATTCTTCCTTGCATCATCTCAGAATTCTCAATTCTAAAAGCATAACAGAGAACACTTGAAATGCATTGACACCTAGAGACGTGAAGAACAAACATCTTACCGAGGAACCTGTGACACACATCCAACAATACCTGCTCCATTGGTATCTACTAATTTCTCTTCAGGAACTAGTATAATAGGGTAAAATGTCGCTTTCGCATCTTGAGCAAGGCATACAGGATCAACACCCTGTGTGATAAGTAATCCTTTTGTGTGTTTCTGATACCTTTGGTAACTGGGATATCTTTATAGCTATCTGACTGGGATATCTATGGAAAATGTTCTTGCTTCAGTACCATATCCAATCACATAGTCCATATACCTGAATCCCAAAATGATAGAAACTTAAGAGTCAATACTATACCAAAGATGAGCTACTAGACTTGTTTCTTCCATTGTATATAGGTTCAACGTCATTTATAGACTCATTGCTACCAATGTGGTTGTGAAGTGTTTCTTGCATGAAGTTTAAACATATAAATATGATTACCATAAACATATCAAAACAAAGGGACAATAAACGAGTGGACAGTGCTAATAGTATACCAACATCTTAGCTTCTAAGATTCAGGTACTTCTGGATTGATCAGAACTAAACCTGTGTTTATAGCTGTCAAAGAACCACCTGAAAAAGAACATATTCAAGAATAAGTTATATGCGCCTTTTTTTGCACCAATTATGCAATAATTACTAACTCTTAAAAATTGCAATACCTTAAAAGTCCCCAACCTTGCGGTATTTGATTACAGCTACTGGGGATTTACCAACAATGTCCAGCAACTCACCGCCAAGAACCTCCTAATCTTTAACCTCAAACCCATACTGCTACCCCATGAATAAATCCACGTTAGTCTTAACCATGCCTATCCTCAATTTCAACTACATGCAACCAAACTAGCATGCATAGCCACAGGATAATCGCGAAGCACATAAAGAGAGAAACCATAAAATCTTCTATATCTCATGGAGACAAGCTATAGACTTTTCAAACTTAAACGTGTCACGATTAAAACAAGTAAGAAAACAACTAATGTGCATCAAATTTTCAAGGCTGATGGCCCCCCAAAAACAACTTGTTAGCAAATAAGTCATTTTATTATAAAAACAACAAGTCTTTAATTTCCATATGAAATTTCGGTACACCACTTCTATCCACTCCACAGTGCATGAAAAATGTCAAATAGAAACTTATTACAAAAGCTTGATAAAACACTTCAAAAAATTCTAGAAATGTTTATAGTTTGATATATAACTTAATTTTATTTTGATTATTATTAAGGGGTCCTTGAACAAAATAATAGATTAAGAGAGGTCTTAGGGGGAACCAATACCCTTCTTAATGAGCATATCATACACCCTGTCAATTCTCATGGTAACCATATTCTTCAACATTTGATGAGCATCGGACTTTGAAGAGACGCTTCCATCAAACCTTTGTACCGACATGTCCTCTTGCAACTTCAAATGCATGGTTGGAGACAACTTAAACTCGCAGCACAAACGTTTCTCCTGATAGAAAATTCCATCCGACTGTTTCAGGAAAAAAATTAGAAGCAATGTACAATTTTTAAATGCAAACATGGCAGAAGAAAAAGATTCTTACAACTTCAGAAAGTAAATCTGTTACAGAGTATCCTTTTGCTTTGACAACACTTGATGTAGATGGCCCTGCAGGTTTGGTACCCGCAGAGTTTTGAGACATCAATGCATTCAGAACCCCGTGATTGTTTGGGACCACATGAGTACTTTCTGTTGCCCTGCGAGCACTTCCTTCAGCTTCATTTCTTCTCTGATTTGCCAGATATATATCTGCTTCAGCTGAACTGCGGCAACCAACATCAATTGCTTCCTGTGGCCATGTTCAACAAATGTTAGAAAACTCATCAATTTTCCAAAAAGAGAAAAAAAGTGAATGTTCATAACAATTTAATGCATCCATGTCTCAAACCTTAAGCTCTTGAATTCTTTTCAGATATCTATGTTCAGAGATAACAATTCTAAGAAATTCATTGTGCTTTTCCTTAGTATGAAAGCGCATTAACACGTCATATTTCTGGCATATTGCCTTTCCCTCGGGTGTTAAATCCTTCTTAAATGGATTTGGATATAGCAAATTTCTTTCAAGTATAACAAACCCCTGTATATATGCTGAAACTCTAGTCCAGGCCATGCAGAGTGAAACTCTAGTATTGGCCACGAATCTGTATAGCCAATACTAGAGTTTCAACATATATACAGGGGTATGTTATACTTGAAAGAAATTTTCTATATCCAAATCCATTTGAGAAGGATTTAACACCCGAGAAAAAGGCGATATGTCGGAAATATGACGTGTTCATGCGCTTTCATACTAAGAAAAATCACAATGTATTGCTTAGAACTGTTATCTCTGAACATAGATATCTGAAAAGAATTCAAGAGCTTAAGGTTTGAGACATGGATGCCATTAAATTGTTATGAACATTCACTTTTTTTTCTCTTTTTGGAAAATTGAACAGTTTTCTGACATTTGTTGAACATGGCCGCAGGAAGCAATTGTTGTTGGTTACCGCAGTTCAGCGGAAGCAGAAATATGTCTGGAAAATAAGAGAAGAAATGAAGCTGAAGGAAGTTCTCGTAGGGCAAGAGAAATTACTCATGTGGTCCCAAACAATCACGGGTTCCGAATGCATTGATGTCTCCAGACTCTGCTGGTACCAGGCCTACAGGGCCAGCTACTTCAAGTGTTGTCAAAGCAATATGATACTCTGTAGCAGATTTACTTTCTTAAGTTGTAAAAATCTTTTTCTTCTGCCATGTTTGCATTTTAAAACAGTACATTGCTTCTAAAAAAAATTTATTTGAAATGGTAGGCTGTAATTCTCTATTAGGAGAAACGTTTGTGCTGCGAGTTAAGGTTGTCTCCAACCGTGTATCTGAAGATGCAAGAAGACATGTCGGTACAAATGTTTGCTGGAAGCGTCTCTTCAAAGTCTGATGCTCATGAAATGTTCAAGAATATGGATACCATGAAAATTGACAGGGTGTATATGGTATGCTCATTAAGAAGGGTACTGGTTCCCCCTGAGACCTTTCTTAATATATTATTCTGTTCAAGGACCCCTTAATAATAATCAGAATAAAATTAAGTTATATATCAAACTATAAACATTTCTAGAAATTTTTGAAGTGTTGTATCAAGTTTTTGAAATAAGTTTCTATCCGAAATTTTTCATGCACTATGGAGTGGATAGAAGTGGTGTGTACCGAAATTTCATATGGAAATTAAAGACTTGTTGCTTTTATGAATAAAATGACTTATTTGCTAACATGTTGTTTTTGGGGGGCCATCAGCCTTGAAATTTTGTTGCACAGTAGCTGTTTTTTTAGTTGTTTTACTCGTGACATGTTTTAATTTTGAAAAGTCTATAGCTTGTCTCCATGAGATATAAAAGATTTTATGATTTCTCTCTTTATGTGTTTCACGATTATCCTGTGGCTATGCATGCTAATAGGGTTGGAATAGGCCAGGCAGGTCTACAGGGGCCTACGGCCTGGCCTGGCCTGTTTAGTAGATAGGCCTAGGCTTAGACTTTTTTAAAAAGACTGTTTAGTTAAATAGGCCAGGCTTAGGCTTCCAGAAAAGCATGTTAAGCCCGATAGGCCAGCCTACTAATACCTATTTATTAAAGTGTTTTTATGTAAATAATTGCATACATTAAAAATATAAACACATTTTTCTCTATCTATCAATCCCTTAATAGGTTTTGTCGTTGTAGGCTTTTAAGTAGGCTTTAATATTGTTAAAATTTGCTTATAGTGAAATAGGCTTTTAAGTAGGTTTTAAGGCCTGTTTAGCCTATTTAGGAGGTCAAATGAATTATTTGATGACCTTAATGTAAAATAGGCTTTCTGGCTAGTCCAGGCTTGTAAATAGGCTAGGCTAAGAAAAACGGCCTATGATAGGCCAAAGGCCAGGCTCAGGCTTGTAAAAAATTTCGTAGGCCAGGCTCAGGCCTATCAAAGCCTGGCCTAGCCTATTCCCACCCGTACATGCTAGTTTGGTTGCTTGTGGTTGAAATTTAGGATAGGCAGGGTTGAGACTGACGTGGATTTAGTCATGGAGTAGCAGTATGGGTTTGAGGTTAAAGATTAGGAGGTTCTTGGCGGTGAGTTGTTGGACATTGCTGGTAAATCCCAGTAGCTGTAATCAATATTAATACCTCAAGGTTGGAGAATTCAAGGTATTGCAATGTGTAAGAGTTGGTAATTATTGCATAATTGGTGCAAAAAAAGGGTCATATATCTCATTGTTGAATATATTCTTTTCAGGTGTTTCTTTGACAGCTATAAACACAAGTTTAGTTCTGATCAAGAAGCTTAGAAGCTAAGATGTTGGTATTAACATTGTCCACTTGTTTATTGTCCTTTTGTTTTGATATGGTTAATCATATTTATATGTTCAAACCTCCTGCAAGAAACACTTCACAGCCACATTGATAGCAATGAGTCTATAGATGACGTTGAAGCTATAGACAATGGAAGCAAAATATTTAGTAGCTCATCTTTGGTATAGTATTGACTCTTGAGTTTCTGTCATTTTGGGATTCAGGTATATGGACTATGTTTTTGGAAATGAGACTGAAGTAAGAACATTTGCCAAAGGCATCAGAAACACAAAAAAGGATTACTTATCACACAGGGTGTTGATCCTGTATGCATTGCTCAAGATGGGAAAGCGACATTTTACCCTGTTATACTAGTTCCGAAAGAGAAATCAGTAGATACCAATGGAGCAGGTATTGTTTGATGTGTGTCACAGGTTCCTCGGTAAGATGTTTGTTCTTCACGTCTCTAGGTATCAATGCATTTCAAGTGTTCTCTGTTATGCTTTTACAATTGAGAATACTAAGATGATGCATGGAAGAATGGATTAGAAGCTTAGTGAAGATGCTGCGGATTCATGCTCCTTTTCCAGCACATCTTTTTATTTGTTAAACATTCTATTGTTCTACACATCTAATTTGTTCTAATCGCTAAAATGCTTCTCTAGTTTAAACTTTTTTTCGTTATGAAATGCATTTTTAAAATTTTTATCATTCTGGAATTCATTGAAATGAATTTTTTTTTAAATAGATAAATCAATTTCCTGCGGCTTTATCTGCAGACTTTTTTGGGTTGTTTACCGCGGAAGTATCTGTCACAGGAAACCTGGTTACGGGCAGGAAAATTCACTTAAACACTGACCTATTGTTTCCTGTGGAATTCTTTAGATTTGTTGCGGATATACCTTACCTGCGGATCCTAAAATCCTCAGCAAATAATTATCCACAAGGTATTATTATATGGGAACCTAAATCCTGTGCAGAATCCGCCGGAAACGGGTTTCCTGCGGAATTTACACAATAATCCGTAGGTAATTCCGCAGGAAATACGGGAATTTCTTCTAGTGGCTATTTGGGCCAAAGTCACATTTTATTTTATATCATGCTGGTGGTGTTCATGAAGAAGTGTTTGAGGTTTTGAAGTCTTGGATCAAGGTTGCAGAATACAAGACAATGATAACTTCAGTATGAGGCAGGTAAAAAAGTTAAACTCACCATGAAATAAAAGAAGGGAAAGAGTGAATCTAAGGACAGTGCTATATAGGGTGCACCAAAACAGCAAAGCCAAGTGGTAAAGTTAATTTGGTTTTTCTTTAGTAAATCAATTAATTGCCAAATGATCACATGAGTCAGTATATGAATTCAAATATTTAATCGGAAAAAATAAAAAAGGAAAAGCTCTTCAAATAGTGAAAATAGCATAATACCCGATATTGGCAATATGAAGTCAACCTGCAAAAATACAATGAACACTCCAACATGATGGCTCACAAACAAGTTTGATGGAAACTCACAATGCATCCATGGATTTGTTATGAGACCAAACAACGAGTTATAAGATGAAGTGAAAAAATATCAGACAGTTGTCGGACTAGCGATGTTTTATGAAACACAGGGTGTTTTTGACATATTTAATGTATCTGGTATATATTATAGACCAAATATATCAATGTCAAAAACACTAAATACATTAAATATGTTAAAAACACTGAATGTTTAATATATTTGGTATATAAATGTGAACTTAAAAAGTATTGTTTTGCTTAAATACTCAATGAATCTAAAAAGTAGTGTTTTGCTTATAAATGTGAGTGGAGAAAGTTTGGAAGATGATATTACTTATTATTTTATTTTTTTCTTTCTTTCTTACATATGATACTTATCTTCTAGTATGTATGTATGTATGCAGGATATGATTTTCATTCTTCTATATAAGTTTAATTGATGATTTTTTTATAGGAAAAATATATTGATTTTGTAAAAGTATGTTGGAAAGAAATTATTATATAAAGAGAAATTTGCCGGTATTAAGGGTGGAAATGGGTTATCTCGGGCCGGACTTTGCAAGGTTTAAGTTTGGCCTAATTAAAAAATTATAGGCTTGAGTCTGACCTATTATCCGTTATAGGCTCATTTTCAAAGTCTGGTCTGACCTTTTTAAAGGCCTGATGAAACCTAAAAGCCTAGTTTAAGCATATTTTGCATTAAGGTCTAGCAACACCTATAAGCCTACTACTAAATAAGCCAAAACTTATGAAGGCCTAAAGCATACGAATAGTTCTGGTACTAAATAACAAAATCCTAAGAAGTCTAATCACACCAATATATCTACTACTAAATAACCAAATCATATGAAGGCTTGAGTTTAAGAAAAAGAACTTCAACAATATCAATAATAGAAGATATATTATATATAAAATGCTTAATATATAGTCCGACTTGTGAAGCTCGTATAGCTTTCGGTTTGTGTTTTGATGATGTTAGTCAGTAGTTCTTAGATTATGTTAATTAGATGTTTTAAATTGGTGATTCTTTTCGTTTTGGTATCATAGCGTAGAATTATTTAAAGCACCTAGCAAACCATGTCTCACTGTGTCCTATGTGTCCTTAGTGTCTTGCATATCATTTTTATATATGAAACCTTTTTTTTCCTTGGCATCTGAATCGATTCAAATAGTCTTGAATCATATCATCATAACTCTATGACATAGTGTGACTCGTTTAATGAATTTTTTATGCATATCACTCTTGAATCGATTCAAATTTTTTTTGAATCATATCATAAAAACTCTATGACTTGAGTTGAATCGATTCATAAGATTTTGAATCACATCAACCTTCATCCTGGGTCTTTTGAATCGATTCAAAATTGATCTGATTCGTATCAATTTTCATAGTTAATCTTGCTTGTCTTTTGCTATCTCAATCGATTCACATATTTAGTGAATCGATTTACTATGTTGTTTTCGGCCGAAATATTGCATTATCACCCTTTTCTATATATACCCCCTTCCTCGTAAAACCCTTTTCTACTAAATCATTTGCATCTATTCTCTCTAGCGTCTCCAAACCTCGTTGTCCATTTGTTCTTGAGATTAAAAAAAAAATCTAAGAATCATTGTGGTCCTTTGAGTCATAGATTTTTAGAGTGCTATATGGATTGTAAGTTGATTGCTTTCAAGGATTTTGCTTGGGAATCAATGATCTACAGTGAATTGAGTAATTTCATTCCATCTTCAAGGGTATTGGGAGTTCTTTCTAAAGTTCTTGTGTTCAAGGGGATCCAATTGTCGGGAGGAGCATCAAAGAGTTCGAGTGAAGAGCTTCAAGGATTGTGTGGGTGATTGAGGATTCGAAGACATCAAGAAACACCAATTCCAAAGGTTATTTGAAGATTGGGGGAGTGATTGCATAGTAATTGAAGAACTAGGATAGTTTCAAGGAACTCTTGTAATCACAGTGTAATCAAACATTCATCTTCTAATGGAAGTCCTCGGTGGAGATGATTTCCATCAAGAAGAGTCTACGTAGCCCAAAGCGAGGACGAAAGGGTGAACTAATATAAATCTTTGTGTCGTTTCTTTACCTTATCCTCTTTAATTTTGATTGATTGTGTATTTGATTGCTTGATAAATTGTTAGAGTAAAAATTGAGTGTGATCTAGGTTTGTTTTGTTAAACCTAAACTAGTTTTTTGAATTAGCTTTTATCTCACTTTACATAGATCACACTTGCTAATTTCAATCTATTGTCAATTATTATTAAACACATACACAATTGTGTTCATTAGTATAATTGATTAATTTCTCTTATGTTTGGTTTGAGATTTACCTTGTTTTTAACTTGTGTGAAAATTATTAATAGATTATGTTAAGATTTGACTTCGAGTCTCTCAATTCCTAGTTAATCTTATTATTTGAACATAGTCTTAATAATCATGTCATTGCCATTGAATAAAGCATAAATCCAATACGTCGTCATTCTTGAAAGACTCAGAGTAATTATCATTATTTGTTAAAAATTGTTATCATTTCTACATCAATTACAAAGTTTAAAATAATATTAACTATTATTTTTAAAAGATTTACTTAGAGTTTGTCTTAGACAAGGTTTCCGAGGAGTTTTGAAAGAGATGATTTTGGAGGACTAAGTTTATATTTTAAAAAATTCAAAGAGAACATGATAAATGATAAATGATGATATAATTTTTCAATCACACTTAATTGATTATTTTTAAAAAAAAAACTATTTTAAACAAGATCAATATTACATGATTTATTGAAATCCATACTAAACAAGAGCAATACAAGATTTCTGAGAAATTTTGAAAGAGATGATTTTGAAGAACTAGGTTTATATTTCTAAAAATTCAAAGAGAACATAATATATGATCATATAATTGATTTTTTTATTAAAAATTGTTATCATTTCGACGTCAATTACAAAGTTTAAAATGATATTAACTATTATTTTTAGGCTTAATTGCATGTTTAGTCCCTTATGTTTATTTTAGGTTTTAAGTTGGTCCCTTATGTTTAAAAGTTTTAATTTGGTCCCTTATTTTTAACATTTTCAAGTTGGTTCAAAACGTTGCTGACATTAGAATAAGTTAGTCTCTTCCGTCACGTGACCGTTCAAAGATTCGGGTTGACAATATGGATGATGGAACTTAACTTATTTAGAAAATCAGTTTTAAAACTTTTTTTTTGGTTTTATTAACCTCAATATTATGTCACGGAATGAACTAACCTATTTCAATGTGAGTAACGTTTGGGACCAACTTGAAACCTTTAAAACGTAAATGACCAACTTGAAACTTTTAAAACATAAGGGACCAATTAGAAACCTAAAATAAATATAAGGGATCAAACATGCATTTAAGCCTTATTTTTAAAAGATTTACTTAGAGTTTGTCTTAGATAAGGTTTCGGTTGAGTTTTGAAAGAGATGATTTTGGAGGACTAAGTTTATATTTTAAAAAATTCAAAGACAACGATGATATAATTTTTCAATCACACTTAATTGTTTTTTTTTTTTTTAAGAAAACTATTTTAAACAAGATCAATATTACACTGTTTATTGAAATCCTTACTAAACAAGTGCAATACACTGTCCATCAAACCCCTAACCAAATTGTTGAAAAATCCATGGTTTGTGTCACACCATATTGTTATACTTGGCTCTTTATCTGGGTGAATTATATATGTATTATTATTATTTTAGTAAGTATATTTTCTGTTTGTTGTTAGATAAATTAGTCTACTAATATCCTACCGTAATACTTGGAGGGAATTTGTAAATAAGTTAGAAAACTAAAATGTCCACTTAAAATATATTTCAATGATAAAATCTCTCTTCCACATATAAAAAAACACTTTTACATGGTAAAATTAAAGATGATAATAAAAAAATCTGACCGTGCAATGTGCGGGTCTTTTTCTAGTTATCAGTAATTTTTAAAAATTGTAATTATTTCTACGTCAATTACAAGTTTAAAATGATATTAACTATTATTTTTTAAAAGATTTACTTAGAGTTTGTATCGGACAATATTTCTGAGGAGTTTTGAAAGAGATGATTTTGGAGGACTAGGTTTATATTTCTAAAAATTCAAAGAGAACATGATATATGATCATATAATTGATTTTTTTCTATAAAAAAAAAAAACTATTTTATAATGTTAGTAATTTTTTTTTTTTTAAAAAAAGTCCGGCTTTCTAGAAATCCTTCATTCAAACATAGGTTTTTGAATACATTGAATTAATACAGTATATGAAAATGTATAAAATACATTGAATTTATATTTGAAAATGTATAAAATACATTGAATATGTTGAACCTAGAAAGAGAGAAAAAATAAATATAAAGAGCAAGAATTGTATAAAATACCATACCGTGTTGTAAAAATATACAAGGCTCAGTTCCACTACAAAGTTGACGGAATTTCGACTTTGGAGAGTGCAAAGCAACCAAGGCTTAGCTGCTGCTTACTGAGAAATGGGTCACAAGAGCAAGTTTGTTTGTTTCATCTGCTGCTAATTATTACATTCTTCTGTTGTAATAGTTATATGTGTTGTAATATTGTTTCTTTCTTTGCTTTCTGCTTTTAGATCCAAGAAAAGAAGTGCTGCTTTTGGATCCAAGAAAAAAAAGGCTGCTTTAAATGTTGAGGGTTTAGGAACTTCATTTGCAGGTGATTTTCATTAATATATTTTTTTTTTCATACCTTTACTTAACCCCGTTATTATATTATGTAATACCATTTTCTAAATGTGGTAGGAATGGGAGTCAATGATGGCAAGGTATCATCATATAAGTGTAAATGCAAATACTGCAAAATAGATATTTCAGGGAAGGCATATATCGAATGCGCTGTGTGTCAAGATTTCAATCTTTGCGTACATTGCTTTTCCGTTGGTGCTGAGGTGACACCTCATAAAAGCAATCATCCCTATCGAGTTATGGTATGAAATCTTCTTTTAGTTGTTCCTGTTTTATAATTATTGTATTGTATGACGGGGCGGGGCGGCTTGACCGCTTTGCCATCCCTAATTATTTTCATATAGTCACATCTTATTTAAAAATTTGTGTAGTACTTGAAGTTTTAAATTTTTTTTTTACAGGAGGATCTATCTTTTCCGCTTACATGTCCAGATTGGAGTGCGCATGAAGAGCGGTTACTTCTTGAGGTATGTGGTTTGAGCATGGGGAACTCTTTTATCTTCTTTCTACTTACTTGCTATATGTTAAATGCTGTTTGCATTTCTACCTTATTTCATTTTATCATAACAAGCTTGTTTCGTTTTAGGCCCTCGACATGTATGGATTTGAGAGTTGGAATACTGTTGCTGAACATGTTGGGACGAAAAGTAAACCTGAGTGTATTGACCACTATAATGCTGTATATCTGAATTCGTCATGTGCTCCTCTTCCCGTAAGTCTATTTGACAACGCTGTTATTGATAGCATACATGCAACCTCAGTTTGAATGCTTGGTGTAATTGTTTGTACTTGTAGGATTTTTCTTATTGCGAGGGAAAGAACATAGAGGAACTCCGTGCCATGGGAAAGCGAGATGAACTCAAGAAAGGTGATTAAATTCATCTTCTGTTTAAATTTTTGTAACGGTCTGCCTTCATTTTATCTGATTGGCTTTATGACATTGATTAATGCAGAGGATAAAGCTTTGGAATGATATCAGAAGGCTACCACCCTCCAGAAAATAAGAAAGAGGTGACTCATTTTAAGAGGAAGGATTTATTTATTTTCAACCCTTTGGAATTGGACCCATAAATAAGAATGGTGAATGTAGACAATTATGTAATGTGCCTCAGCATTCATCCTGCTGTAACTTCATTTCTGCTATGTTGGTTTTATTTTTATTGCATTTATTCGATGGATCATTTTCAGTCCAAATTTATTGAATATTGTTAACTTTTTTTGCATGATTCTTTCGCATATAGTAGAGAACAAATACGAAATTGAATACGGCCATGGAGAGAATTAATCACAAATTCAAAAATGTATCTAACGTATAGATTTTCTTTTTTGAAGAAGCGTTTAATGTATAGATATTACGCAGGAACAAATAGATATGTGTATGATCAAATTGCATTACGTCTCAAATGCTTGAGAGAACGGGTAATATAAAGAGGTGAGACCTACATTAGTATATAATCAGAGCCGATTTAGGATAGAGGTTCAAAATTTTGAGGGCCTAAATTTCTAAAAATGTTATCCTAGAAATATTTAAAAGTCCAAATTTTGTGCGCTTACTTTTTTTGGGCAAAAACTGAAGCTTATACATTTGTGAACTGCATGTGGCTCATCATTGGTGTTGGATGAAGTAACTGAAGTTCTTCAGAGGATAAAAAGAAAGAAAAAAACCTAATGAGTATAGATAACCGTCAATTCATTAGAAACACTTAATTGACTTTTATGAGAACCACTTCTAAAATCTTGGCAATTGATTGCAATTTTCTGGCAATGTAAAAAAGATTACATAAAAAATTACTTGTAGTTTGCTCCTAAAAAAACCTTGGCAACCAAGTCAGTGTTCTGACCTACTATATATATAACCCAGCACATCACACTCCAAAGGATTTGGTTTGCTTCAATGGCCTTCAAAGGCAAAATGAGGCTCTTTTTTTCTTCATTAAGAAACTTTGTTGCACAACTCAAACTTCTTCTCATACTATTCTACCTTTCTGCACCATCGTCACTCTCCTTCACTTCATCCTAGAAACCCCACCAATACTGTGGATCATCTTTGTATGGGAATTTGAGTCCTCAAAGAGTGAGAGAATGGATAGCTTACCATGTGAGGCTATTTGGGCCGAAGTCGCATTTTGTTTTATATCATGCTGGTGGTGTTCATGAGGAAGTGTTTGAGGTTTTGAAGCCTTGGATAGAACTTGGTTGTGTTACAATATTGCAAGATATTAGGGAGGAAGAGAGATTTGATGGATATTATCATAATCAGTTCATAGTTTTGAATGATTGTTTGCATAGATATAAGTTTCTGACTAAGTAGATGTTCTTTTTTCATGTTGATGAGTACATTTATGTTCCTCCAAAAGAGTACTATTAAAACTATGGTTAATTCTCTGTCTGAATACTCTCAGTTTACAATTGAATAGATAGCAATGACTATGAGTAGCAACATTTGTCTCTCTCATGATTATGGTAAAACTCAGAGGTACAACTTTTCATTTCTTGATCTAGAATACTCTCTTTTTGTTTTTGCTTAAATTTGATTAGCCAAATTGCTTCAATCTACATAATTTCTAGTTGATGTTTCTCATTTGCTAATTTAATTCTTGAAATTATTATCTATATAGCATTGACACTGAAAACAACTCTGACATACATGTACGAAATTTGAAAAACTATCACTGCATATAGGATAAAATCGTGGGGAAAGAACTTCATGGGATCGATAGAAACAGACAACAATTCCATGGTACCCGGCATATCATAAAGGAACTTGGCATGAAGTTGCAAACACTGTTGAATTAAGATTTATCTCTGTGACCAATCAGTATAAAACATGTACAAATGTACTTTTTTTAAAATAGGGATGGCCTACAGAGAGTCAATCAATTTTTAGTTTTTAATAATGGATCACAAACAAGTAAGATGGAAACTCACAATGACACTGAAATCAACCAAGCACCATTGCTGTTATTTCTATTTTATAGCAAAACATAGAGTATAGCTAGCTTGAAGGCAAAGGAAAGCATGACTTCACGTGACATATATATACTTACACTGTGATAACCCCTCTAATCAGAATATGCTTTCTACGATGGCGATCAGATGTTATAATCCACAATATAGATTTCAAAGCTCTGCTGAGTGCGAATGAGGATGCTACAACAATATAGCACGTCAAAAGAAAAGAAATGTTCACATTCTATGTAACAAAATCAGAGTATTCCTCTTCAAAAAAAAAAACAAAATCAGAGTATTTTTATTCACTCTATTATGAAATGCATTGCATTTCATTAAAATAACAACAAAATGTGTATTCGTGCGAACAAACTGGTAACAAAATAAAACAAATGGAAGTTCACATACATTTTCAACAAAATAAAAGAAAACATCCAAGAGAAGTAACATCTGAAACATAAAAAGCTTATGCTTGAACAGAGCACTAACTAGCAAACAAGACATCGCCCAAAGAGGAGTTTCCTATCACAGTCACAGGGACGAAAATGAGGAGGAGCTGTTATTTTTATCAACGATGGCCTTGAAATATCATCCACGAAACAATTTTAGTGGACACTTTACGACAATGTTGCAAATTAATCTCTCTCAGATGTGTGCAGCTTTCTACAGCTAACCTCACTCCCTTCTCCGTGACATGGTAACAATGTTTCAGGTCCAGTTACAGAAGCCGAGGGAAAATCTTTGAGATCTCATGAAGTACTTGATCATCGATTGTTGAGTGTGGCAAGTTCAGCACCTCCAGATTGGAAGGTTTAACGTTGGTTGAAAATAGCTTAGTTCGTGGACAGAAGGCGAATTTTAAATGCTTGATATTAGAACAAGTCTTTAACAGTTTACCAATACATATGCCATCGCAAGAGCTCAAATCAAGAAGCTTCATTTAGGAAACATAAAAGCAACCATGTTGATGTCTTCATCTTGCAAATGTGAATTGTTAGCCAAATGGAGAGACTTGAGTTGATGGTATACAACCAAAATTTCATATTCTTCAAACGTGGAGGGCTATAGGTATAAATAATGTTGTGATTAACAATTGTATTCATGTTAAAGTCACAAATTCCACTCAATAAAGTTACAAGACAAACTCCACTCACAATTCAAACTTAAAATTCAAATACCCACACTTTCACCCTATTTTCACTCTCTTACAATGTTGCTCTTTTGGATTAATTGTGATCCCAAGTGTTCACAACTTTTTGGTGTTACTTTTAACTTATGTAGTCATTTAATTATTATTGGTCAGGGATATGTAACTGCTTTAAATTAAATTGAACTATACGTCAAACAATGACATCTTTAATTTTATGATGACAACATAATCCGATTTGTCTAACAACTGCATTATATGTTTGTATTTTGTTGGTACGTTCAGAGTAATAATTTGTTGACGCCACAAAAAATCTTTGTTCTCCCGTGCGTTGCACGGGTGGAAATACTAGTACAACCAAATCCAGGGATGATCTTGAACCAATTCCAAGTTGTGTTGACTCCATATGGATCTCACTCAGCAAAGGACAATTCCTAAGAAGTGCAAAGAAGGCTGCATTGGTGAGCTTGTCACAACCATTGACGTTTATAGACACCAAATCACCAAGAAATGCACACAACTCATTGATATGTTGATCATTCAAAAACATTGCATCTTGAAGATATAGATGCTGTAGAAATGGAGACTTTGACAATAGACGATAGATCCCATAATATGTATAATCGAAGCAACCATGGAGAACAAGTTTGGTCAAAGGAAGAGTGTCAAGTGCTAGAGAGCAAAGCAAGTAATCAGAAATGCATGAAAAAGACAAATCAAGACAAGTTAATCCCTTCAAACTCCCCAATGAATCAACAAAGTATGAAGTAACTTTATTGGTTTCAATTGCTTCAATAAAGTTTCTAACAGAGAAAGAATTCAAAGAGGATCTCTGGTGGATTGCAGAAGCCATACCAGCACGTGTTAGGAAAGGGCAATCAAACATAACCACCTCTCCTAAAAGCTCACAGTTCATAAAACACCGAGTCATTAATGTAGAAATTACCAGAGAGATTAACCTTGCGATGTTTTGAAAGCCTTTGAGTAAGAAGCTTTAGAGCATTATTATAAGTGTCAGGGTCGTAGCCATTACCGGTTATTGTTTTGGGGTTAACTGATACCCAGTTGTTGGAGGAAAGGAAAAGAATGAGCAATGAAGGATATGTCAATGTGGTATAGAGAGGCGACGTTGGAACATGTGAGAGAGGTCAAGGTTGACCATATAGTGGTGTTTTTGAGAACAATATTCAACCCAAATGCGGGGAAGGGGAGGCGGTTAGAGAGGTTGAGGGATGTGAGGGAAACAGAACTGGGGGATTCGAGAGAGAAGTGCGTTTAGGTCACCGCGATAGCGGGAGAGATCGAGGGAGGTGAGATCTGGAAACCTTTAAAGAGGTGATAGAGTGGTGATGAATATTAATGTTAAGGAATACACAAAACTGTTTGAGATGGAGAGAAACTGTTTCATACAAGGGATAGAGTCTTTGAGTAATGATTACGGTCCTTGACGCTATCGTTCTGGTTGTTCAGGAGTTTCGATATCACATGTATCCAGCAATCCTCCGGTAAACAATGAAAATCTCTCGTTTCCATTCTTTTTCGCTTACTGGATAACAAGTTCACTGCCATT
>Ga0209282_1000433_pt1 | contig 20633 bp, 12 predicted proteins | sample Mtrugardesep15_FD_187529 | JGI IMG/M metagenome (GOLD analysis project Ga0209282, IMG submission 187529) | Root nodule microbial communities of legume samples collected from California, USA - M. trunc garden sep15 (SPAdes) (version 2) | ecosystem: Host-associated > Plants > Roots > Nodule...
CGGGTCTAGCCATCCTCTGGCGTCTCCATCGCGTTCAACCGGGCAGGCTGAATACCACGGACGCGGCACCTCGGGCGGACATTTGAACTTTGCCAGAACCGGACATTACAACTTTGCCGCTACATCTAATGTCAACATAATCTATCTTATGTTAAATACAATTCGTACTCCGTTGCTCCAACCATCCCGAAGTGCTCGCACGTAAATTTCGGCACTCACCGCCAGTACACAGCCCCATAAGTTACACATGCGGCACAACGTCCTTTTGTGCAGTTAATTCCGTCATGAGCCGCTGACTAGCCCTCTTGTGTATGTCTTTTTGTCATTCCATGGTGAGTCGCCTTCCTCATCGTGCCGGCCCCTAGCCGATCATTTGATAGCCCTCTGCACAAAACCAATCGGATCTGGCGAGCGCTTCGTAGAACGCAGTTTGCCATGCGTTCAAAAACTGTTCCCGCCGACCTTCCGCATCCTCGATCAGACGGCCCCGGACACCATCGGGACCCGCGCTATCTGCAAGTCGCGCCAAGATAGTGCGGATATTTGCCAGTTCTACCGCGGCATGCGTCGTATAGAGCGCTCCGAGCCGGAAGACGGCGAAATGATGACGAACCCGCTCCGTCAGCGCATCGGGCCAGGTTGCTGGAGGTACGACCAAGAAACGTACGGTCACCGGTTCTCCCTGAATGACTTCCGCACGCAACCATTGATCGGCATCGACGAGATCGAAGTACGGGTGCAGGGTCTGCTCTTCCTCCCGCCCGGCCTGCGCATCCGACTTGGCCTTATTGCAGTCGGAACAGGAGGGGACCAAATTGATTGGAGAAACCACTAGCGCGGGATGTGCCGATTTGGGTAAAAAATGGTCGAGAGTTTTGGCGTCACGCTGCGCGCAGAGCGGGCAGATTCCGCGAGGCGCTGCTGCCAGGATCTCATCATATATAGGTCGGGTTCTGGAGCGCTTGCGACTCAACGTGTTCTTGTATAGCTGTCCCAACTCATCTGACGTGACAGCGCCGACCTGCGTCGCCGCTGCAATGCGATACCAGGCCCGCTGAGCACCGAGCTCTTCGTAGGCGGCGGCTGCGACCTCAATGTTTCCCCCTATCGCACGCAGACGTTCCTTCAGTCCCCTATTCCTGAGACTGTCTACGCATTGGTCGAACGTATCGCGCGCCGCGAAAATAGGAACAGTGATTGACCTCATGCCTGCCCCGTTTGGTCACGCAGTGCTACCAAGGCCATGGCAATGCTCCGACCCTCAGCGCCAAGTTGGCCTTGGAAATGGCTCAGTATTTGGGCATAGCTGTCACCCATTTCGACGCGTTCGTTAATGAGCTTGTGGAATCCCGAAGTGGTCACCTCCAAGCCAAACACTTCGCGGGTAAGTACGCCCACGTTCTCCCCAAACGTTTCGACCTGGGGGCGTTCGACCACCGCACTGCGGCCAACTCGACGCAGCTTCCATACGCAGGTCTTCGGGACCTCCTGCAAAACCACCGGCGAATGCGTCGCGACGATTGCCAAGCCATTTCTCTTGCTGAGCAGTTCAGTCAGACTGCGAATGAAGGCTGATAACAAGGGAGGATGGAGATGCCCCTCCGGTTCGTCGAGCAACACTAAGGTGCGTTCATCGACCAGTTCCACCAGCTTTGTCATCGTAAGCAGAACAATGGCATGACCCGAACTAAGGCTGCGGAAGAATGAGCGCACGGCTGACTCGTCATTCTGTTCGATGAAGTCGAGGAGATCACCAACGGCTGCCTCCTCAAATAGCGGGTCATTCTCAAGAATTTTGATGGCCTCTAGCCAACGCTTCGCGCGCACACCGGATCCACAAGCTTTCAAGGACCGGACAAAGTCGTCCGCCAATTCGTTGTCGGTCCACAGTTGCACGGGCGATTGCCCCGGTTCAGCCGCCTGCGACTCGGGAACTCGACGGATGCCGACAACGGTATGGCGCAGTCCCTGCGGGCTAACCAGTGATGGCACGATCTCGTCGAACGCACTGAAGGAAACAGAAACTAGTCCGGCAAACGCCGTCGGAGGTTCGAATGGGTCTGCTTGCTGCATTTCAATGCGCCCCACGTCCTCAACAGGCCCGCCGAGCAATGCTTTCGCAAGGTTGCGCATGCAGTGGCTTTTTCCAACCCCATTCCGTCCAATCAGCACGTGAACGTTGGTCGGTGGCGACGCCTCCGGCAGCGATCGAAAGTCCATGCTGGCCGGCGACCCAACGACTGGATTGCCGGCGAATGCATAACGGAAGTGGAATTCCGTCAGCCGTGCATCCCCGTGGGCCAGCCGGTGCAGGCGAGTGCGTACCAATTCAACCGCAACGTATCGCAGCAGCGACTCTGTCATGACCTCCTCTGACAGCATGCTTTCGAATAGGCCTAGATCGAAGGCACAATCCATCAAGCCGTTCAGTACCGAATGCTTGATGGACTCTGCGAGCGTATTGAGCGTCTCGTAGTAATTCTCACCTTGGCCAAGGGAAAAGAAGCCCTGAGGAAGCTGATCGAAGTGCTGCGGGACCGACGGAGCCCGTGCGCCCGGGCTGACGCTCTCTGCAGGGAGCAAGCCGCGTTGACCGATCTTGATCTCGCCAACATCGTGCCGCGTGCCCTCCTGATCAAATACTGACAAATAGAATTGCGTACGGTACTTTCCCCAATCATCCCACCGGTCTTCTCGCAAAACGGCAGTATTTGGCGATGACGGCATGGAGGCATCTCTGCCGATCACAAAAAAACGCATGGAATTATCAAGAAAGTGAATCGGATAATTTGATCTGGAGCGCTACACCGAGAGCGCCGTGACTAAATCGCACCTTAACCCGTGCCTTCGCCACCTTCGGCCGCCCGGCGGCATTTCACGGTTGGGATATCGCCTCGTCGTCGATGAAATTCTCCAAGTCTCGTTGACCTGCTGCAGCCCCGGCGGCCGCTCGCACGTCGCTCGACACGACAATCGGCGCGGGTATTATAGTTACATTTTTCTTCAATTGACTGAAGCCCTCCCCCGCTTTCCCCCAACATTTCCGAAGTCTATCGTAGACAGCATTGCTTAAATTTTTTGAGACTTCCACACGGACAGGGCTCATTGCGGCCAATTTTTCCGAATTCTGCGACTGAGCGAGCTATCCTTTTTTCCTTGAGCTTCGCAGCCATAACTTTTAGCGCGTCCAAACGATGCGGAGAAAGCCCGGCGAGGGTGACTGTGGAAAGCTCCGCACGAATGAACGTACCATCAACGTGATACGTCAATTCAAGCAGCAACCGATCTGCCTCACCGGATGCCGCGATCACTGCCTGCGCATGCTCGACTGCCTGAGCATGCGAAACCAGTGCGACCCCATCAACGCTGACAAAAGCTGTGACGCGCGTGGAACCGTAGGAGGACAGCGGCAGGCAACGTCCACGCGTCGGAATGAGCCTCAGTTCTTCGTCGATCCAGTGATTTAGATCGTCACGCCAGTCACCCGCCATATCGAGGAGAAAGGCTGCGATACGTGCTCGTCCAAACTGTTGGATCCCAACCAGATGGTCAATGATCTGCCGCAGTCTAGCTGGCACATTCTGCGCGGGCGAAATCACTTCCGCGTTGCCGGCAAGCTTCGCGGAGTAGAACTTGTCGATCGCCGTTCGATAGCCGCTGAAATGTGGGCGATGGCCGTTTTGCGAAAGATCTGCTGCGCGCAGCGCGTAGTTGTTGTGCTCTAGATACAGCCCGAGATGATCGAGTTCGTCGTCCAACTCCACAACTTCCGACGTGGCCGCCCGCATCCGCTGCTCGACATAGTGCAGAAAATCCAGAGGACCTGCAAAGATATCGGCATAGACACGGAGATCCGAAATCGAGAAAGGCCAGATCTTGGCATCACCCAGGTCGATGCCAAGTTTCTGAAGGTGCTGGGCCTTTGCCGCCAATTCGGTGAACGGATCGAGTGTAATGGCACAAACTGTTTTGACGCGCAAATCGCGCGTGTTTATCGAGTCGATCTGTCGATGCTTGCTATCGTAAAGGGCTACTTTATCGGCGCTATTCAAATATGCCAAGAGTCGCTGTCCCTGCTTGCTGGGCGCCTCGACAAGCGCCTTCAGTGAAGAAACATATGCAGGCAGATCGTTGGCTGGCGACGTGTAAGTGAATGCGCCGGCCTTAACCTCTACGATAAAAGCATGATCATCGTAGATGATCAGGCAGTCAGCCTCGCACCAGTTCTTTCCCGTGCCGGCCTCGTTCGACATCGGATAGTAGACTTCGCGAAAGACGGTAGCCCCTGGCAGGAGCCGAAGCAGGTACTCGACAGGAAGCTCTTCGGAAATTGCCTTGCGGTTAGCGATCCACTCCTGCTTTTCAGATTCCGATCGTTGAAAAATTCTCTTTTCTAACTGACGATAGAAGTTGTCGAACAGCGAGTGGAGATCGAAGCAATAGGAACGGTCATCGACTTTCAAAAAAGGACGCCTGAAGATCGGCTGAATGCGCAACGGCCATCCTTTGTATTGACCATCGGCGAGAAACTCCACGTCCTGACCGGGCAACCAAGAGAAATCATCTAAGAAATTTTGTGGAAGCGCTGTCAGCGTGTTGACATCAAAGAGACGCGTCCCCAGGATCGACGCAACGCCGGATTCCATTTCATTCCGATAACCAAGCTTGTCGACTGTCGCATGGAGCAACTCTTGAAACGAATTGTCGCCATGCTCCGTCGCGCCATCCGACATGACGCGTTCAATCTCGGTCATCACCTCTTCGCGAATCTCGTTGATTCGCCCCATCGCTTCGTGCAGACCGAAGATCTGTGCGTGCCAGAGCTTGCGTAGTTCACCGACCAATTGGCTAGAGGTCAGTTTGTAAGCTGCCTCGATAAGAGCGGATTGGGGCCGCAGCACATCCGCGAGGGCGTCGACTTGATGAAAGTGGTAGTCATTACCGCGTACGTTACACCAGTACATCTGGGCCCGCGCCAAGAACTCTTCCATGGCCTTATCGACTTTGACACCGGCAATCCTATTGTGCGCCGTCTGGCAAGTCGGAAACTCTATGTTGAGCTTATGAAAGAGTGCCTCTACATTGCGCTGCAAGTGGCCCCAATCTTGTTCGGAGATCGCATCCTTCTGCTGTTCTCCGCGCGGCGCTGCAGCGATAACACTTTGAACATAATCAATCATGCGCATCGCAATAGAATCAGCCGCTGTCACATCCGATTCGGCCTTGATGTGCCGGCTCGACATGACCTGCTCACACCAAGCGCGATGTAGCACCTTCTCTGGTGGTAGAACGCTGACGGCGTCAACGATACAGGCCACCAACTCATCGATCTCACTTACAACGCTGGGGTACCGTTCGGCCGCCATGGCAAGAAAATGCTCGTGTTGACTCTTTTCCCAATTGGATTCGAGTACGACATACTCGCCATATCGCGCAAGCTGAACTGGCCCCAGTGAAAAAGACTCATCTGCCTGCTGGGGCTTCATCTTTTTTCCTCTATGTCGCTTGTTTCGCATGTCTCGATCGTCTCGTTAGTTAAGCCGTCGGTCATTGGTATGGCTAGCTGCTCGTCCCCGACCACGATGGGAGGGCATTCCTCTCAGTTAAAATAGCTGAATACGGTCTTGTTTCTCGGTGTGGTTGCGCCTGGCATGGGACGACACGCCATATACCATTACCAATTAATCGCTTCATCCCGACTGAGACGCAGGGTTAACAACCGTAAGCGTAGCGCCCCACCCGTGAAGTCGGCGCCAAGTCAGGTGTCGGCCTCTTCCTCATCCATGCGGCGCCCTTCTTCCAATTGGCGCTCGATTTCATGAATCGCGTGGTCGTGCAACTCACGGTACAGGTCGAACGCCGGATCGCTCTTCGCTAGTGGCGCGAGTCGTTGTTCGGCCATCGCTCTGAGTTCGAGGTCGGAGGGGAACGGCTGCCCTGGGGCGCCAGAGCGCATCCCGCTGATGCTGGCCGCGAAGATCGCTGAGGAAAGGTCCTTATGGGTCTTCCTGCTGACACTGCGGGCGGCCTTGAGCGTACGTGCGACGAACCCTTCGTGGGCGTAGATAAGGCGTGGGCCGGCCTCACGCACGATGGCCGTGATGACTTTGAAGTGTTGGTCTGTGCCGCCAGCAAGCCAATCCTCCAAGGCCGCGACACTGGCTGTATCGTATGGGCTGCACAGCACCTTGATAAGCTCGGAGAAGCGGTAGTTGAAGGCGTACCCCCCGATCCTGCCGAGCGCCCAATCGAGCAGTCCGCGGAGTGTCTCCCGCCCTATAGGGAGGGACATCAAGTCGAACGCCTCGCGATCGCCCAGGATGCCGCCTCCAAGCGACTGTTTTCCCCAGTCTTCGCTAGCGATCGCGTCTTCGATACGCGTCTTCGCAAGCTCGATGACTGAATCGGGCACCCGGCGAATGGTTTTCTTAAGGAAATCGTTGGTCCAGTGGTCGTCTAACCGAGTCGCATGCCGCAGCCCGCCGATCAAACACCGTAGTTGGTCGTCGTGGATCATATCGAATGGGATCGCGTCTTCGTGGACGATCCACATGAAAAAATCGCGTGAGTGGCGTAGGGCACAATCCAAGTCAAGGCTAAGGATGAGATCGATCGCCAACCGCTTGTCGTACCGTGCTACTTCACGCGCGATGCGAGGCGTGTACCGGAGAATCGGTCCTGTGACGCTGGCGAAAATTCGCCTAAGCGCCCGAAGGTCGATGTCGGCGTATGGCGCGAGGTTTGTTGCGAACAGATAGCCCTCGGCGACGACCTGAAGATGCCCCTCATCCCCTTCCAGCAGGTTGTCGATCAACGCCAAGGCCTCCTCTCTCGCGCCCATCAGCAAGTTGCTTAAGGCACACCCTGTGTGCGGAGACAATTGCGAGCTTGCGCCACGTAGAAACTCATGCACAAGATGCCTTGCAAGCGGCAGGTTCAACTGCAGTAGGCGATCGAGGAACAGTCGGGCCTCTCCATGATTCAGCGCGCCAGTCGCCCGACCGATGTCCTCTAGGCGGTCGTGCAAGAACTGCGCGAGTTGTATCGGCTCTGAGTAGCGTGTGCCTAGCTCGTGACAGAGTGCGTCGATGTCTTCGCTGTGCTGTGGTCGGCCGCTTTTCTCTTCAATCGGCCACGTGTTCGTCCCCCACGCGTCTAGGAACGCACGGACCGTCCGCGTATCGAGATCGCGATCGAGGTGATCGAAGATCTGTTGTGCCGGGAGGCGCGTACTTTCCGGGCCGTAAAAGGCGTGCCAGGAAACGGATTCGGCCACCCTGACCAACACCGGTCCAGCTAACTTCTCCGCGGCAAGCAAAGCGTCAATCCTTTTAAGCGTATCGAGGAACTCGTCCCCCCAAGTGTCGGAGGATCCCGGCTGTCCGGCCATGGGGCCGCGAAGGGCGCTGGCGAGATGCTGTGCAGCGAGAAAAGCGCGGCGCTGATTCGGGTTTGAGAGACTTGAGAGTAACTCGGCGATGATCCGCAGCCGCACCTGCATGACTTTCTCGCGCTGAATCGAGAAAGTCGAGATCGTGAACTCGCGACGGGTCGCGGCAGAGGTGAAATGTCCCTCCGTTGCGAGGGCGCCCGCGAGCACATCGAAGGGTGTGTAGGGGCCCCTCCAACTATCCGGATAATCGAGAAGCGATAGCGCAAAATCGACTACGCTCTCGACGAACTCGATCGGCTTCCGTGGATCGAGCGTTGCCAGTTCCGTCAGCAGTCGGATAGCGTGGTGCGGATGCTGGTGCGTTGGGCGCTCATCGAGTTGCCCGACTTCCCACAGCAGCGAGCAGGCGTCGGTAAGGTGGCTGAGGCTGTATGTCGCGCCCTGGATGATGCGACACACCTCCTCGTCCTGACCATGACCCTCGTCGATCAGTCGTCGTGCGAGGGCGAGGGCTTGCCGGGGCTGGAAGTAAGCCGCGGCCGCTGCAGCCTTGACCTGGGCATTCACGTAGTCGTCTGCCCAGACGAGTTGCGACCACAAACCGTCGAGTAACCTGCTTTCAGACGTATCTCCCTCGTTACGCCGCCAGTCGAGACGACCGAGGTTTAGGAGTACGTGTTCTTTGTGCTCGGGTATCGATTTGGCAAAGAGCTGCTCGGCGTAGCCGTTCGATGCGCCGGTTGGCGTGATACACGCGGATTCGATGATCGAGTCGGCCAAAAGGTCGGGCGAAAGCCGGTATCTGGCGCCGCGCTTGAAGAGCACGCCCGCGTCGACGAGTAGTCGTACCAGGCGCGACGCGTCGGGCGCCGCCACATCCTCTACGCTAGCGAGAAGTTCGAGCACGTGCTTGTCATCTGGCACCACCGGCTGGATGAGTGCCAGTACCCGAAGAATCTTGTGCACGCGTTCTTGGTCTTTACCTTGCGCGATGCCTTGCGCGATGACTTTCTCGTAGTGCTTCAGCACTGTCGTCCGGAAAACTTCGCTCGATGCGAAGAGTTCTGGATGTATCCCATCGTTGGCGACTATCTGCGCGCCGACAACCACAGCGAGGGGACTGTCATAGGCCGCGTACGCAATCGCCTCTGCTGCGTCGATTGATGCGCCCAGCTTGGTCAGCACCTGTGTCGCCAGGATTGCGCCATCACGCTTCGTCGGCTTGGTCAGCGTGATCGATCTGAGCAGGTTTCCAGTAAGAGCGTAGCGCGCAAGCTCCCGCAAAATGACGTCCCTCCAATAGGGACGGTAGACGAGGAGCAGCCGCGCCTGTGAACGGACATCAGCGGCGTAACGGATGAGTTGGACCAGGTCGGTTCGGTCATGGGCATCATCGACGATGAGGAGCTTCTCGCCGGCCCCAAGGTCCTCGAGGCTCTTCGCCGTAATCTCCTCGGTCGGCGAGGCTACGACCATGCGGACATCCGCATGCTGCGCGGCGAACACCGCAAGGGCGGCTCGCAGGACCCGGGATTTCCCTTCACCGGCACGACCGACGAGGCTCACTGCAATCACGCTTCGATCGGCGAATGCGCGTGCCAGATCGTCGAGTTCCTGCTCTCGGCCCACAAGCTCCCAGCGCTGATTAAAGGGCCGACCGTCTACGAGCAGCGGCGCAAAAAAATCGTCGACCGATTGCCAGGGCCCAGCGGCCAACTCACCAGTCAACGCAAAACGCTGCGTCGGGAAATAGATATCAACGATGCGTACCTGCTCGCGCTTTGGCAGGTTACGGAAGATGCGACTGATGTCAACCTGATCCCACAGGTCCCAGCCTGGAACGCGCTTGATTTCGCCACGGGCATCGGGACTGGCAACGCGAGAGAGGAGGATGTGCTTCTTTTTCGCCTCAATTGTTTGGGCGTAGATGGCTTTCGCGACCTTGTCCGGGCCGAACTGGGACTCGCGCTTGCACTGGTACGTGTGCAACTCGCCGTTTGCGAACCGAGCCTCGATGTCAATCCCGTATTGCTTGTGTCCTGTCTTCCCGGCTGCGTGGACGTCCGCTCTCCCTTGAAAGTAGGTCGAAAGAAGATCGAGGCAAAAATACTCGAAGCTTTCGGGCAGCAGGCTGGAGAGCGGAAGCGGTCGGTCGAAAGACACAGTGGTTGTTTCCGGCGTATAGCCCGCTATATGCGACAGTTCTGTGGCATCGACCTTGAGCGCAGCGGCCAGCTTCGCCAGTTCGTTAGCGCGCGGCCGGGATGTTCCTGCCTCCCAGCGGCTGACGGTTTGCTGGGTTGCGCCGAGTTGGTAGGCGAGTTCGGCCTGCGTCGCGATTCCCGCTGCGCTTCGCAGCGTACGGATTCGTTCACCTAACGTCAGATAGCGTGGCCTGTTTTTCATACTCATATTATGTGTATGATATATATCATACACATAATATGCGTACGAAAATCGGAATACAACATGAGAAAATTGGCTTATAAGTCACTACAAAACTCGAATACGACAGATTTCAGATGGAATAGGGCCGGAGCGATGCCCGGGCCCTACGCGCGTTACGGCTTCCTGATGAACGAAACCAGCAGCAGTGCGGGCAGCACTCCATTGAGCACTCCGCGCGCCTCGTCCTGTAAGCCAAGGACGCTCGCTTCGGCGCCGAACACCGCAAGGATGGCCATCGGCGCCACCGAGGACGCCGTCAGAACCGTCCCCCAGACCAAGGTTGCGCAGGTAACGCAGGGTGCCGCCCTTGTCAGACTTGGGAGTCCCGGGGGTTAATGTGCTGTGGCCGGGGGAGTCTTTCCAGGGCGCATCCTCTGGGTCTCCGAGTCCCGGCACCCTTAGACGGGTGCGTCATCCCTCCTTCCCTGTTCCCAGCCCTCTCCCCAGTGAAGCAATGCCCACAAAAACTGCCGGCTGGGCATGGACGGCCGACCCTCGCGCGTAGCCTGACGGTATGAATAGCGGGAGGTTGTCCCGCACCGACGCGAGAAAACCGCCAACATCGAGTCGGCCTCGGTCAGGTCACGGACGACATCAGCGGCATGGCGATACTCGACGTGTCGCCGTCGAAGCGTAGGGGCGTCCATGACGGGCGCGATGCTGTCGCCGGGCATTGGCCCGCCGCGGCTCCTTGCATTGGCCGGCGAGGGCGGTTAGTACATGCCGGCCTGGTCGAGCTCGCGCGCTCGCCGCGCGTCTTCCGCATGCACGTAGATCGATGTGGTGGCCAGCGACGCATGACCAAGCTGGTGCTGCACCACATCGAGCGCCACGCCGCGCGCAATCGCATGCGAGCCGAAGGTGTGCCGCAACCAGTGGGCGCTGGCCTGTGCCAGGCGCGCCGCGCCGGCGGGATCCTCCTCGGCCAGCACGTCGGCTGCCTGGGCAAAGAAGCCCTTCCAGATCGCATCGAGTTGTGCCACTGACAGTTTGCCGACCTGCCCGTCGGCCTTGACGCGGCCAATCAGGGGGGTCTCCGGGTGCAGGCGCTCGAACTCGCGACCCAGGCCACGCACGGCCAGGTAGCCCCGAAGGGACTCGATGACCGGCGCGGGCACGTGGACCTCACGGGCGCGTGTGCCCTTCCCCACAAACGACAACGTCCAGACGCCCCGCTGGTCGGCGGCCAGGTCCTGCTGCCGCAGATCGCCGACCGTGACCTGTGCCTGTTCCGAAATCCGCAGGCCTGTGGCATAGGCGAAGCGCAACAGGAACTGCATCCGCGGCGTGCGTGCATCGTCGGCCGGTAGGCCCGCCGCGAAGCTGCGCAGGAACTGCCACTGGGCGTCGGTAAAGCTGCGCGCCACTTTCATGCGCTGCTGCCCGGCCGCCTTGGGCTTGGGCAGCAGCGCGAACGGGTTGTAGCGCAGATATTGGGCGCTCACGAGCCACGCGCACAGGCTCTTTAGGATGGCGAACGCCTGCTGCACGCTGCCGGGCGACAGCGGCCCTTCGAACGGCCGCCAGTCAAAACGATAGCGCGGCGTGCCGCGCGGACCGATCCACTGCGCCGCCGGTTGCGGATCAGCAAGGAAGGCCACGTAGGCACTGCAGTCCTCGACCGTGAGATCGGACAGAGCCTTGCTGCGGGCGAACACCGCCCACAGCAGGAAACGCTCGGCCTGCGTGCGATACGCACGCCACGTGTGGCCGCCGATCGGCAGATGCACGCCGAGCCAGGCATGAATCGCCATCAGATCGTTCTGCGCGGCGATGCGCTGCTCGCCGCCGGCCGCCGCACGATTGTGGCCGTGCCGGCCATCGAGGGCCGGTGGCAGCAGCAGCGATTCCAGCGGGCCCACCATCGCGGCGGGTGGGCGCAGGCTCGCCAGCTCCGCCGCCGTGGCGCTGCGTCGCGGGACCAGCGCGGCGGACGGAATCGTACCGAGCTCTGTCGCAAACTCGGCGAGCCACGCTTCGATACGTCGGGCCGTATGGGCGCCAATGCGGTCGACGCGCGCGTACCAGCGCGCCCCACCGTGCTCGATGCCCGTCTGCAGCGCCGCGAGCGTGGCCCAGCCTGCGGCGATCAGCCGCTGGGCGATCGCCGGGGTGAACCAGCCGCCGACCGCATCGTCGGGGGCCGGACGTGCGGCGAGCAGTGGCTGCAGCTCTTCGAGCGTCCGCACCTGACGCTTGCGGCGTGCCTGCCGGGCCGCGGCGCTCTCACCCGCCGGCGGGTGAAACAACGCGTGCCATGCGGACTCGCGCCAGCGTCTTGGGGCCCGGGTGCCGTTGTCTGCGGTAGCCACCGCCCCGCCCTCCCCACCGCTGCCTGCAGGCCGCGTTGCCAGCCGCCGTACGCCACGGGTGAGTTCTTCGGCAATCCAATCGATGGTCGAGCGCGCTACACGCAAGTCCAGCCCCGTGTCCAGATAGCGATCGGCCAGGCGGGCCAGATCGACGCCCTCGAGAACGCCGCGATAGAACGCGAAGTGATGGGGCCCGAGCAGGCGCGTGGGCGCGACCGCCGCGCGCTGGCGCCGGCGCACCGGCGCCTGGCGCGCGGCGGATGCTGACACGGAGCTGGATTTTCGAGGGATGTCGGACACGGCAACATGACAGAATCAGGATCCCCGATGGTACCGCGCGGCCGGCGGTTGCAGGCTTAAAGTTAGTATCGTGATAAGAGTATTTATCAAGATATGGTTATTTCTGTGCGGCGATTGAATGTGCTGCATAAGGAGTTTTTAGAGGGCTGTCTTCCTCGTCGAAGTCCGGCACTCCCGCCAATCCGTGCGCTGCCGATGCCGGACGGTGATCCGCAGCGGCCCCTCTTTGTCCCGCAGCCGTTCGGGCACGGCGAGCGCGACGGTGCCATGTGACAGGTTGCCGGGGCGCACCCGCATGGCCCACCGCCCCAAATCCCGCTGGTCGGCGGGAAGCGATGCGGAAAATGCGCAGAGCGCCCGCTTCACCAACAGCCGCAGTCCACGGGCACTGTAGTGCGACGGTAGAGCTGTGTCCTCTCGCCTCGGCTGCTTCGGTACGCAGACACCGCGCGGATAGCCGATCGCATAGCACGGGCTGTCATCGCGATCCTCCCAATGCGCGCGTAGGGCTGAAAACAGCCGCGGGCTTATCGGCAGCGGTCGCATCGCTCTGTCCTGACGCAGTACCACAAGCTCCCGGGGCACCGACGCAGAGGAGGCGACAGGACCCGCGAACGGTAGGTCGTTGACACGGGCAACGGCCGCGTCCTCACAGGACAAGCCTGTCTCAGCAAGCAGCAGCAACGCCGCGCGCCAGAGCCTGCCGCGCGGTCCCCCGCAGGCCTCGCGATGGAGCCAAAGGAAAAGCATCTCCCAGAAGCGGTGCGGGATATCCACCACTGGCGGGTCTTGTTCGGCGTCCAGCGGGACGTGACGAATATCGTCCCACGGATTCACTGCCACGTGATGCTGCCGGACGAGCCAGGCGAAGAGCAGCTGCAGAATGCAGCGACTGAAAGCATGGCTGCGTGCCGAAAGCGTACCGGTGAAGGGCCGCCACGCGGGATTGGCGGCCCAGGTCTCCCCGCTCCATAGCACCCGCGGCACCCGTGGGCCGCACCACTTCGAATCGGGCGACAGAGAACTCAGAAACGCCAGATAGGCCACGCAATCACTTGGCACGGTGGTGCTCAGGATTTTTCCCTGCTCGATACCGAGCCACGTGGCGAACCGCGCAACCTCTTTGGCATACGCACGCCGGGTCGCAGAGTTCCCACGCCATTGCGCCAACCATCGCTGAATGGCCTCGTCGTCGCGGGGGTCACACTCGATCGACCTGGGGAGCGCGCTCTCCTTGGCAGATCCGGCAGAGGCTTGCGCGTCGCGTGGGGCAGATTGCATGCGAGCCAGCGTGACGGCGGCGAACGGATTGCCCACGTCGGCGGCTCGGATGCCACGAGACGATCCAAGACGCGTGGGCGGCGGCGCGCACGCTTGAATCATGCGCGCATCCCATCCCGGAAAGGCGCTGGCATGCTGACATAAGAGAACCTCGATCCGCCCAGCGCTGACTGCGCCAAGACCCGGGACGTGGCGGAACCATGCGCGGCCGTATCGATTGCAGAGGGCGATCAGCTCGTCGAAGCGATGCACGCCGGCCGCCGCGAGACGGGCGCCCGTGCGCGGCGATAACCACAGGCCGATGTCGTGCCACGGTTTGGGTGTTGGTGTGCCCATTGCCTCCAGGCGGCGCAACGCATCTATCGCACAGCGGCGCGACTTTTGCGTCCAGCGTGCAGGGGTCAATGCGTGCGCGAGCGATGATCGGTCATGCTGGCGTGCCCGGTGCCGCGCGCCGGCAAGCAGCGTGTCCAGTAGCGCCCCGGCCCCTCTGGGAGTCGGCACGTGTTCCGTCTCAGCCGTCTCCAGCCATCGCATCACGACCAGGTCTGCCGGCAGGCCCTCAAGCCATGCCGACAGCGCCGCATAGCGCGCGCGGCTCAACGTGCCGGCCAGCTCAGCATCGGTCGCTCGCATGGCTTCCTCGCTGGCTGCGGATGAACGGCTCAGGCCGCGCCAGCGAGAGTAGCGCCGCGCTGATGCCCCGTTCAACACGTGTGAATGGTCGGGTGGGCAACCCCGGCAGTCCAGGAAAACATAAAAAGCCCCAGCGGACGTCTTCCGTGATGCCGCTGCAGAGGACCAACTCCGCGTCGGTGCGCACCCCTTCGGTCGTGGGTGAGAAATCGCTGCGCCCCTGTGATCGCAGATAACTCTCGGCGAACATTGCCAGGAATATCGCGCGCGTCGGCAGACGAGGTAGATCCCGCAGGGACGGCTCCGCTATCTGGAAATCCCATGCCGGCGTGGCCTCAGCCAGGTCATGGCAGACCGGAAGATCGTCGCGGACGTGCTCCACGGCGTGGCGCAGGAGTTGATAGGCGCGCGCAGCGTGCACCGCTGTCACATTGACCCTGCCCCCTGCCCTTTCCTCCCCGGCCGGTTCGGACGACGGCGACGGAGACGCGCTCATCAGCCCGCCCCGCACGGACAGCGTCGAGATCCAGCGCTGCAGGTTACGTAGCGTGGCGCGATACACCAATACGAAGCGTGCGGGATGGCGTACCTGGCGACTTGCGCCCGGGCGGCACCGCAAGCGCCAGGACAGTGTGGTCAGCGGGATCGTCGGGCGGATGCAATCGGCAGGTACGACGGCGCAGAGGACACTCGCCTGACAGGTTGCCAACGCTGACCGCACAGGTCTTCCGAAATCGGGCTGGAACAACGCCGGCAAGACGCGGCGCTTGGCCACCACTCGCTTGACCCACAGCCAGTATGGTAGCAACGCCGCGCGCATGACCGACGCATGCTCGCGCAGCGCCAGGAAGGTTTCCGCCGCCGGCACCCCTAAGCCCAGGGGGCGACCGCAGCAGACGCAGAGATAGGCATGGGGTGGTAACGATCGACCTCGGGAGGCTGGCCCAAGAGGCGCTCCGCAACACGGACACTGATGCCAGAGCGCCTCCTGATGCAAGGGGCATTCTGCGACACAGGTCAATTGGTAGAAGTAACTGTGATATCCCCCGGCCAGACAGCGCGCGCAAAATCGGAAACCCGGAGCAATCATGTGGGTATGCCGCAGCCGGTCCACCAACCAGGCTTCACGCGCATCGACCCGCCACCCCGTCAGTTCGTGCAAACACCGCGCCCCCGCCTGCGACAACTCCACTGGCGCACCGCGCCGTCGGCTTAGTACGATGCCGACACAGGCGAGATCTGCCCACTGCATGCGGTTCCAGTGCATCAGTCGCAGCAGCAGCGACTGCGTCGATTCGTGCGGCAACGGGACCAGGTCGGACCCAGCGAGGCTGTTCATGGCGAGTTTCCATACAAGCGCGGCGGGACATAATCGGCCCGTGCCTGCGCGGTGCTGACGGCCCGCCGCCATTCGTCAAGGTTGAAACGAAAATGGGCGCCATCCGCTCCGGCATTGCGCAGCAGCGCCCATCGCACCGCACCGAACAGGGTGGCCAATGTCGCGGGGCTCTTGTCCGCATGGGGCGAGCACTGCACCATCGCCTCGTAAAGGGCTGGCCCCTCCTGCGCAAGGCGTAAGCCATGCTGATACGCGAGCGGCAGGAAGAACTCAGTCCATCGGACCTCAGTGCCTTCGGGGAAATCCAGGGAATCGAAGGCATCCAGGATGTCACTGACGTCGCCGGGCTTGCACAGACCGCGCAGGGGATGTTCATGACCAAAGAACCGGCGAGACAGGTCACTGCCGCCACACGCCATTCCTTTTGCACTACGTGGGAGCGGAGAGGAATCGGTCATCATGACGGTGAGAAGCTCGATACCGTTGTCCCACAGCCTGTGCTGCAGGTCGGCCAGCACTTCAAGCTCCCGACGTTGCATATTGTGGGCATTGTCGACGCACCACAGCGCCGTGTGGCCAACGCCCCGGCGCCGCAGATCATCGCGGATCTTGCCGACCAGCCGCTCCCGCAGCATGATCGGGCTACCCGTTAGCACGGCGTGGCCGACACTGGCGAGCATGTCCTGCAGGGCGACTTTTTCGTGGAAAATGCCCATCTCCGTGGACACATGTTGGTAGGTGACGATGTGGGAATACTCCTGCTCGAGCAGGTGCGCGCACGCGCGCAATGCCGAGGATCTGCCCTCGCCCGGTGCCCCGGTGAAATATGTTCCTGGCTGAGCAAGCAGAACGGCGACCTTGAGCGCTCGATACATGTCCTTCGCCATCGGCGTTACGATCTGATGGTCTCCGCGCAATGCCGGGTGGCGGACCAGCAGCTCCTTACGCAGCGGCGTGTCTTCGAGCACGCTGCGCTTAGGTACTGATTGCCAACCGGTAACCTCAGCTTGCTCGATCACAACAGGATCGCGGCTCATGGCGTTCCCCTTCGCTTCGTATGGCCCACCGGCACGGCATCCAGGCCAAATGGATCAGCGATGGTGTCGGCTGGGAAATCCGCAGGCACGTCGGCTTTACTTTCCGGCGCAGGCGTCGCACGGGTATCGCATCTATCACGCTGCTCTTTAAGGCGGGACTGCTGCGCGACCGAGAGCGCGTCATGTGATGTCTTCTTGCGCTTTGCGGGGCTGCTACTCGCTGCTATCAGGCGCTGTTGCCTCGCCTGAACCCATGCAGGCATCGGGTCGATGCGCTCCGACGCCGCGATTCGAAGCCCAGCGCGATTGATCAGCTTGCGCAGCCGCCACGACACCGCGTGATCCAGCCAGCGGGGCTCCGGCTCGAGGGGACCGATGATCTCGCCGGTATCGGCCCGGATTGCGGTCACGCGTCGGGCATCGTAGCGTTTGATCTGCAATCGGATGGTCTTGCCTAGGAGTTCCCAGCTTGTGGCTAGCGTTGGACTCGTATAGCGGCATCGCATGGGCCGTACGTGGGGCCGCACGCCTTTTTGCAGGCTGCCGCGCACGACGCAGTCCTCGTAATGATCCAGCAGGCGGGGATCACGCCACGTCGGCCGTGGCAGCGGACTACTGAAAACGCCTGAGTCCGCTAGGCTTAACGCGCGCGCGAAGTAGTCGACGGGCGAACTGAAGCCCAGACGCTCGGTCGGATTTTTGTTATGTGCGCGGCAACAGTGCTGCAGCGCAAGCTCGACATCGCGATAGTCAATCCTGAGGCGGATCGCCTCCGCCGCGGCGTCCGGACGCCGCGGATCTGCGGGGCCACTGCCGTAGCTGGAGGCCAAGCGCTTCGTGCCAGAGGCCGAGATCTGGCCGATGGTCTTCTCGATAACAGAACGCCTTGCCCAAGTGTGAATGGGCCCGAAATTGATCGCGCAGCCGAGCGTGTCGATAATATTCTTCACTACTTCGTGTGCCCGATTGCAGCGCGCATTGTCGAGTTTGAGCACGGTGATGCCAGAGAAGCTCAACCCCGGAAGCAACTCATGGATGTGGACCGGGACCGATGCGCCATCCGCGTTCCGTAACCCATCGCCATAGGTGTCCGGCCGGAGCGCCCGATCTACCGCCTCCAGCACGCTATCCGCGCTTGGTTCGACCTCAAGCGTACTGAATGCGCTCCAGGTGGCTGATGTGAACTCGTCGACAACCATTGCGATGTACCAGCGCGGCAGTACCTGATGAAGACGCTTGCCCTCCGGTGTCTCGAAGCTGAAGCAGGAAGCCGCGTCCACGCGGGCGAAGTCGAGACTGGCGAAGGCCCCCGGCCGCAGCGGCCGAATCAGGGGCGGAATGCCACGCCCGACCATTGTCATGCGCGTCGCTGCCGCGCGGCCGAAGCGCCGACGCACCGCTCGGGCTGGGTCTTGCTGCATCAGCGCGTGGCAATGCCGCACCATGCTTGTATAGCCTCGGTCGCCAGTGCAGAACGGCCAATCGGCGTCGGTCAGGCCGAGCTTGCGCAGCACCGTTAGCCAACCCTGGTGCAACGCGCGAAATGTTGATGCGCGGTCGTAAAGCTCGTCATGTGGCGCGCCGCCCCCCAGCAGTCCTTCACATAACGCATCACGCGCGGCGGGATGCTTATCGAACAGCGCACCCATTGCCCCCGCATACCCGCTAGACGCGCCGGGGTTCGGGGAGATCGGTTTCTGACGTTGGTAATCCCGGATGCGCAGACCCGGCACCAGTGCCAGAAGTCCGTAGACACCTCGGACGGGATGCGGTGTCATGAAGCGCTGCAACAGACGAAATACCTCCCGCCGTGACAGTCCGGTCTCTTTCTTAATGGCCTCGAACGACGCATGCGCGGTGTACATGCGTACGGCCTGCTCACGCCGTCGGAAGGTTTGGCGTGCAGTCTCGCTGAATGACTCTAGAGACGGTGCCAACCAGTCTACGGTCGCGCTGAAAGCAGGGCTTATCCCTCGGCGGGGGCGCTTAGCTGTCATAACCGTCCACCACATATCAGGGTGATGGGAGCCAGCAGCGCCGTTGTGAGATCCGCCTGTGCATTCCCCAATTGCAGCTGCCTGGCCACCACGGCGAGCATGATGGCGGGATCGCACTGTGGCAGTCGCAATGCTTGATCGAGTTCGAACGGCGCGCCCGTGTTCAACAACGTCGTCAGCGCTTCCGCTTCGGCGTCCCGAACATACGATCCCGCGGCCGTCATTGCTCTGCTCAGCACCAGCCAGTTATCAAAGAGAATGCGATGCCCTTCCAGTTGACGCTCGGTCAACATTTCGCCGCGCGCCCCATTCATCGCAGCGTCGGCGCAAAGAGTCTCCACGCGTGCCTTCAACGGCTCTGTGCCGACCGAGGCTCCATGGTAGTAACCGAACCAGGTCTGGTTGCCGGTATAGTCGCTTGCGACGGTGTATGACCGCGGCCGAGGCGCGCTTTCAGACGGCACTCCCGCGCGCGGTGGCTGGTAAGAGGCGATATCGGCCCTCCCCTCGAGTAGCACACAGTGCATGAAGGGCAGATCTCCCTCGATGTGCAGATATCGCCGATTTTTGTTGGAGTGGAAAATCCACAGATTCGCAGCAAAGTTACGGCGCGATCTTCCCCCCGTACCGACGGCTCCCGCCGCCGTAGATTTGGCGCACATAATGGCCTCCTGACAGGATTTCGCCATTTCGCTGCGCACGCGGCCCTTGACTTTGGCTGGATAACGACCAAAATCAAACCGTGGACAGCGAGAAATAGGAAGTCGCACTGTTGGCGCAGAGTGACTTCTGCAGATGGTCAGATTTGCAAGCTAGCGTTCTCCTTGATAGGCGGGGCGGCCATTTTGGTCGCCCCGTTTGCATTGTCGTGATTAGTCCGACATTACAAGACAAAACTAATCCAAAGGCGTTGATTTGCAAGAAATTTGTCTTACTCTCTATCCACCACTAAGCTTAAAAAGCAGAGCTATATATTTTTTTCCGTGAATTTTTCTAATATAGTTATATTAGTCTTCGTCAAATATAAATCTGACTGTAGGAAAATGACTCCAGCGGTCAACCTCCCTCCGCAACGAATCAATTTGACCGTACGGCATTCACCACCGTGATACGGCAATTGAAGTTGCTCGACTCGCTTTTTGCTGCTCCTGATGTCATCATCCATCGGCCGAGGCCGCCGTAACGCGATGCGCTGTGAATTGGTTGGCCGCGTGACAAGACTCGTGGAGAGGGAATGGTTGGCGAAGGACGGAAGTACCTAATGTTTGCAGATCGAGACAACCCCGTGAGGGAGGCCTTGATAGACCATTCCGAGGACATTCTTCGGATGAAGTTTTGCTTCTCTCAAGCAGGGTATGACGTGAATGCCGAAACACTTGCGGCAGCATGGCTCTCATACGCTCAAGGCTTTGCCGCTACGTGGCTCGAGCTTCCGGATGACGATTGCCGCCTGCTGAGAGATCTTCTGGAGGGGCAACACCCCGCGCTAATTTTGAGTCCGACCGGTAAGGATTGCTGGACGACTTCTCTGTTCAACAGCAATGACGGACATAGCCACCGTGTGGAATTGCCAAATGAGCTCTTGGCCGAGTTGGGATGGGAAGCCGCCGATGTCGTCGAAATCGCACGTCTTCCATGTGGAGAGATCCGACTTCGGAAGCTCTAGGTGAGGTTCGCTTGTTCTATCGGCCTCTATCGGAGCTTGTGAACGCATCGTTAGTACGCCCCTGCGGATTCCTTTGGGGGAAGAGGCGCCGGCCATCGGCCGTGGATTCAATGGGTCGATGCAACACTAGACGCTGCGTAAGCAGTGGAGGTGCTGCAAATGAAACAAAGGCGCCGGCTTTACTACACCGAGGCTCAGAAGGCACTAATGTGGGAGCGGTGGCG
>Ga0209282_1000435_pt1 | contig 20617 bp, 15 predicted proteins | sample Mtrugardesep15_FD_187529 | JGI IMG/M metagenome (GOLD analysis project Ga0209282, IMG submission 187529) | Root nodule microbial communities of legume samples collected from California, USA - M. trunc garden sep15 (SPAdes) (version 2) | ecosystem: Host-associated > Plants > Roots > Nodule...
GTATCAACTACATTTTTTTTTGGTGAGGTTTAGGAGCTACATATAACCCAAAGTATATGACATGTCATCAAAATTTCAATGAACACCTTTTAGGAATTTGAATTTGATTTTACAGTGGAATACTTTCCTATTGAACTTTATATATATATTTGGTCAAATGCATCTAAAGGTCCTTTAAGTTTTTTATTTTTTTCAAAATGGTCCTTTAAGTTTCAAAAGTCTCAAACAAGTCCTTTTAGTTTTTAAATCGTTTCAAACAAGTCCTATTGTAGATAACATAGTTGGTAATTGCTTTCTTGAACTCATCTTTGGTACCTAATCTGGCTCCTAACACCCACTTAAAATTAGTCATCTTTTTAGGCATGGCAAATGGTGGATAATGCTCTTTGTTGTTATCATCTGAATCATCATCATCATCCTCTAAAAGGACTTGTTTGAAACGATTCAAAAACTAAAAGGACTTGTTTGGGACTTTTGAAACTTAAATGACCACTTTGGGAAAAACGAAAAACTTAAAGGATCTTTAGATGCATTTGACCTATATATTTCGATCGAACTTTTGATTACTAAAGTTTACTTCATTTATGAATCGGAAGGTTAACACAAATTTTTTCTTCTATTTTTATATAGTTTTGACCGATCTTTTTCTTCTATTTTTACCTTTCATTTAAACTATTTAATTATTTTATAATATTATTTAAATTATTAATCAAACAAATAGTCAAATCTCTTAAAATAATTCAACTACAATATGAACAATATCGAGCATTATAAACATAGTCTATTTTAATCTTATTTACCGAAAATATTTTATTATTCAAAATGGGCATATTCATACAATTAAACACGGTGGAAAAACGAATAGCTCGTATTTCCGATAGTTTAATTTAAAATAAAAGAAATAGAAACCATTATGACCCTGTCTGGAGCAACTAATTTCTTTTTTGGGTAAGTTATCTTCGCAAGTACTCTCCTCTAAATCAAACTTTGTATGACGGTAACACATATGGCGTGAGAATCACCAAGGCATCTCCACCACTGTGCCCCCTTAACCAAGCTAGCCAAAGACCATCTTTAAGTACAACAAAGGGCTCATCTTGTATATTTTAACTTCACTCGGATATAAGTGAGAAAACTTGTATATTTTTTTTATAGAGAAAACTTGCATACAGTGTCTGAAAATTTATATGAAGACGTGGTGTTAAAACTCGCTTGCGTGACTGCTCTTAGTCCAATATATCAGTAACACCAAATGTGTTACGTACTCTCCCGAAAGTGGTTCATTAGATTGGAGAAAAATATGAAAACAAAAACCTTATAAAATTATGGTGTTGGATATCTTCTTAGACGTTAGAAGTCCATTATATTATTAACTTGGTTAAAGTGTCGACTCATGAATTCCTGGTAAATGTATTACTTACACTAGCAAGGTTTGGGTGATGCATATAATTCATAGATTCTCGAGCATTGAAATTTTGTTTTGGCAGAAAGTGTCAAAAAATTGCGGGGCATTTCCCCCACCAGGTCACATGGTAAAACACAGAAGTGAGCCAAAAAACTATAGTACCGAACATTATTGCAAAGTCATTTAAGGCAAAGCAAAGAACTGTGGTCTCAGTCTCAGACATATATGTGGACTCACTCAGCTCTGCTGTAACTTGCAAACTAACAAATGCTAAAAAAGGCCATGTATTGTGGTGTTCACATTGCAATTTTCAACAATATCAAACGCGTGTCATCAACGTCTTAAAAGAGTTATTGTTAAAATAGAGTGTGCTTGTAAAAACACACAACACAGTGCATACTGAACTGGGAAATAAGCACATTATGGATGTTCCTGTTCGGGATTTCTGCCATTACTCTAAATGGACTTTGGTTTTCTCTTGGAATAATTCCTGTTGGGCTAGTTTGTTTCAGTTTTTGGGGGTTAAACTTCCCAGCATTTTTTGTTATTCAAAGTGAATTACGTACCAGTACTATTTATTCCATGCTGTTAGATGTAGGGTTTTATAACTCTGTGATTTTCACGTGTATAGTATTCTGGCTGTTGTTTATGTTAAAACACAAAAAACAAACAATAAGTTTCAAAAATATTAATAATCATTGATCAATAATATTTTTTTAAGGGAGCCTCTCTTTATGTGTATATGAAATCAGGGGTGGCCTTTAGCATGGTAGAAGAGACGGCCACCCAGACACCATTTTAGTAATTTATTAATAGTTATCTTTAAAAAATTGGTTATTCTAACTAGTGTTTTTTATCTACTTGTTAAGAAAACAAAAAATAAATAAATTTTGCACTATATATAATATATATAGCAAGAATTACTTATACATGAATAGAAGATAAATAGACAACAAGCTACGCCGTTATGCCTTTTAAGATGACAAAATCAATCATCGTAAACACAACATTCATGGATGTAGGAGACATGACATTGTTATGCATGATCCTTTGGACTTTATGTAGAAGGTCAGCAACATCTGATGCTAGAAAACCAAAAGTGTCAAAATCAAATGATATAAAAACACGTTGATTATCAAAACACACTTTCTAATGTTTGACCAATTTGTTTGACACAACTTTTAAGGCTGTCTGTCCTACCGTAAAAGCCCCGACCCCTGATCCCACAAGTGGTGAAACCCAAGTCAAGTCCATACATACATGTTTTCCTCCTAACCATCCGTACACTATAGTATCTGCAGGACTAAGTGTCGATCTTCTATCTCGGGGGTCAGTTAGAAAGTTCACAGGCGCCTCCTTCTTCACTGATACTCTCGCCCGCCTGAATATATCAAAAAGTACATCCCTAACAAAGTTATGCTTGTACTTAAAGCCGTGAAGCTCCTTACAATGAACGACATGCTCCCCAAAATTATCCAGACACGCCTTACGACAAATATGACACACCTTATTATTAGGAAATAGTGGAATCAAAAGGCGATATCTAAGGATAGTACAATATTTCACTAGTGACATATGTTGACCTAACCTATCAACCAGGATAGCTAGAAGAAAATCTCGAGCATGTGTTGCTTGCAAACATCTTAAAATTGTCTTCTATCTAGTGGTCATGTCAAACTTAACTTCCATATCTTAACAATTTTACTAAAAAGAACACTCGTCAAAACATGTTGTGTTTTTGGATGGATGGTGTCCTTGCAAGTAAAACTGCTAACATCAAAATTTAGAATCGAACTACGAAGACCATCCAAAACATTATCAAAATTCGAGTTCATACATCCCACTGTCTCTCAAAATATGATCTTGTAGCACCTAAGACTGCGTCTTAAAAGTCACAAAGTGTACGAGGAAGCCTCTACTGCTGAGTATAAACCCAGCCCCCCAAAACCTAATAGGTAAATAAGTCAACTTTCATTGAAAGTCCCCTAAACCTCCACCAACCACAATGTTTTCAACCGCTCCACACAACTCTTTATCAAACAACATAGTCACCTCCTTCAAGTGAATGGGTTGCCACGTCCTTAGGTCAAAGAAAAGTTTGGCGATACCCATACATGATCGAAGTAGTTTTAAACTTTTAAGAGATTGTACTTTACCTAAGTTCAAAAATAGTTTTACTATGTTTAATTTCTTAACAAATGCTCTAAGATTTTCCCAAAAAAAAAGTTCAAACATTTATAATCACAGACGGAGTAAGTTATCAATGAACGCTTAGATCAGATAACACCGTTCTTTTCTAACTTAACCAAGATTTTGAATTCAAATTCGACCTTGAACAAATAACAATGTTAAAAAATTTAGGATAGTTTGTCATCTATTTAGATTCCACACATCTTGAAAGATCAATCATCGCAATTGGACGCGTGGAGGATATTCGGAAAGAAAAAAAAAAGTAAATTCAATTAGGGCAAGATGATCCCTAAGCATAATGAGAGAGGCGCGTGATTGATCTATGTATGTGTGGTTGAAGGAGCAGAGAATGAAGGACCTACATGCAGTGACAGCAAGGCATGGGGGCTACCCAAAAGAAAAGAAAAGCAAGGATGGAAAAGACAGGATTCGAATTTTTAAACACAGAAACCAATTGTGTTGTGACACCCTAACCACCCATCATGTTTGAAAAACCGAGACACAAACCAATTGCATTTACTATGGTTTGACTCAATTCATTGATGGTCATCAATACAATACAATACAATAATGCATTTTTTGGCGATAGTTTAATGTAGCTATTACTTTGTACATCCATTTATAATTGGTTATTGGTAAGTATACTATATGGTATTGCATTTATATTTGGAATGTATTTGTTTGAGTAAGATAGATATTATATGATGTGGGAATCTTACAAAAGAGGACCTTCCCCTTAAAGGCAAACCAAAAGAAAACAAAAAAATTCACAAAGACATGTTATTGTTGTAAATGTGTGTAAGAGTAAGAGAAAGGAGAGCCTGCAATTGCCTGCTTCATGTGTTTCCAATGGAAAGGGATGTCTATAATATGTGGGGTAATGAGATAAGTTTGACCTTCATGAAGTGATGATGAGGGTCATATTCTAATACAGTTGTGAATGGACTGGACAACACTCAAATAGTAGAAAGAAATGGTGTACATGTGAACCTTTGGACCCCAATCCCGATCCTCTATTTCAATTGAAAATGAAATGTAATAATTTTTGGATGCTTATCCTATGTCTCTTTGTGGCTACGAAACCAATATTTTAGGCAATTATTCTCTCTACTATTTTCAATCTTGTGTTAACGTGCTTTTCTCCAATTTCCGTTACGTAGAATATGACCCTCATCATCACTTCATTTATAAGTTTTAAAATAAGGCAATCTTTGTTTGTTTTGTTGTTTATTGGTTTCAAGGAGCAAATACCTAAAACAAACTTCATAAAAAATCTAAAGGATAAAAGATAAATATTTCGTTTAAAATAGTTTCATTTTAAAGTTTTTGAACATATATAAATACCTATAAAAGAAAGATACTAATAATTATTTTATCAAATTATACTTATTAGCATGTGTTTTTCATTATCATAAATAAATACAGGGTTTTGCTAATTTATGCCTTTAAGACACATTTTAAGATTTAAAAAATAATAAATATTTATTAAGAATAATTAATTCGCATCTCAGTAAATTAACATAATTTTCAATACAAAATTTCTATGTTTAATACATTAACGTATGCCCTAAGACACCTGTTAGCATTTTCAGTAAATATAAGGTTGGATATAATATGTTCACCCTTTGAAATGCTTGATTCATTGGTCAAGGTAATAATGCCAATCAATTGCCCTTATTATATCTGCCTCCAAAAATGATGAAGCTCAAATGTAGTCAGTAAAATACAAAAACTGTACGTTCCCGTTTCTTATAATCTCGAATGGGAAAGCCTTACAATTAGACTCCAAACAGCCACAATCAATGATGTTAATAGAGAAAAAAATCCAATGGATTCTTACATGTAAACAATAGCCTCTGCAAGCGATTTAATTTATCCTAGAACAAAATCGTTAACATGTTAGTGAAATAATTTGCATATCTATTATATACCTTAAAAATTTAAGTGAAAATGTAATATCTATGTTATTTTTACGATTGCACAAAGTATAATTTGATGATCCTTTGGGATTTCGTTATCCAAGGCATGAGAGCCAATGATTCGATCGTTTCCTAGAATGAAAGGACTTTTTCGACAATGTTTTGTCGATATTGTGTAAATAATGGTACAAGTGTTATGTAGATAAATTAATCAAAGTTTAATGTAATAATCTCTAAATTCCATTTATGACCACACAAGTTATTTTTTTCACATAAAATTTAGATAATTATGACCCAACAAGTTGATTGAACCAATAATTCATTAAATTGTCATGTGATTTTTTGGTGAGATATAAGTTGTCTTTCAAAGTTTTGGTTAAGTCATCCGTAACCAATTAAAATTAAACAAGTCAAACTTATTGTACTATTTCTTTTATTTTTAAATTGAAATTTTTGTTTGACATAATTAATGGAACATAATTAGTGTCTATCTCTCTTTAAATTGTAACAAATCAAAAAAATTATAAATAGAGAGGATCTTGACCCGATAAATATGACATGTTGGTGATGAGATGGGAAGAAAAAAATGAAAGAAAATAAAATTTTGAATATGAACGCTCTAAACTCAATATTATCTCAACATGCCTATACAAGGGCTCACACCACTACCGATCATTTCCTCCAAATTTTGCATGAATAAAAAAACAAAGAATAAAAAAAACAGAAAAAGAGAAGAACAAAGATTTGAACAAAGGTCAAAGGTTAATTAGCAAAGATTAAGGAGCACGTGAGATACAGCGCGTGACGCAATGAAAGGTAATAAGCATCAGATTCTCTTAGAAAAGTCCAACGTCATCAAACGGACAATACTCACTGGACAATGTGAGATACTCTCTTTTACGATAAAAAAGTTTTTATCAAAAATTGGCAGGTACGCTTCCCAACAAAACACACATTTCCTATTTCTTCCCATTCTTATGCACCGTCCTAGTTAGCAGTAGTGTTGTTTAAATTAAAGGGTTGATAACGAGTGTTCCGGGGTATTTTATAAGAAATTATCTATTTTATAAAGTGTTTAAAAGTGCTTGTTAATATTTTTCTTACATTAATTATTAATTATGTTTAATGTAAATATATGTTTTATCGTTTTAAATATATCAATTATGTAACGAATCTAAAACAACAATTTTTTTTATAAATGGGATTAGAAAAATATATTTTTATTGTTTTGATTCGATGTTCAAAGAGTGTTTGAAGACTCGTTTGCAAAACCTTGAATTTTAAAGATTATTTTAAAAATAGAGGGGAACTAAAATGATCAATTATTTTTCTTGACAAATACATGTATTGTATCCAATACTAGGTACTCGTATCGTATCATAAGTGCTCGGGCTTCATAGCTAATAAGCATATATTGCTATTTAGAGCATACACAATGGTGGTACAAGAATAGAGACTTCTTAAATTGACTTTGGATGTACACATCATTTATTTATTATTTTTTAACAAACATATCTATAAGGATTCAATGACTCCATCACAATATACTAATAAAGACTCCAATAAAAAATATTTAAATGAGTCTCATTAACTTTACATCATTATACAGTAATTTATTTATTAAATTATAAATTACTCTCATAAAATATTACTACTTCTTTTGAAAATGGGACCAACTTGTACATATTTGATTATTTCTTTTGGAAAATCCTAACAAGTGTCCTTAGACCATCTCTAATGGGAGAGTCTTAAACATTTAAGACCCGGTACCTATTAGGTACCCCATTGTGGAGAACTTTTTTTAGGGTCTTATAAGACCCGGAGTCTTATTTAAGACCCCAACTTTATGCGGGACCTACACTTTTTTAATATTAAAAAATTGAAATGTAGTAATATAAAGTTATTGATAGTTTATTTAAAACATTAATTTTTTTCGTATCTTGACTATATTTTTCTCCTCTAGGTAGCACTTCAATGCTATTAAGCTTGGTGACTTTTGGTGCTTTAGTTCATTTTAAATGAAAGAAAATATTGAATTAATGATGAAAATAAATTATTTAAATGAGAGAATAAATAGTTAAAAAAGATATAGGAACAAAAACATCAAAGACACCATAGAGAAAGGTACCGAAGTGCTACCTTTAAAATATAGTAGATTATTATTATTTTTGTTGGTTTAGTAGCTTAGTGGCTAGAACTCATACAATTAAATATAAAAAAATGGGGTGTCCGGGGTTCGAACCTCGACTCCTACATACATTATGCAATGTCCCTACTAATTGAGTTAAGTTCACGGGACTAGATTATTATTATTGTGTAATTTATTGAAGTAGAACGGGTATCATCATATTTCCCTGTCAATATAGTAAATAATCACGTGACCTAGGTTTTGAGAGGGAGGAAGGGACACGCAGTTCAAGAGAAGAGAGACTCCGTTGCGTTGCGTAACGTTGCAGAGTGAGTGAGTGAGGGATAGACAAGAAAGAAAGGCCCCAACCCCAATGCACTATGTTCTCTCTCTCTCTCTCTCTCTAGTCACACTCTTTCAAATACTATCTTCTTCTGTCACTGTGTTGTAGCATCATTTCAATAGCAACAATAGAGAAGAGAACTCAAAAGAAAGGGTTTCAGTGCTTTCTCTTTACACTTGCACCCTTGCATCTGTGTTTCCTTTGGATCTTCCTCTGCACTTCTTCAACTTTGTTTCTTTGTTTTCAGAAACTTGATAGAGAGCCATCATTATTCATTATATTATATTTTAATATCTAATATTAATAATCATAAAAGAGAGAGATATATAGCTAGTTAGTGGTTGATAAGAGGAGAGAAATGCAGCAGCACCTGATGCAGATGCAGCCCATGATGGCAGCCTACTATCCAAACAACGTCACCACTGATCACATTCAACAGGTTTCATTTCATTCATCACTATCTCCTCCTTTAATTTCATTGCTTCTGTCTGCATATCTATTCCTTCATTTTTTTTTTATATTTGTATATGGTGTATTGTATTGTATTGTATTCAAAGCTAAGCTCTAGTCAACATAGTTTACGCACAACTTGGTGGCATCTTTCTCTGCTTCCTGGGGGCCCTTTTGTGCTCAGCAGTAGAACAGCTTTGTTTGTGGGTCTTCATTCATTCTATGCCACTTCCAACTTCAAGTGAAGTGAAGTGTACTCCTTTATTTATTACTATTATATTATATACCTACCTGCTTTACTCTCTTCTCTTTACTTGTCAGTTTCTGCTATATACCTGCACTTGCTAGGTAGATGCTATGCTAGCTAATCCTTATGCCTGCAAAATATTCTCATTCATCATCTATTGCAGTTGCACTGTGCCCACTCTATAACTCAGCCATCCCTGGCTTTGTTTGCCTTCATTTTTGTTTTTGTTTTTACTTTCACAAAAGCTCCTGCTGCTACCTGAGAACGTGTGGGAGTTTTTTTTTTTATATATGACGTGTGCCTCTCTGTGTTCACATATCTTATCTGAATCTGAAAATTTAATCACTGTCCTTGTTTGTCTTTATCAAACCAACACTACTACTTGTTTGTTTTGATTAACACTTTTTCTCAGTAACTCACTCTTTTTTTGCTTGGTCTAGATTTTCAAGCACGTTGTTTCACATTATTAGTTTGCTTCCCACTTGGAGACTTGGTATCTACTCTTGTCCTCAATAATAAATTTGCGTCGAATATGAAACTCATGTTTCTAGTGTCTTAATCCTAGTTTAGTAGATTTTTTGACAACTTAAAATAAACTGCCACAACTAGTGTTAAAGAGTTATACATTAAATGAGATGAAAACTGAAAATATGTTTATAAGTAGAGGTAGTTCTCACCTTGTATGCCATCAAACAAGTTCATTGTCATTTAATGTAGGACTCTGACCTCTAGTGCTCCCTTCTTTGCCATATACTATTATTTTTTAGTGACCTAATTTTGGAACTTTAATTAAACAGCTCAACAACTCTTTGTTGTTTGATGAAAAATGATATTTGTAGAACAATAACAATTTTGAGACAACACTGCTCTCTCCTGAACTCTCATTGTGTCCCAAAAATGGTCACGAAATGGTTCTACAAATACCGTTCCTCTTGTTTGATAGATCAAAAAATTATATTAGACATATCATTTGTAATTAGAAATGGTTGCTTTGGGAAACTAACGTCTTATATCCTAAATGGAGATTGCTTACTTTAAAAGTCCGAATATTTACCAAATCTAGTCAACTTGCACTTGGATAAACCCTAGAGTAGTGCTAGCAACAGTCTTTTTTTAACACTCTTTTCAACACTCACTTTTTTATTAGCTTAAATCATGATTAGTCTCACACATTGGAAATGGGTTACACTTCAAATGGTGGGTCATACATTAATTTCATTCAATAAAAGAATGAGTGTTGAAGAGAAAGTATTCCTAGTATTCCGCCAAACCCTATTCTCTTATTTTATGCAAGAGAAGTGCTAGTGACAGTTGCTCCAATACTCTCTTTCAAACATCCATTCTCTCAATTGTTTTTAAACATGTGTGTCTCGGCTCTTTTTTAAGTGGAAACCATTTAGAGAATGGCGATGTTCGCGTGAATTTTACCCAATTAGAGTGGGTGTTGAAAAGAGAGTATTGGAGTAAGTGTAAAACTATATGTTTTGTTACTAACCCTTCCCACTGGTTAATTCTTTTGCATATTTATATGACATCATCATATCATTCTTCTAACCTTTTACTTATTTTACACAAGCAGTACTTGGATGAGAACAAGTCTTTGATTCTGAAGATTGTAGAGAGTCAGAATTCGGGCAAGCTTAACGAGTGTGCTGAGTAAGTAGTAGTCTAATTCTCCTATATATTAGTTGAATTCAGTTTAGTTTCTTTTCATTAATTTTATGATATGCTTCCTATTAAGCATGAGGCCCGATATTGAAGAGATAGAAAAAGGTAAGAGATGGTTTTGTTCGTGCCATCTTCTGATGCTGCTGTTACACACTATACATAAATTATGCTTGTATTCCTTTTGGTTTAAAGGATTAATGAGTTTTCTCCCTAACACGTTGATGTCTTTTATGAATCTAATTTTATTTAACGGTTGGGTTGCTGAAGTGAAGGGTCCCGTATAGCACTGAAACTTCATATATAAGGCGTGGCCGACATAACATGACATTGATACATATACATATATACATTCAGCTAGTTCACTTATTTTGATCGTTACCAATATCGACTTGTCAACGTGTCTGTGCTTATTAGGTATGTTGTCTTTTATAATTATTGTCATATATGTGATAATATATCAGGAATCAAGCAAGGCTACAGAGAAATCTCATGTACCTAGCTGCAATAGCTGATTCTCAACCTCAACCACCAACCATGGCCGGTCAGGTATACGCACATTGTGATGGATAATACTTGGGTGACATTGTGGTTGGTGACATTGGCCAACCACAATGTCACACGTGTACAAAGAAATAAAAAAATATTGTGAAAGAGAAAGAAGGAAGACACTTGTGACATTGTGGTTGGTCAATGTCACAATGTCACCCAAGTGCTACCCCATTGTGATATAACTTTTTAGTTTGTTTAATTATGTATGTATTATCAATACTAATGAGTCTTTAATCATTGATTATTGATGGTGTTGCAGTACCCTTCTGGTGGTGGAATGATGCAGGGTCAACAGCAGCAGGGAGGAGCACACTACATGCAGGCTCAGCAGATAACACAACAACAACAACTAATGGCTGCACGTTCCTCCCTTTTATTCGCGCAGCAACAGCAGCAGCAACCTTACTCAGCACTTCAACAGCACCAACTTGGAGGCGGTGGGACTTCAGGACTACACATGATGCAAAGTGAAGCATGTAGCAATATGAACGTGGGAGGAAGTAGCTCAACATTGGGTTCTGGTGGTGGAGGGTTTCCTGACTTCATCCGCGGTGGAGGAGAGGGTTTGCAGAGAAGTCTTATGGGAGGTAGTGGCAAGCAACAAGAGATTGGGATGAGTTCTTCATCTGACCAAGGTCGTGGCGGTGGTGGTGAAGGCGGCGAAAACCTTTACCTCAAATCTTCTGATGACGGGAACTAGTACTCAACTAGCTATTCGGATTGAATTTGGTTTAATTAGTTATCTTGATCCAATTCGGATGCATTTTAGCTTTTATGATCAATTAGTTAATTAGTTAGCTAGGAGAACTATTAATCAAGGTCAATTAGCTAGCTAGGTGAAAAACTTAATTCTGCTTCTTAATTAGACAAACCTTGTCTATCTTGTGCTTAATTAAGGTAAACTATTTGGTGAGATTTGAATTAACTTGCATCAAATGAATGTTAGCTTTTGCTTTGCTTAATCTATGCCTCTCTCTGTATGGATTCATATTGTTGAGGAAGCAAAACGGGAAAATCCCACTCTGAAACCATCTTGAGTAATTAAAAGGGAACTTTAAAATAAAATCATATTATTCAATGATATACCGAGTGAAGGAATAAAATTGAGTGTTTATACAAAATAAGATTCCACACATGGTACCTTGGTACTCAAGAAATGGATGTAGACTAAATGAACTTAGTAGTGGTAATTAACTCTTAACCCGCCTCCAACAAATTGTTCATGTAATTGCATATGTTAGTGGAAAGCAATGAGCAACTTCTTTCCAAAAGTAATCTACTACATCGAACTCGACAGTATCCATTGATCTGTTGTAATCTGTGGTGCTCACATCTTTGGCCGACGTCGTTGCAATTGCGAGTGGTGGGTGGTCCTAATGATCACTGTGCATATGCAGTGGAGGAATGCTTTGATGAATGAAATCGTTGGTGTTTTTACCTGTGAGTTGTTGAACTAATGATCTGAACTCAGAAGCATGGCAAGCCCTTAACAGTATAGGATTTGATACATAGGTTACCTTAACTGTTTTCTTTAGTGTTTTATGTATTGCCTTTTGGTGATGTTTAGAATCATTGCTCGAGAGTATGAGGTTTTCTTGGCACATATTAAAGGGTTTGTAATATCACTTAAGAATAGACTGTTATAGACAACACTATTTATAGATACATGAATGAGCTTAAAATCAAAATTAATTATCTATGATTAAGGGAGGGGGTAGGGTAACGATTTATTTCTAGAAAAATGATTTTCACAATCATGGTAAATTTGTATGATATTTGATTTTTAAATTGTTTTCTCTCCCTTTATTTGATTGTTCTCTTACCTCGGAATCGATGTGATTCAATTATATATGGTATAAAATCATGTATATAAATAACACAACTTTAAAGCCTTAATATTATTATTATTTCTTATGCGAGACCTTTTCTTAAATCTTCTTCAACGTCGCTTAACTCATCATCAAAGCTATTTATGTGACGCAATTCTAAGGCCTTATGAAATAATGACAAAGACGGAGAGCTTCCGAGAAGGAAGGTCACATGGAAAAATGACAAGTTTGAAAAAATTGGGAGATCTTTGACTTGAAAATTGTTGTCACAACCAAATGAGACCCTACGCACTCATTACAGTTACTAATTTTCTATTACATATATTAACATTATTACAAATATAAATATATGTATTTGGGACTTTTATTGGGTGGCTGTTTCATCCATTATAGAATTACCTGCCTAACTTTTTCGTCATTGTTTTACTTTTCAGTCGTTTGAGAACTCTCTCTAGTGTTGTTTACCAGATTATTTATAGAATTGTAATACCCCCCTTCTACCATCTATAGAGTGAGTAATGTTACATTTAGGTATTTCTTGCGGTTATTAGTTTAACTTATATGTGGTCTGATCGATGGAGTCAATGGATCATTTTGGTTTTTCATTATTTTGTATGTATTTCTCAATGATGTCATGGTTTTTCGTTTTGGTCTTAATCTCCCATCTTCTAAAAAAAGAAAGACTTTAATAATTCAGAATTTGATCGAAATACAAGTAAAGTCTAACTAACAAGTGTTTCAATTAAAATTCAAACTCGGATTTTAGAAAATAATTATGTTCTACTATAATTTAGAATATTTTTAGCCTATGTTTGAAAACTTTCGTTTTCACTGTGGAAACTCACGTTTACTAGAGTATAGGAATTTTTTATTATTTTTTTTAAGGAAGAAATCTTAGCTTTATAAAATCACGATCATATAACTTTGGGGCGCAAGAAAAGATTGCCAAACTCATATTCAAATATACTATTAATTAATGTTTAACTCGATATGGATTACGCTCGTAGATTATAATGATTTTTTCCATCACTTAATCATTGTCGATGAAAAAACTCGGTATGGTTATGAACAAATTAACTTGCCTAAACCCTTATGTAAAAAATTAAATAAAATTGATTCCCCATATTATAAAAGTCTAATTCTTTTTGTTAGATTCAATTCCATTGATACCCATCACAAAATAGGCGTAAAATATTATATATGGTGTCATCTCAATCATATTCAAATATTGCTTTTATCATGTGGTTTTGACTTGGTTGTTATTTTGAATTTTTTTCAAACTCCAATATAAATATATAATTTCTACTTTGAACACAATATCAATTATAAATTTCATATATATTTATATTTCTAATTGTAAGTTGAACATGGTTGAAATTGAATTTTAAAGTTTATACACACAATAAAAGAAATATGCGATTTTGGGCTAGTTTTTTCGTTCTTCCAATTATACTTTAAAACAAATTTTCTTATAATAAAGTTATATTATTAGTGTCATTAAAAAAACTGATATTATGTTTGTTATATCGTTGGTGTCATTGAAAAAAGTAAACATATTTGTTGGGTTTGTTACAATTTGAAAATCACAAACATCTTAATCCATAATCTTAACCGAAACCAAAATTTCATAAAAACACTATTAAAAATTTACACGCATTATTTGGTGTGGATCCGTAATGGCATTGGGTATGCAGAGGGAAGTTGGTTTGAAGAGAATTTAATGAGGGTGGTGGATGATGGTTAGACTTACTTTTGGTTTGATCTTTGGTTGAGGGTATTTCTCTCAAGGAGCGGTTTAGGAGGTTGTCTGAGTTGTCTGTGAATCAGTGGGCGTCAGTATGAGACATGTTTTATTTGGGGTAGGAAAAGGGAGGAGAGACTTGGAATTGGAGGCGTCGATTCTTTGCGTGGGTGGATGAGTTGGTAAGGGAGTGTAGGACGTTACTTAACAATGTTACTTTATCAGCGGTGATCATTGGATCTGAAAACTAGATCCGGTTGGTGGTTACTCTAACAATGGTAGTTATCAGTTCTAGCTAATAATTTGTTCCCTATTTTCATTCACCTGTTTCGGATCGTCTTTGGATAAGTATGTTCCTTTGAAGGTATATGTACTTGCTTGACATCTTCTCAGAAATCAGATTCATACCAAGGACAACAGATTTAGGTGAGACATCCTTAATCAAGACTCTCAACTTTGCATGAGTGGGTGCGGTGCTACAAAATCAACTAATCACTTTTTTTTTATTGTAATTTCTTTAGCAACATTTGACACCATGTTCGACATTGAATTAGTTTCTCTTTGGTTGATCCTTAAATTATTTCGGTCATTTTATGCAGTTTGGTCTTGTAAAAGGTGGTTCAAAAGTTTGACGATTTGTTATGTATGTTATTTGGTTTTCTTATGTGTGAGTAATTTGAAAAGAACGGAATAATATAATATTTAACCAAAAGGAGAACTATGTTCATCATCTATTAGATAAAGTGAAGTTGTTATCCTAGTGGTGGTTGAAGGCAAAATACGTTATTTAACTTTCAATTATCATGGATGATGGCTTGGCCATTTTTTTGTTTGGGCATTGGCTAGCGCCTAGCAACCCTCTTTCTTTTTTCAATAAGGGATCAATGTGAATCCGGAAATAAAGACAAATGACTAGGAAAAATGTTTAAGCAAAAAAAAATATTTTACTCATGATTAGCTTAAGATAATGAGCTCATTATTGACACTAAAACATGAAATATTTTTTCTAAAAGAGTTCAAACACAAATATGAGCAAATATATATTTATTTTGTGCATTTTTTTTATATGTTTGCTTCCACATGTTTAATGAACTCATATCACATCTGCCTTTTAATTTATTTGGTGGCGGTGCCCTAAAATGTTTGGCCAAATTAGAACATATTACTCTCTCTAATTTTATTTACAAGAAATAATTGATTGTTAGATTTATGGGTTAATTAAGTAAATAGTCCCTATAAATATTCAGAATTTTGTTTTTAGTCGCTACAAAATAAAATCACACTTTTTAGTCCTTATAAAATTTTCCATCAACATTTTTAGTCCCTATAAAAATTTTCCATCAACATTTTTAGTCCCTGTCACAAATTTTCATCAACATTTTACGTCCCTAAAATGTTTAAAGAAAATGTCACAGGGACTAAAAAGTGTGATTTTATTTTGTAGGGACTAAAAACAAAACTGTGAATATTTATAGGGACTAAAAACTTAATTAACCATAGATTTATTGAATGAATAATTGATGTATCTGATCGATCAAATACATCAATTTTTCAATGAATATAAAAAATCAATTGTATATTTAATATATTATCATCGCAGTTTTTTTAATCAGATATCTTTTGCAAAACTATCCATCAAGAAATTTAACACTGTTGTATTTTAGCTTATTATACAAATATATATCTTTTTGAGTGGAAAATAAATAATGAAAAAAAAATGTTACAAGAAGTGGAATTTCCGTTAGAGAGAGAGAGGATTGTAACCACGAGTTGGCGCGAAAGAAAAGGGAAGAAGCGAAGTTATAGGGCATGTTGAAGAATGTCTGTTCCAGGAACCACTCGATCCATCGCATTTCACTTCCTCACACTCCATTGATCCACTTTCACTTCCTCCTTCTATCTCTTCTTTCTTCTTTCTTTTCTTTTTTTTCTCTCTCTCAATTCACACTACCATCACAGTTTGTTTCTCTCCATGCTTAAATCCGCCATTTCTAATTTACTCTTCACACCTCTATAATGGTACTTTCTTTTTCATTTTCTGAATTCTGTTCTTGTTGTTTCATTTTTTCAATTAATTCATCAAAATTTATATTCAAACTGTTATGTTTTATTAATTCATTAATGGAAAATGCTAACCGGTGCCCCCAGAAATATAAACACCATCATAATAACACACACTACAAGCAACAAATCTGTATCAATTCAACATGTATCTTTGTTTATAATTTATATATATGTATACACACACATTGTTCCTCATTCCATGCCATGCATGCATGGAACAAAATTATGTATATGACATTATTTTTATATTTCTAGTTAGAAGAAATTTGATCCCTTAGAAGTTATGTTTGTCCTTGTGTACACAAACACTGAACACTCATACAATGACACCGATAATAATTTGAGAAAATGACATACTTAAGTGTAATCACATGTGTCGGTCTCCGACACTAGACACCAGATACACTTTTGTTCAGAAGTATCGGTGCTAGAGAGATCTTTCTAATAGATAAATTAATGAGTTGTTATTTCTATCTGCAGGGGACTCCTGTGAATATTATTGTGGGTTCTCATGTCTGGATCGAAGATCCAGATATATCTTGGGTTGATGGACAGGTTTCCAAAATCACTGGACAGGATGCAGAAATTGAAACGACCAATGGAAAGAAGGTACGTAGTAGTATATGTTCTTCTAATCTTCACACTTACTTTATAGAAATGTTGCAAAATTTATACAAGGAAAAAGCTACTTCTGAATATATGTGATTCTATTTTGGATATTTCTAGGTTGTTGCAAAGTTATCAAAAATATTACCCAAAGATATGGAAGCTCCAGCTGGGGGAGTGGATGATATGACTAAATTGTCCTATTTGCATGAGCCTGGAGTCCTGGAGAATTTAAAAATTAGATATGAATTGAATGAAATATATGTAAGGCTCACTTCCCTTTACTATGATAAGTTTGCAACTTGTTTTTATCAGCCCTAAAAGCACTTAACCGTCTTCTTAATTGGTTTGACAGACTTATACCGGAAACATATTGATTGCAATAAATCCATTCCAAAGATTACCTCATCTTTATGATGCACACATGATGCAACAGTACAAGGGAGCACCATTTGGAGAGTTGAGCCCTCATGTATTTGCAGTTGCTGATGTTGCATATAGGTATTATACATTTTTTTTCTTCTGATTGTCCAAATTCCATTTCTATCATTGAACCAAATTTCTAATCAGTGATTTCGTTAACACCAGGGCAATGATTAATGAAAAGAAAAGCAATTCAATTCTGGTCAGTGGGGAAAGTGGAGCTGGTAAAACTGAAACTACGAAAATGCTTATGCAATACCTTGCTTACTTAGGTGGTAGGGCAGCCACTGAAGGACGAACGGTTGAGCAACAAGTTCTTGAAGTATGATTTCTTTTTTTATCTTCCCCTACAGCACAAAATTCAATTTTTCTCTTCTTGAACTGCCACTCATTTGAGACTTTTGTATTAACTTATTTGAGTGCAGTCAAATCCAGTTTTGGAAGCATTTGGTAATGCTAAAACTGTCAGGAATAACAATTCCAGGCAAGTCTTCCTTACATGTGAGCAGTAAATATTCTTGTGTTTATTTCTCTAAGATATGCTGATACATAAATTAACTTTGTTGCGAGTCTTTGTTAAATACGGGATAAGTTATTCATTGTGTTACATTCTCCCTGATAGTTCGATATTTCATTCTCCCTGATAGTTCAATATATAAAATAAATCTATATCCAATTTTTCTCCTTACATTCCCTAATTCTCTACATAATGCCAAGATTGAATGTGACAACATTTAAATTGATTGCCATTAATCAATTTTGCTTTCCAGAAATGGAATATAAACAACTAAATGAAGCCTACTTAACCTTCATTCTTTTACCAATTATTAGTTTAAAAAATATCATTCTCTTAATGGTGCAGTCGTTTTGGTAAGTTTGTTGAGATCCAATTTGATAAGAGTGGAAGAATCTCAGGCGCAGCCATTCGTACGTACCTTCTTGAGAGATCTCGGGTTTGCCAAGTTAATGACCCAGAACGTAACTACCACTGCTTCTATCTTCTTTGTGCTGCACCACAAGAGGTTAACTTCTTCATAGCTTACTTTCTATTTATTCTTTTAATTATATGAACTCATTACAATTTATGCTGACAGGAAATCGAGAAATACAAATTAGGACATCCTAAAACATATCACTACCTTAACCAGTCGAAATGCTATGAATTGGCTGATATAAGCGATGCTCGTGAGTATCTTGCCACCAGGAGAGCTATGGATATCGTTGGAATAAGCCAAAAAGAGCAGGTTTTTGTTGTCATGAGTGTGAATTCAGATTTTTTTTTCCTGTTATAATATGGAATTATTAGATTCTTACCTCTTTACTTTTTTCTGCTGTCTCTTTTGTCAGGAAGCAATTTTCAGAGTTGTTGCTGCAATTCTTCATATTGGCAATATTGATTTTACCAAAGGAAAGGAAGTCGACTCATCGGTTCCAAAAGATGATAAAGCCAAATTCCACTTGAACACAACTGCTGAGCTCCTCATGTATGGATCAAAGTGTATTGTTATTCAATGCCCGTATGACTTCCAATTGCCTCTTAGATAATTACCATTATTGGATTTTGCATGTTATCAGGTGTGATGTAGGTGCCTTGGAAGATGCATTATGTAAGCGTGTCATGGTCACCCCTGAGGAAATTATAAAACGGAGCCTTGATCCCCAAAGTGCACAAATCAGCAGAGATGGCTTCGCAAAAACAATTTATTCTAGGCTCTTTGACTGGTAAGATGCTGAAAATGGAAACCAATCTATAGTGCTGTCCTTCGAAATTCTAGTTCGGACTACAAATTCATAAGGCAGGGATCTTGGACTATGGTTTTGATCCTTGGTGCACTAATATGGTTGTTAACAGGTTGGTGGACAAGATTAACAATTCAATTGGACAAGATGCCAATTCTAAATCTTTGATCGGGGTCCTTGATATCTATGGTTTCGAAAGCTTTAAATCTAACAGGTAATATGTAGTTTAGAAGAACAAGCATGCCGCTTGATACCACAATATTGGATTGCTAAAGATGTGAAAGCAGCAGTGTCTACTTGTTTTCAATCCAGTGCAACTTATTTCAGTTTTCATGCTCTGCAGTTTTGAGCAGTTCTGCATTAATTTTACAAATGAGAAGTTGCAACAGCATTTCAATCAGGCAAAATCTCAGACCAGATAAGAAGCTTCATTGTGTTATGACCATTATTTCCTTGTTTAATACGTTTTTCATGATGACTTTCAGCACGTGTTTAAAATGGAACAAGAAGAATATACAAAGGAACAGATCAATTGGAGCTACATTGAATTTGTTGACAACCAAGATGTTTTGGACCTTATTGAAAAGGTTTTATTTCTCATTTTGTCACTTTCTTTAAGGGGCTGAGGATTTTAGTAGTTCAATATGAGTTTAAAAGCAGTCATTTTAGATCTTCCGGAATGAAATGGAATTTAATTCTAGTATGCTTATTGGTGATTTAAATTTTGATTATTTATCTAACTATCTTATTGTTTAAATACCATCCCATAATCTATCTTATGTGACTAAAAATAATGGAAAATTTATTAATTCAATCTGAAAAAATCAACTAAATAATTATAAAGCAACTGCACAGAAAGAAGAGAAGCAGGAGAAGGGATGGGGATGAGAGTGAAAATGAACTTGGTTAGTTGGTTCTATAGTTGCTTCTTTGAACTGAACCACAAGAGCCCTGTTGAGTATATTACACAAATATTTCATCTCTGGATTTCAGACAAACAAAAGTTTACAATTCAGATACTACCGTTATTAAGTGATCTTTCCCTAGGTTGCAACTTTGTTAATTTTTACAGTGTGCCAAAATTCAATCAGTTTTTCATCCTTTTCTTTAACTTTGTCCTCCTCTTCTTTCCTTACTAGTCTTCTACATTGCTTTTTCCTTTTGCAGAAACCTGGAGGAATCGTTGCGCTCCTTGATGAAGCTTGGTAAAATATTGTTCTCCTTAATCAAGCTTGCTAGATGATGTTTAGCTCTCTCATTTTGGTTATATGATCCTTTTTTTTTTTTTTTGTTTGAAATCTTAATCTCCTTGTTA
>Ga0209282_1000436_pt1 | contig 20605 bp, 13 predicted proteins | sample Mtrugardesep15_FD_187529 | JGI IMG/M metagenome (GOLD analysis project Ga0209282, IMG submission 187529) | Root nodule microbial communities of legume samples collected from California, USA - M. trunc garden sep15 (SPAdes) (version 2) | ecosystem: Host-associated > Plants > Roots > Nodule...
TAATTAACTAACAGTATTGTTTTTTCTTTCGTAAGCACAAGACTTTTTCTGCTATGCTAATCTCAAGTCAGCTTCATAAGATCTAGTAATAACTTGGTGGATAAGTTAAATGTAAAACACCAATTGAATCAGCAAAGAAAAGAAGAGGTTAAAAATGTGAATTCATAAGAACTATAAAACAAAAAAGCCGGCCGATTCCTTTTTGTTTTCGACATATTTTTTTTTGTTAGCTCATGTAAAATGGTAATTTAAAACTTAAGGTAGTGAAAACTAAGCTTCTAAAATCAGTTTCCTGGTCCTTAAATACATCAAAAGCTCATTAGAAAATCTAGTAACCTTGCTTGATCCCCACACAAGTGACCAAGTAGTTTTTCTTGTCCAGCAGCATGACGGCAATGGTAGAAGAAAAAGGCTCAGCAAACGGGAAAGAAGATTACACTCAAGATGGAACAGTAGACCTAAAAGGTAGACCCGTTTTAAGATCAAAGACTGGAAGATGGAAAGCTTGCTCCTTTATAGTAGGTAAAATGAAACACTTTGCTGCCTTAATAACACTTTGAAGCTTATTAAGTTATTCTGGTTTCAGTATAATGCATTAATAACACTTATGAATATGTTGTATGCATTTGTGTAATTTATAGTGTATGAAGTGTTTGAAAGGATGGCTTTCTATGGAATAGCATCAAACTTAGTGGTGTATCTAACAAGTAAACTCCATGAGGGTACTGTGGAATCATCAAACAACATAAGCAACTTGGGGGGTGCAGTGTGGATGATGCCACTTGCAGGAGCTTACATAGCCGATGCCTATCTCGGCAGATATTGGACCTTTGTGATTGCATCATGCATTTATTTCTTGGTATGAAATGTGAAATTTATCGTCATCATTTGAATATATGCTTCTTGTTAGTTTGCTTAACAATATGGATTATGATCCATGCTAACAACTTATGGGGTGATAATCCACAACAACTGACTTAACAATACATCTTGACCCAAAAATTAGGTAACATACTAATTATTTTATGCATATCTGTGTTCTCTTATGCTGTCTTAAAATTTACTCATTCCGATCATTGTCAGAATTTCTCTATCACACTTGGATTTCCAACGTTTGTTTTCGACGTATTATTATCAAAATACAACCATGGTTTTGTACAATTCAAGTATCACACTTAAAAAAAATTGGGATTTAGTATGCTACCTATCTTACATGATTATAAAGTATAAACAGACAGCCCGTGATTTCTTTGACCACAGGGAATGTGCTTGTTGACTCTATCAGTTTCACTACCATCTTTGAGGCCACCAGAATGTGCACCAGGCATAGCAGACCATAACTGCCCCAAGGCGTCGTCATTGCAAAAGGGTATTTTCTTCCTTGCCCTGTATATCATCGCCGTAGGCACAGGGGGAACCAAGCCCAACATTTCCACAATGGGAGCAGACCAATTTGATGAGTTCGAGCCCAAAGAGCGATCCTATAAACTTTCTTTCTTCAACTGGTGGTTTTTTAGTATTTTCCTAGGTACCCTATTCTCCAACACTTTCTTAATATACATACAAGACAATGTGGGTTGGGCTGTTGGGTACGGCCTTCCAACCATTGGACTTGGTATTTCAATATTGGTTTTTCTGGTAGGAACTCCATTGTATAGGCACAAATTGCCCTCAGGCAGCCCTTTAACTAGGATGCTCCAGGTCTATGTGGCAGCTATTCGAAAGTGGAAGTCATGTGTCCCAGAAGATTCAAAAGAGCTGCGTGAGTTGAGTATGGAAGATTATGCTTGTAAGGGGAGAAACAGAATTGATCGCAGCACTTCATTGAGGTTAAGTCTAGTTACTTCTTATCCCTTCAATTCTCACTACACGCGTTTTTCCATGTCAGGGGAACTTGGCATGAATTACTAATTTGATTGAATACATCTACCCCTTTTCTAATTGTAGTTTCCTTGACAAAGCGGCTATAAAGACTGGCCAAACGTCGCCATGGATGCTTTGTACAGTGACACAAGTTGAGGAAACCAAACAAATGACAAAAATGATTCCTATTCTGATTACAACAATTATGCCAAGCACATTGATGATTCAATCGACCACACTCTTCATTAAACAAGGCATCACACTAGACAAGAGAATGGGACCCCATTTTGATATTCCTCCGGCGTGTTTGACAGCATTTATAACTATCTTCATGCTGATAAGCATTGTAGTCTATGACCGTGTTTTTGTGCCAGTGATCCGACGATACACAAAGAACCCCAGAGGGATCACAATGCTACAAAGACTAGGAATTGGCCTTGTGCTGCACGTCTTTATAATGGTCACTGCATGTTTGGCTGAGAGGAAGCGACTAAGTGTTGCAAGAGAAAATGGTCTCTTTGGCCAGCATGACACCCTTCCTCTTACTATTTTTATTCTGCTACCTCAGTTTGCCTTGACAGGGGTTGCTGATAACTTCGTTGATATTGCCAAGATGGAAATCTTCTATGATCAAGCGCCAGAAGGCATGAAAAGTCTCGGAACAGCGTATTTCACAACCAGCTTGGGTTTAGGAAGCTTTCTCAGTACTGTTCTTCTGTCAGCTGTTGCTAATATCACCCAAAGACATGGTCACAAGGGATGGATATTGAATAACCTAAACACCTCCCGTTTAGATTATTATTATGTATTCCTGGCAATACTAAGCTTGCTCAACTTCCTTTTCTTTGTGGTTGTTGCCAAGTTCTATGTGTATAATGTTGATGTAACACAAAACAAATATGGCTTGGAAATGATCCTTGCTTCAACTCAGGAGGACAAATATGGCTTGCAAAGCACTCCACAACCAGATGCCAAGTCATGGGAAAATAAGATTGTTGTTCCTTCTGCTAGCCTTTAGAAAAATAAATAGCTTTAGATTTGTCTTCTTGTGACTTCTTTCTTTCTTCACTTATCACTTCCCATTAACTACCTTAAAGCTAAATGCAATGGTCTTTTCTTGTTTATTAGGAACTTTAACATGGTCATAAATAATAGAGCTTATGATAAGGCATTGGGTATTATGGGTGTAGAGAAACAAATTCAATAGTTTATTTATGAAGTAGGAGACCTATCATGATTTCATCTAAAAATGTTTAGGATCAAGTTAATTCCAAACATTATGCTAAGTCACAATAACATGACATGACATGAAAGCATACAAACCCAAGTCAGTTCATAACTGCTTGATTTTTACACAAATAGTTTAGTAGAAATACCAACAATATCATCTAACACACTCTCTCAAACAAACTTCACATGAGTTCCACCAACTATTAGTGGCTGCCATCAAATTAAAAGTAAAACGCACATAATAAATTCCACTTTAATTTCCTTAAATATTAGTGTCAGCGTCCATCAATAGTTCCTAGCTATAAAATTTTGCGTTAACATTTTTAGTCTATCTAAAATTTGTTGTCAACATTTTTAGTTCCTGTAAAATTTTCCATCATTGTCTTTTGTTCCTAAAAAACTTTAAGTAAAATGTTACAGAGGATAAAAAAGGTGGTTTTATTTTGTAAAGACTAAAAGAAATTATGAATATTTATAGGGATCAAAACATATTTAACCCTTTCTATATTATCAAGAGCAATTTTGGTATTGGGATTAAATTTTAAATAAATTTGTCTTTCGTAATGTCCTTCATGGCCTCTTGAGAGACTAACGTGATTTGGATTCATGATTTTTTTTGTAGTTTTTGTGGTACAATATCTAATTTGTTTGCTCGACTATCATCCATTTGGCGAGGTCTTCAATTGGTATAGGACTTTGGTCACAAGTATATTATTTTGGAATATGACTCTAAACCGGCTTTAGATTTTATAAAAGATGTTCATGACTCTGATTTTGATCTTCATAGAACTTTTTTTTTTCTCTCAGTATGACGTCTTCCTCTCTTCCTTGGACGGTCTCATTTACCTATACCTTGAGGGGTCAATGAATGTGTGTGATTGACTAGCTAAGTTTGAGGATACAAATGTCGATCCATTGACTACGTGGACTTCTCCTCTGCCACAATTAGTTCTCACTTTATTAGCCAATTTCCCTTGAGTTTTTTGGCAAGGAATTTATTTGTTTGTTTATCTTTTCTTCCCCATTGATATAGAAGGGCTATCCTCTTGTACCCAAAACAAAATGGACTATTGGAAGCTTGACCGAGTTAGCTTGTCACGAGCTTATATGAACCAGGTATAAAGTCTTGTTGTGATTTGAGGTTAAAATTTGCCCAAATCTACATTTTTTGAGTCAATTTAGATGGAAGCAAGGTTAATAGCTCTTGGAAGCAAGGTTCTGTGGATACTAAAGTATTCATAGTTAGTCACTCTTTTTATGGGTAATTATTTGTATTCGCACCAATATCCATAATGCAAGATTTTACTTTACTAATTGCGGATACTTTTTGTACAAGGCTGGCTGGCTTAAGTGAAATGTCACCAAAAGAACATGTCTTAAGCCTACAACCTTTTAAAAATTTACTAATAAAACAACCTCTTATTCTACTATTTTCAAAATTATAATCAATAAAATATTATCTAAAGTTAACATTGCCACGAGAAATACTAAATCTCATCGTCCTCTACTGAAGGACTAAATGGTCCAATTGAAGCTAGATCAAAGTCTTTTATAGACTGACCCAACATAAAAATTATTGACATCTGAAAGATTCGAACCTGACATCTAAAGAGAAACACTTTTTGGTCTTAAGCCTACACTTTCATACCCGTCCTTGGTGGTTTTAATTAACTTTATTATCAATTAAAAAATAAAAATTAAATAAAATGTATTACACCAATTAATTTAATAAATGATTGTGTACTAAAATGAAAGAGGAGAAAAATAAAATAAAAAACAATGATAATTTTACTAAAATGTTATTATGAACTTTAAAGATGAATCATTATAAAATCCGTCTTAGACCAATAGATGTGTTGAATCACAACTTTTTTGCACATACGTGATATATTTGAGCTCAATTGCAAGGTTAATTGGTAAAGTAGTACGGATGTAGTGAGAATATGGGTGAAACATGCCGGTTTAGTTTGGTTTTTGGAGCAAGTAAATTTGAACCAATAAAAATAGTAGCTAATATAGTTTTTCCAATTTTTTGCAAAATCAAAAACAAAATGTTGAAAAACGAGATGGTTGGTTTGGATCATGCGATCAACATTGTTAAAAATAGTATGTAAGTATATGAATATGAAAAAGATAATTGTCAAAAAATTGTCATAAAATGGTTATACAAAATCATTTCTCCATATAATATACGCAACATGAAAGTGGATAGGATGGTAATGTTTGGTAAAAATATCTCTTTGCAGAAATGGTGTTTAACAGAAAGGGACATAACAGAAAATGATTACCTGAAACGAATCTTTCCCAAACCTCCACCTCGTCATGGTCCACACCCAATGGACATAAATAGACTTCCAAAAACTACCAATTTCAACCAACGAGTCCTTGCTTCCCTTGCTTTTCTTGCTTTCCTTGCTAGAACCAACACTCGGTATTCGCGTGTTTGAAAACGAAACACCATAAAAAGACCCAACAGCTCCGTAACACCTGAAAAACTTAACCATCAATGAGTTTTAAATATTGATACAATTATCATTATCATAAATATAAAATAAAATACATATATTTTGACGAAATTAAACTAGATTACTTAAATTGATATCAGTGACTATCGAATACAAGACCTTGAAGAATAGCACACCCCAAAGCTCAAAGCCAACACCATCGGACTAAACTAGATGAGTTGTAAAATGAAAGATATTGAATTGAGAGTAATCAAACTAATATTAATTAGAGTGTTTAATTAGAAAAATGTAGTTAACACTGATGGTGTTGGTTTGAGATCTTAATTACGACTAGTTTATTTTGTGTCAATTTTAATGGACTAGCTTGGTTTTTTCAAAGAAAAAAGTTTTGTTCATAATCACGACCATTAACAAAAAAAAATGTTTTTCAAAGAAAAAAGTTTTGTTCATAATCACGACCATTTACAAAAAAAAATGTTGTCCATAATTATTCTTCACGCTATCAATTTTAGTGGGTAGTTTGGCTTTTCCAAAAAAAAATAAAAAAATCTCTTAGAGCATCCATAATGATAGTTCCTTAATAAGGACTCAATAAATAGACCCCACGTTACACATCACTTATTTATAATATTTTAATAAAATTATCTATCAAGGACTCAATGACTTCAATGGAAGTACAATAATAAAGACTCCAATGAAAAATATTTAAATAGGCCCCACTAACTTTACATAATTAAACAAAAATAATATATTTATTAAATTATAAATTACCTCGTGTTATTTAATTATAATCCTTAAAAAAAATTATAAAATATTTATTTATTCGTGTGAACTTAAATTTCTATAACACAAGAGCGTTTCGATGAGATAGAATGGGTCTCTTATAGCTTAACCAAGGTTCTGGGTTCGAATCCAGCCTTGGGCATGCAGCATCGTTAAAACTCTTAGGGAGAGTCTGCCGCCTATTTGGGTCCCACAATACTCGAGCGATTAGGCTCCGCAGTTGCGCGCGGAAGATACCCGATTTACAACAAAAAAAAAATGAACTTAAATTTCTGCTACATTTGCTAATAATTTGAAAATGAAAAAATTAACATTACAAATTTTACATTCCTTCGTTCAAAAATAATAAAAATAATAATTTGCATAAATTACATTTTATTTAAAATGATGACAAATAGATAAAATAATATTTAAAAGAATTATTAATAATTAAAATATTGCTTCTTTTGTAAGTGGAACCATATGGTACATATTTTATTACTTCTTTTAAACGTGGGACCCGTTAGTTACCTAGGAGAATGAGGGTCCTTATATAGTTACTCGTTCCTTAATGGGACTCATTTTTTCTTCCTCCAATGAGGGGTCCTTGACAGGGAGTGGTCTTTGTTAAATAAGGATCTCCCATTAAAGATGCTCTTAGTCCTTAATTGTAAGGCCATTTACAAAAAAAATTGTTGTCCTTAAATATAAAACCATCTACAAATTTCTAGATATTTTATTACTCTTTTTCCGAGTATATCCCTTATTAAAGTTAACATTTATATATATATATATATATATATATATATATATATATATATATATATATATATATAAGGACAATTTGATAATATCCATTTATATCTGTAACAAATTTATTACTTCAACAACCTTTCTTAATATAATTTTGTAAAGTAGTTTTATAAAATGGGATGAGACAAGCATTGTAAAATGAAACGAGTTATTTATTTTGAGACATTTTACTTACAAATGAGTTATTAGTGGACAAATGAAGTATATGCTCTCTCCGTCTCATAATAACCAAATCTTTTGCTCATTTCACGCATATTAAGAAAAAATGTATAAGTGAAAGAAATGAAAAATAGTTTTGAGTGTGTTATCATATATTGATGCATTAACCATTGTTGTAAATTCAAAATACGTATAATATATTGATTTGAGAGTGATGAAAATAGTAATAATTAAAATTATAACTGAAAAGAAGTAGCGATTTATGTTGTATGGACGAGTGAAATAAGTCAATTATTTGAGACAATTTCATTTTCTTCAAAAGATTTGATTAGTTTAAGAGGGAGGGAATAACAACCATTCAATGTAAGAATAAAAAATTGGGTTTGATTTAACAATTAAAAAAAAGGTCTTATTAACAAATGTGTTGCCTTTAAAGGCATTTATTAATGATTCAAAAATAAAAATGATTTATAAATTTTATATAAACAAATTTTTTTCTTTAACCTTCAATGTGTTAAATACATGACATCATTTTCAAAACAAACAGAACAATTCTTGTGTAGACAAAACCACAAGTATATTTAGTTTAAACACACTACAATGAAAATAAGTAAGGAAAACAATAACTTAAGATACAAGTTAATGTGTCAAAAATAAAAATATTTTGTTTTAATTAATTCATTTGAATTTAATTTTTTTTATTTTTAATTAATTAAATGTCTAAACCTTGAAAAAAAAAAAAAAGTCTAAACGGGAAGAGTAAATGATGATTTATATTATTAGAAAGAATGGCCCATAATTCAACGTTCAAAACCGAGAAAGGTCAAACATAAAAGCCATCATCATCATCATTAACCAATGTTCAGACGCACACTTTCCTTCTTCTTCTTCCCATAGTTTCTATCTCTGCTTCAATGGCGAACAAACCGTTTTTCTTCTTCTCCATCCTCCTCGCATTTCTCGCCGTCGCCGGAGGAGATTCCGGCCAAGGCTCCGAACTCGATTATTCCAAACTCTCCGGCATTATTATCCCAGGCTTCGCTTCTACTCAGCTTCGAGCATGGTCTATTCTCGACTGTCCTTACTCTCCGCTCGATTTCAATCCTCTCGATTTGGTTTGGCTCGATACTACCAAAGTACGAACAATCTTTATCTATCTCCGTTTTTCAACGTCGTTTTGCATTTTCTGTATCATGATTCAATCTTACCGTGCCATGCGATATGATCTGTTTTGTGAAATGTTTTTGTTTGCTTATGGTGAAAGTTTTATCTCAATTACTATTCTTTGTATGTAAGATAGAGGAATACGTAGATTCTGAATAAATTCGTATAAAAAATATCAACGTATTCAAAGAATTTGTGTATATTTATTTCCTCTGTTTGGAACTCAGTTCTGAATTCAGCAACTTATAGGTTACAGCATAAGCGCTTATCCTATATGGGTGCTTATGAATATGCTATGTCTATCCCACAAGAAAAAATAAAGTCAGACTGTTTTTGTATAATCTATAAGCTGTTTTCATAAGCTATCCTGGAGAGCTTATGAAAGTAAGTTGTTTCATAAGTTCTCCTGAATAGTGTTACAAGTGGTTATGCCGGTAGATAAACTCAAATAAGTCAATCCAAACAGGCTCTTTATGAGTTTGAAATAAGCGCTTAAAAGTTTGAGTTTCGGAGTCACTAGTGTATATGAGAATTGGTTTGTTTTTTCAGCTTCTTTCTGCTGTGAACTGCTGGCTTAAGTGCATGTTGCTGGATCCTTACAATCAAACAGATCATCCTGATTGTAAGTCTCGTCCTGACAGCGGTCTTTCTGGAATTACTGAACTCGATCCAGGTTATATAACAGGTGTGTTTTCTTTTATCTATTTCATGTGGAAAATGTGTTTTTGTAAGGTATTTGGCCTAGTTTTTGTTTGATGATGTTCTTTATTTTTTATTTGCAGGACCTCTTTCGTCTGTATGGAAAGAATGGATTAAGTGGTGTATTGAATTTGGCATAGAAGCTAATGCAATAATTGCGGTTCCTTATGATTGGAGACTTTCGCCATCCATGCTTGAAGAACGAGACCTTTACTTTCATAAGCTTAAGTATGTCTACTACATCTTTGCATATGACTCACTTAATGTATGTTTGGTTATGCAGTTACAAGAATTGATTTTGAGTGAATTGATTCTGTAAAATTGATTCTATATAAAATAGTGAGTTGAATGTCAAGTGATTTATGTTTGGATGCATAAAAGTGGATTTAACAATAAGTTTAAGGCTAAAATCAATTGTAGAAGCCAAAAGCTACAAATTCTAGCTTCAGGTAGAATCAATTCTACAAGAAATATAAATTCTCCTTCTAATAATCCAAACATGATAAAATTATCACTTTTGACCCTCCAAAATTGAAACCAAACACATGCTTAGTTTAATGTCATTGTCTGCTATTATTTGGAGGAAATGATTGTTAGGAATTGTATTCAAAATTGCAGTAGGGCCAGTTTGTTTTTTTGCAGCAACTAATTTTCTGTGCTTAAAGCCTTAACGTGTAAGTGATAGTAATAAATCTAAATACATGGTCTATAAAATTGCATACTTGAGTTTATAAAAACTTCATAGACAAATGTTATATTCGTTCTACCTGGAGTATAAGGGAAGTTCAATAGAGAATGATATGAAATAGAAAGAAGTGCCAGAATTGAAAATAGTTAATTCCCCATATTCCCCAATGGTTAATGAGGGGACAAAGCAGAAGGCTGTATCATAGGAAAATTTTACTATAACCATGCAATGCTTGCTTTATTTAAATAACCATATTTTTATTCCAAGACAATATAAACCAAATCCTGTCATCAGCCTCTCAATTTGGAGGGGAGCAAGTGTTTGAAGGGGAATAGTTCTCCCCAGTCCCTACACTCCCTTCCCTTCATAAATTTTGAACTCCCAAATAAAGGAGTTCTTTCCATCCTATCACATTTTCATCCTCCTCTAAACAAACTCAAAGTTCAATGTATTTAAAAAAAAAAAAAAATCACTAGTCTGGCACAGTAAATTAGTCATACAGCCAGTACTTGAGAATTTGAGTCTAGTATCATCCGAAATAAGAGTATACTTAAGACTTAAGTTTTTCCATGATGCATCTTTGTCAACCTCAGTGTCATGGTTATTCTAATAATCCATATTTTTTAGATAAAGGTTAATAGGGCACAAAGGCTTTACAAGAGGAAAAAAATCTCAATTATGTTGACATTCAAAAACCTCACAATCAATTGTTGCGCTCCAAAAAAATTTATTAAAAATAAAGACAGTAAATCAGAAAACAAGAGCATGGCCATGGGGGGACAAAATCCAATACCCATGGATTAAACAAAGGGTCACCTAAATCTATAGCTAGGACCTAGGAAGGTTTAATCCATTTCTAAAAAATCCACCCTAATGAAGCTAGGAATAAGATTCCACCAAAAAAGTGATGATATAATAATCCATATGCACATAGCATCGTGACACATTTACAGATACACATTTGGAGTACTCTTGTGCGTTTCCAACACTAGTACTACACTCCATTCTAGTCCAATATAGATTTTCCGACATGTTGAGGACACAACTTGGACATAACTCTTGCACCTAGCTGACACTTCAATTTTGGGTAGACATGATTACATGAAAAGGGACACAAGCGATACAATAAATTCCATTTGTTTTATTTATAACGATCAAGTAGGGGGTTGAAAGCCTTAGATAGTTAAGCTGATTATATACCTTTTAGGTTTTTGGTAGTGGATGGAAGGGTTGAAGGTGAAAGGCATAGTTCATCATCTTGTTGTATAATATTTTTTTTGTGAAGAAACAAAGTGTTCAAATTGCATATGATGTCTTTTAGTATTTTTTTCTTCTGAGATTCATTACCATAGGAAATAATTCTAATAATATATGTACATCAGAATATAGATCCACCTTTCAAAGCCGAGTTAATTTGTTTTTCTCAAAATGTCAGGCAGTTAGATGAAATTGGTTTGTTAATTGCATTGAGGATATTTACATTTTTCAATGTGTTTCTTTTTGCAGATTGACATTTGAGACTGCTTTCAAACTTCGAGGTGGACCCTCTTTAGTTTTTGGTCATTCATTGGGTAATAACGTTTTTCGTTATTTCTTGGAGTGGTTGAAGCTAGAAATTGCACCAAAACATTATATCGAATGGCTGGATCAACATATTCATGCTTATTTTGCTGTTGGTATGATTGACTTCTGTTCATCTGTTACAGTTTAAAGGTATTTCTGATAATTATATATCGCTGTGCTGATTTTCCTTCTCTGATCGGTTGTCTTAGCTGCTCCTCTTCTGGGTGCAACTGAAACCATTGAAGCAACACTTTCTGGATTCACATTTGGTCTTCCAGTATCTGAGGTTACCTTCTAATTTTTCTAACTTATCTTTTCTTTTGGGTTTGTTTGTCTGCTAACTTATCTAGGTTTATGCTGTTGAAAATCATTGGTCTATTATTCTTTCAGATATTACCTATATGCCACCAACTGTTAGCATTGCATGTTTCTGAGTTATAAGTCCTTTATTGTTCAACTCGATTCAAACTCTTTTAGCAATGAACTGTAGATAGAAATTCTTCAACATGACACAGCCTTCTACAATTGGGTATCATGCATTCATATATAAAGCAAGTAGAAAACACTTCTCTAAACAGCGAGCTGGATAATTGTAGAAAATAGCAGCTTGAGTTCATAGTTGTGCATTGCATCCTGTCTGATTTTCAGGAATGATTGAACTGATACCTTGTTATTCTATCATCCTACAAATCTAGACGATAACCAACTCCTAGATAAACATCAAATTGCTATGGGTTAATAGACAGATTGATTTGGACAATTCCATGCTTAAAATTGTGTATGCAGTTTTATTCCCATCTTAATACATGCATATAATAATTTTTTTAAGGCACCAGGGAACAGCTCGATTGATGTTCAACTCCTTTGCTTCGTCATTGTGGATGATGCCTTTTTCCAAGTACTGTAGAACAAGTAATAAATATTGGAAGCATTTTTCTGGAGGAAAGCAAGTAGGTACCCATACATATCACTGTGATGAGGAGGAGTTTAAGTCAAACTTTTCTGGATGGCCAACAAAGATAATCAACATTGAAATTCCTTCAACCCGTGGTGAGATTGATGATACTTTTGCATTTTCTACTGAGCGATCTTGTTATGTTGGTTATGGCCCCCAACTGCCTTTTGTATCTTCTGCTTGCAGGATTTGAAGCATATCCCTCATTTTCAGAAATACCCGAGGCCAACTTGTCCGGAATGGAATGTGGACTACCTACTCAATTATCTTTCTCAGCTCGTGAAATAGCGGATGGCTCCTTTTTCAAGGCAATTGAAGATTATGACCCAGACAGCAAGAGACTGTTGTACCAGTTAAAGAAGTGAGTGTTATCTCAATAATTGTTAATTAAAATATAATTTTATTGAAATTTTGATCATTCTGCATGAAATGCTAAAAATTGAGACTTCAGAAAATTTATCCTTAAGCTAAAGGCAAAGCACAGGCGGCATCCAAACTACTGTGGGATTGCATATTGCTTTTTTTCAAAAACAATTATTTTAAGAATCTTAACAGCTTAAACACTAAACATCAAAAGGAGTCATTTGATTGAACATATGTTCTTACTACACTATTGTTATGAAAAAGATAAATTAGCAACCAAATTCCCCCCTTCCTAAAAGAAAACAAATTTTTAACCTATTAGTTTTAACGTGTTGCAACTATAAGCTTTGAAAAAGAACTATAAATAAATAGGGTGGTTTCATTTACCAGTAATATATGTATGAGTGAGTTTTCCGGTGTTATAAATTTCTACTTTGAATTATTTAGTTTTTATTACATTCTTTACTGCTACGCAGCTTTATGCTGTTATCTTTAGTTCTATATTGGCATGTTTTTGAATACTTTAATGTTTCAGATCATATCTTGGTGATCCTGTACTTAATCCACTTACACCTTGGGATCGGCCACCAATAAAAAACGTGTTCTGCATTTATGGCAGTAATTCAAAGACAAAGGTACATTAGCATTTCTAGTGTCAACCACAACCGCAAATACTAGAGTTCCATTTAAATTAAGTATGGTAATTTATTTATTTATTTTTTTAAATCTGAAATCCCGAACTTGGAATTGGAAGGGTTGAAAATTGTAAAGTAGCTATATTATTCATTTGCACCCGATTCTGTAGTTTGTTTTAGTTTAGAACTCTGTCAGTTTTGTTTTAGTTTACTATGTCTGATGTTGCTATTTCAGTTTCTTTTTATTTTTTAGAACAAGTTGCGAATATTGAGTTTATGTATATGGGCCATCTGCATACATAAATATTGTGTTCTATTTGGTTTTATTATGGAATATTTAGTAAAGTCAGTACTTGTAAATTTTGTGATTTTCTCATTGTATACTCCCCTCATGTTTATTTGCAAGCCTTTACCGTACTCATTTTCTTCAGTATAGTTAGTTATGTTAAGAAGAGACCACTAGTAAAAATGTACAAAAAGAAACTCTTAGAATTTGGGTTGGGCCTAACTCAACCTTACAAAACTGATTTGTAAGGTAAGGACTACCTCTACTTATAAGATAGGCTCCGTTACCAACCTAAAAGTTATTCCGGCATCTCAAAATTCTATTATTTTCTAATTATATAGAAACTTTCAAAAAATCATGTCTATTTCTCTGTACTAGCCAGTTAGCACTTAGTAGCACTTTACATTCTATAGAGACATTTTATCTGTGCTATATTCTAGTATTTGCTTCTTTGTGCTTATTGTTGAATATTGAATACTTTCGTGTGGTATAAGGGTGACACTGGCTCAGTGGCATCTTAATAATTTGCATTTCTCACATGTAAATTATTTTGAGCTTCATAAATAATGCCAGCCGTCCAATTGTTTCTATATTAACCTTTTCTTTCTGATTTTTCAACATAATAAATCTTTGGGGAGTCTGTAATGAGATATTGTGCTGTTGTGAATGATATTTTTTGCTTCATAACTATCAAAATAGGTTGGTTACTACTTTGCCCCTAGCGGCAAGCCGTATCCTGATAACTGGATCATTACAGATGTCGTTTATGAGTATGAAGGATCTCTAGTCACAAGGTATCTGTCATTATTTTAGATATAATGGCTTTTTTTAATTGTAAACAGAACGAAAATTCTATTAGTGTCTGTGCATCTCATTTTTTATTTGTACTTCGAGGAGCTTGTCATGTTGCATAAAGTTACAAAAATATTTGTCTCTTCTGCACTTTATATTTGTGCCCATCTGGTCTTGGGCCCTGGCAAAATACCTCCTCTTCCCTTCTGCATTTCCAATTCTACTCTATTCTATTTTTATATCTCTGTTTTTGGTCTGGTCTTTGACCTTCAAGGGGAAGGGGAAGCATATAACAATCATTTTATTTAATTCGATAAGCATTTTTTTTTTACAGGATATACTTCAACCTTTAAACAGTACATGAAAGTATGATTAAGTATAACAACTTAAAACAAATGTCTACACATTTATCTTGATAGTTTAACTTGTGTGCATAATATTTTGACACTGCTAGCTCCTTATTTGCTGTTGTCTTGCAAAATATTGGTTTGTTGTTTTTCACCTCATTAACAAGTCATTTTTCTTCTAAAGATATTGAATACAATCACCTAGGTCGTTGCTGTGCCATTTAATCGTAATCAATTCTCACAACATCAAAATCTAAACTAGCTTCTAGCAGTCATCATACTTTTTTGCTGGGTTTGGGGTAGGGATGATTTGTTGGTTAAAATATCTGGCATTTGAAAATTAATGATATTTTTTATTTTGGATCATGTATAGTGGGGATGTAGTTCTACTAATACAGTTTTTATTTGTACATTTTCTGGATATTATGTTTAAACTAGTCTTAACTGTCAGGTCAGGAAATCTGGTTGAAGGGAACCCTGGATCTATAAGTGGCGATGAGACGGTAAATTTAAATTATTTTCCTTTACTTTTTTATGATATACTGATCATCCCAACTGGATTACAATAAAATCAGCCCTTTACAGGTTCCATACAACTCCCTATCTTGGTGCAAAAATTGGTTGGGACCAAAGGTGAACATTACAAGAGCTCCTCAGGTATTCTTGTCTAAAAATAATGTGCCATCGTTTTTATTTTTAATTATTTTCACCTCTTCTGTTCACAGAATGTTTGATATTAAGTTCAATTAATTTGCAAATATGCTATTAAAGGGTTAGTTTGTTGGGACAAAGTTTTTTATTTATGTTGCATGTTCTGTTCTGTCTTAGTCTCTGAGGTAGATGGGTGTGTGAGCCTGAGTTCTAAGCCCGCAAGTTATGTTTTACAATTCATTATGTCTGTTGTGGATTGATGTGGTGGTGATGTTGCTTATTTTCTTCCTTAAACCCCTTCCTCCTCTTTATTTTTTATTTATTGTATATGTCTGTGGCACTGCTCTAGCTTCAAGAGGGAAGAGCTATGTTAGTTGTCCATTAAGATATGTCTAAAAGGTCACCAAAACGGTTATGTTTATTCTCAGTTATGTCATAATTTCCCTCAATAAGCATCTCAAAGGGGAAGGCATCTAATTTAAGATATATTTTGATTTAGATATAAATAAATCTGTATCTTTTCAAGTTTGATATTTCTTATCATGCCTTTATATATTTTCTTGTCTTCAGTTAGTTTATTTGCATTCATACTATTAATTGTATGGCCTTGTTTATATTTATCTTTGTTTTAACTTTTCAGTCAGAGCACGATGGCTCAGATGTACAGATTGATTTGAATGTGGAACATCACTATGGAGACGATATTGTTCCAAACATGACAAGGTTTCCTAGGGTTAAGTACATAACATATTATGAAGATTCTGAAAGTCTTCCAGGAAAGAGGACAGCAGTTTGGGAGCTTGATAAAGGTGCATGCATGACTTGTCCTTAGTTTTCTTGGACTAGCTAATTCTTTAATATATGAAACAAGGCCAATTAGATATGATGGCTACATAGATAAACTCAATTGTATACACATCTTGTCAATGCTAAAAAAATTAATGACCGCTTAAAGAACTCATACAATAGCAAAAGAAAATAGTGTTTGGTTGGAGGTAAATAGAGAGGAGAAGAAGGAAGAAATAATTTTAAATTTGCTTGTTTGGTTCAATTTTTCGTGGAGACGAAAGTGGAGCAAATTTCCTCTTCACTCAATTCTGGATCCCCCTTGAATATTAGGGAGATTTGGAAGGAACAGAAGGCGAGTTTTTAAAATTTAGGCTAAATTACAATTTTGGTCTTTTAAGTTATTTCGCCCCTAAGTTTCTTTCATTCCATTTTGGTTTCTAGGTTACAAACATTAGATACCTTGGTCACTTACGTTTTCTCGTTCCATTTTAGTCTCTTAAGTTACAAACACTGACACTCTTTTTTGTCACTTTTTTAAGGGTAAAAAAATTATATCTTCTATTTTTCGGGAGCCCCTAATATGCACTTATAGAAAAAGGTTCACGGGTGGACCTTTGAAAAGTACAGGATATAACCGGTTGGCCCTGTAACAAAACCATTTTTTAGTTTACTTTATGCTAATACTAGTACTACATAGGTAGACCACTGTAGTCAGTTTATAATATTTTCTCAAAAAAAAAAGTTTTATAATATTTTAGTGGTAAAGATAGATCTGAAGTAGAACAAAAATCAAGATAGACGTGAAGCCCGAGTCGCCAACGTCAAAACTATTGTCCGTGCCTCTGTGATCCTACAACGGTGGAAGGGGAAGGACAGTTTTGGGTGGAAAAAATCTGCTTGGGTACATCTAAATTGGGAGTATTGAAAAATTAAAAGGAATTAAGCAGCGTCTAAGCTAAAAGATTCAGAACTAAAATAATTTTCTTCCATTGTCCATGCCTCTGTGATCCCCCCTATTGTTGACCATAGCAATTTATTTTAGTTTTTACTCTGGATTGGAAAGCGTTTATCAAATTCATGAATTTTCCACTGGTAAAAATCTGCTTGTTCAACAGAGAACTATTAGTTTGATGTATTTTTGTCTGAAAAATATTTTTTCCAGCAATTTGTGTACTTGTTTTGAGGCACAATTGTTACTAAACAAGCTCAAACAACAAACTGTTGGTGTGATTAGAACTTGGGAATTTTGAAGAATAGATCAACAACATCATCTTGGACTTGATTATAAAAAAAAATGGACCTTATCAGTAAGACCGTATAGGTGAGTTACACAATCTAGTTGGTTTCAAACATCTCTATATGTTTCAATTCATTTTTTCAAAGTTGGCACAATTAGATATGTGCCTCTGCTCACACCGGAGAAGAGGACCTCTCCTTCAAAGACACGGGATGACGATGAATCTAAATTACTCTGTACTCTACTAATAACAATTTTGATTGATGATGTAACATAGTTTCCACCAGTTCCTGTAGCACCATCGTCCACCGCATCACATGAAAATTATAACTTGGGTACTTGCACATTGGTGAAAAAGATACAACAACAACAACAAAGCCTTATCCCACTAAGTGGGGAAGGTTGAAGAAGATAGTGGCAGAAAAATAATAATAATTGGATATATCAAATATAAGATAAAAAAAAAAGGAAGAAATAAGGTGATAACCTTCTATAGTAGGTTCAGTTGAATGAGTTCACTAGTAGACCTCTTTAAATGGGACCATGTTAGGGGCGCCCCTATTTTCCTCTATTAAAATCCCACTCTTCCCCTCCCTTCGTCTCAACTCAACCCACAAAATATCTAATTAAATCTCTCCTTCCCTTCCCCTCCACTCCATTAACATTCTTCCACTTTCCTCTACGTTTTTGAACCAAACAAACCCTTAAGGTTTCAAATTATCCAAATTATTTAGTTAAATGTATGCATTAACCCAAGAAAAGGTTATTTATCTGTCACTAATTATCAGTATTTTAATAAACAATAAATTTGTATTGCTATTATTTTATGGATAAGCAAGAATTATGATGTCAGAACCCCCAAGCATCATGCTATAAAATTTACATACAAGTAAATTGACACTATATTCTTGTAGCAAATCACAGGAACATTGTTAGATCATCGGTGCTAATGAGGGAATTATGGCTTGAGATGTGGCGTGATATCCATCCTGATGCGAAATCAGAGTTTGTCACAAAAGGTATTTCACACTATTTTCATTGACAAATTTTTACAATTTAGCTGATAATCGTCAATTATTATGCCATTACAGCTAAGCGTGGACCTCTAAGAGACGAGGACTGCTATTGGGATTATGGGAAAGCTCGCTGTGCATGGCCAGAGTATTGTGAATATAGGTTATATTCTTTCTCTTCCATTTAAGGCCTAAGTTATTTTTCAGGAGGATTATGATTCTAGGTTCACAAAAGGTTGAGTTAGCTGAATTAACCAGAAGTCTATGACTCCCAAATTTGTTATTTTTAAAAAATATTTCATTTTTTTATCTCTCTTTTAGCATTAAAATAATATTTTTATTTTTTTAGCTTGTACTAAAAGAGAGATAAAAAAAGCTTGTACGAAAGATACACGTTAAGAGGGGGACCATTTTTCATTTAACTAAAACAAGTGTAAATGTCCTGCTGCCGACTCGAGGATTAGTTCCATGGTAGGTTCAAAGAGCCTAAGCCGTGGGGATGCCTTTGAGCACCTATTTGGGGTTAAAGACTCTAATTAAGGTTGGTCAACAGTAAATGGGTATAGACATTAAAGTTTGCCGCCTCTGCATATTTGAGTCCAGCTGTCCAAGTATATGTCTGTTTCTTAAATGCGGGAATGGGTACAAGACTTCCTAAGTTGGAATTCTCCTTGACCTATCTTATCCTGACTTAAATGTTATTTTGTTTATTTCTTTTAATATGTCAAATGTATCATATTGCAGGTATGTTTTTGGTGATGTTCACTTGGGACAAAGCTGCAGGTTGAGATATACTTCAGCTGATTTGTTGTTGCATTATTTGTAAATAAAAAAGGTACTTTCTTTCATGTTCTGTGTTAATGTTTTGTTTGTCTCCTTTTTTTGGCTTGAACCTACACTGATATATGGAGGGCAAGCCTTGGTGCAACAATATGGTTGATGCGCCGTGACTTGAAGGTCACAAGTTAAAATCTTAGAAACATTTTTTCCGCGTGCGGGGGAAAGACCGCATGCATCTACTCCCCGCTTTCTGGGGAAAGACTTTATATTTACCCTCTCTAGACTCCACCTGCTGGGAGCCTCATACAATTGGCCGACCTATGCACTGCTATATGATTTTAAACAGAATTTGGAACAAGGTAGCCTTAAAAATACGAATTGCTTTGTTGTCGTGACTCTTAAATTTGCTCTGTCCTTGCCTTAAAAGCTTCAATTATTTGGTCTTCGGTGACCATTACCTCCTGCTAGGTCTTTCTCTTGACTAATTGTAATTGTTGTTCTTACCAATTTGCCTGAATCATAGATTTAACGTCCATAAATGCATGTTTAGCTTTTACATTGATGTGCAGCATGATTGAAGAAATGAACTGTTAATTGTTGTTGCCATATTGTGAAGGCAACATTCATATTAAGATATATGCTGAGTTGTCTTGGAAGCTGGATGTTTAAGATTTTCTTATTTTTCTGTTAATAATACATGGCTTGTGTTAGCTTAATATATTCAAGGGAAATGCTGATGAATGCCCTTGAGGTATTGGTTAATCCATCAAAAGAAGCAAGTTTGTATGGGGAAATGTTGTATTTATTATATTGACAAAGGTTTGACTTGTATTTTCGAGACAAATTTTCCTTTTATAGGTTCTTTAACCAATGCCCTTAGGGCACTCATTAGCAAGACCCTGTATTCAATAGCAAAAAAACACTACCCAGTATGATTTCGTTGTTCATTAAGATAAACTCAGTTTCCTAATTAGATTCCTTTATTTAGATACTTCATCTCTTCTTGTTCTTACTTCATACATTTTACACACCTGAAGTAAACTTGCTCAATTTGAAGTTAGAGAATCTGTTTGACCAGAAACTCGGAATCTAAGACAGAATGCACATGAAACCGCTGAGTGCAAGGCAAAACAAAGAGATAAAGAATGTAGTTGGTCAAAGTGCACAACTCTATACAGTATATGGGTATATGCAATCAGTTTCATACCAAATAGTAATAAGACCGGTAACGATAAAATGACATTTCCTTTACTGCTTCATATTATGAAGGAGAGTATTTCAGTAAAAGGTAATATAGTATACATTACCCTCAGGAATGCAATAATGTTGCTTTCTTTTCCTTTTGGACATT
>Ga0209282_1000437_pt1 | contig 20590 bp, 14 predicted proteins | sample Mtrugardesep15_FD_187529 | JGI IMG/M metagenome (GOLD analysis project Ga0209282, IMG submission 187529) | Root nodule microbial communities of legume samples collected from California, USA - M. trunc garden sep15 (SPAdes) (version 2) | ecosystem: Host-associated > Plants > Roots > Nodule...
GTAATCATGATGATCATCCTAATTTTGTGTCAATGTTAAAGGATGACAATTTGATTCCTATACCTGAGACAACTTCTTTGAAATCCCATGGTGCTAAGCCGGAAAAGAAATCGAAAATAAGGAAGGATTATGAAGCAGTGGTGGATCTTGAGTTATTTTCTTAGGGGTGCCAAAATTGTATGAAATATATAATAAGTTGTTTGAAGGAAAGATCGAAATTGTTGACTCGTCCAGTGGTTTATTTCTCTAGAATGCAGAGTAGTGGTTGCATGTTCGAATCCCCCATAAGAGCCTTTTTTTGAACAAAATAGTAAAAATATAACGGTAGAAAAATGAGGCACCCGGTAGAAAAATCAAATTATCTATAAAGATTGACGGGAAGATTCTCGTGTGAAGATGAGGGGAAGCACAAGTCGGGAAGATGAGGGGAAGCACAAGCCAGGTATGGATATAGGGAAGAGAAAATTAGGGTTAGCCTATGTTGTATCCCAAAAAACAAAGGAGAAAACTGCAAAATACGGTTCAAAAATAAGAAATTATGAATATGATAGAGGAGTCAAGAACTAACTAAAATCGGAAACTGATTTAAAAAATATATACTTAGAAACCAATACACAATCTTCTTGGTATTTACGTTCCTTGTTGAAATTCACTCTTTGAGGAAATATAGATCTTTACAAGTATCCACACTCTTTTATTGCTCTTGATTGCACATAGTAGCAAAATTCAACCTTTCAAACACAAAACAAAAATTCTTATGTTATCTCATATCACAAGAAAGATATTAAGAAATATAGAACATAATTTTCCGATTAACAATTTGGCAACAAATGTTCTATAAAGGAACTTAATTTTTAAATTAAAGATTTGATAACAACTAATCCATAGACCAATATATAGACTGAGAAGAAAAAAGTTATAATTGAGGATTTCAAAAAGACAGTTGTATCATCTTGACAAGTTTTACCTGAAAAATAAAGCTTGTTAAGCTTAATACATCTTATGACAATTTGCTCAACAAAAAGAAAAAAAGAAAATTGTGCATGTGGTCTCTAAATTAATTTCAGGTAATGATTCGATCATTTATCTTTTTTTCTTTCCGATTTGGCCCTTTATGTTATAAAACGTGAACACAGTTACCAATTTTTACAAAAACAAAAAACAATTGAAAACCCTAGATATTCATCCAAAAAGCTCAGATCTTCATCGCTAAACCTAGAAAGTTATTCTTGTTACACAACTACAGCCCACCAAACCTCCATATGCGATGAAAATGAGCAAAATAATATAGAATAAAATGTTTAAAATAAAGGAAGGATGTTTACCACATATAAGAAAACCATTATAACACCCAATCGAATGATTCCACAATTAGAACGAAGAGACTTTTGCTAAAACCACCAACGAATCATCCTCAATCTCCAATGAGCAATCTGATTAAGACAAGATTATACAAATTAATGGGTGTGATGTTGTTTTAGAAAAGACTCAAGGGATTCAGTATCATGATAGAGAAATGAGATTGTGGATTAGTGGTTGTGATTTAGACAGATCTGGGTTTTTTTGTGTTTTAGAATAAGTGTCAAGGTTTTTGTTGAATATGAAGATGAATAGATAACTGAACACAAAAAATCAAACACAATACAGAGGCCATGGGTAATTTTGACTTTTCAGTATTAAAGCAAGGGCAATTGTGTAAAAGCACAACCTACCCTCTCCCTCTATGTTTTCTCTCTCAATCAGACCAGCAACATTGTTCTTTCTCTTCTCTCTTCTCTCTCACAATCAGCCACCATCCACCACTACCGCCCTCTCCAACCACCATCCCAGTCGGTTACCACTACCATCGTCCTTGCCATCGTCGTCGTCCCTTCAATTCGTTCACCACGACCAACGATTTCACGACTGTTCGAATCACCACCGCTGAATCACCGCTGAGAAAACGGAGCCCAGATCCATTAAGAACTCGGACAAGAGAGAACTGAGCCAGATCCATAATCACCGCCATACATCCTTTCAGAACTCACAGGAAAGTATGACAGATCAAAAAAAATACGAAGCCGATGACGATGTATGGTGTCAGCGAGAGAAGTGACGACGCCGGTGGCGACATCCTCTTCTCCTTCACGTCGCCGGAGATCTGGAGATCTAATCACGCCTTTCCAGATCCATTCCGCCGCCGCCGTCCAATACCCATTCTGATTTCCCATATCTTTGAGATATCTCTCTGTTAGAGAGGGAAAATCGAAATGAAAAGAGAGATTGATGCAATAATGAGAGAGCAGGAACTGAAGAAGAGGGGAGGGGAAGATGGAGAGGGAAAAAAAAAAGGAAAATAGTGTATGATTATACGGTGGTGTCTGTATTGTGTCTAAGAAAGTTTGTCCATTTATCATTTTTGTATGACTTTTTAGGTTTTTGTAATGAGTGTGTAACAAATAATGTAAAGAAGGATAACGGTGTTAGTATTTTATAACATAGAGTATAAAATGGAAAAATAATATATAAAATACTAAATCGTTACCTAAAATTAAGTTAAGGGATCACATGAACAATTCTCCCACAATCATATTAAAAGATCTAAAATAAAGTCAAATGTATCTTGTTGGTCAAACCGTGATGAAAATTCATTGATAGATGATGACACGGCATTATATGACAGTTTTTTTAAATGTTTTTAGTACTTTTCTTTGCATTTAAAGGTAAATAAGTTGAGAGATAGAGGAGCTGTTAATGTTTTGAGGAACATATTGTATTGCTTTCAATCGAGTCATTGTAATTCACTTTGATCCTAGATCATGCAACCTCATAGGTGTTTTGAGTGTTTTAAAGTGAGAAATCATGTAAATCGATAAATCAAGACATCACGTGAAGGATCAAGGGTATGAAGATTGAAGTCACTGGTTCTTAGAAGATTTTTTAAGACAATACAAAGTGAAGAAAATTCATTTCAAGTTCCTAAGAGTTTTCAGCCGGGAGAACGATTGAAAACGGGAGAAAAACACAAGAATTCCCACATCAAGGGATGTCCTGGGCGTGACTCATGCCTGACTAGGCATGACTCATACCTGAAGCAGTGAGGCTACTGCCCTGGGTGTGGCTAGTGCCCCAGTGGGCAAGGCTAGCGCCCGTCTGCGGGCAAATTTTACCTGCAATTTGTTTTTCAAGTCGGGTCAACGCAAAAAACCCATTTTTCTTCTCCTAAACTCTACCCAATCATTTCCTATAATTTGAGACTCTTGCTCTCATTATTATTCATTCATAAACACTTGACGGTTGGAGGGAAGGGTCAAACATCAGAGCTTCAAGGCAGGATTCTTCCTTCTCTTGTTCTCTCTAAGGTATGTTTTTCTATGGTTTTATTATGATGTATGTTTCCATGAGCAACTAAACCTCTTGATTAGGGTTCTATGATGAACCCCCTTCTTATTTGTTGGATATTATTAATAAAATCTTTTATTCAGTTTATGTCTTACAATGTTCATATTTAAATTAGATTCCTCTGTTCTTTAACGGTTTTTTCAATTGGTTAACTACGTGGGTAATCTTGAAAAATGATATGTAGGATTAAAGTAGGCACTGACAACCCGGAATTATTCAGTTCCATTGTCTTTTCTAATTACTACCTTTTTTAACGCCCTATGAAGTAAAGGTTTGAATTCCGGCTGTTTAATTACTCTCTTCTTTGAACAACATAGTACTCAATTTAGGTTGGTCCTGCAATAGTTGTTGTGAGAAGCTTTGTGTGAGGTTATCTGCTTTTTTCATTAAATCGTAAGTAGCATACATAATTGTTTAATAACTTTAGGTTTTTATCCAACAAAGACGAAGGGGGAGATTTAAAGGATTCTCTAATCATCGTTAATCATCTAAATCAAAACCCTAATTTTGCACTTAGCAGAGTAGTTCAACCCTGTAATCTCATTCAAATTTAAGTAACTTTTACCGTTTAAAATAAGTTTTATTAATTACTAAGTTGAACGACATTCTCTGCAGAGAACGATAAACTTACTACTTTATTACTTGTTACGATTTGGTGCACTTGCCAATTTCATCCATCAATAGACGATCAACATTCTTGAAATTTGATATCATCTCCAATTATTGCATATCGTCAAAAACTCAAATACCATAACTAACTCAAGAGATTGGACAACTCACGACTGAACAAGCGTATAAGCAACAAGAAGAGATACTAGTGGGCATATGCACAGTAACTAAACATACGAGTAACGATGAAAATTGTTTTAAAATGTCGCAATCGAAAAGATGGATTACAAGTATCGATGACCACACTAATCGTTTATGACACTAGATTTAAACCTTTCACATATTTATCTCATTGACCTCCGATCGATGTGGGACTTATCAAAACACTCACAATTAAGCTTCAATTAAAACACTCTTCTCCAAGATCATATTTATTCGCCGTACCTGAGTCAAGCCTAGTTTTTTTTCATCGGGGTGGATGTGGGGTATATTTTGTTCACAAAATCACCTACTTGCATTGTTTTTCTCTTATCTAATTAAGTGCATAGAAGTGATTTTTCTCATGATTTCTTCGGCCAAGTAAGTTGTTTTATTCACCATTCTGGTGTAGCATAATTTCTTTTTCTCATCTTGTTGTAGTGTTTGTTATATATAGATTGACAATCATATTCGACTTATTACAGATTCACTTTAATTTGTCACTTGAGGATTTTCAGACATTCAAATCACTTTAATTTCGTCACTTGCATTGTTCATAACAAATTAAAATTATCAACTCGTAACATTTAATTTAACTTATAAATTTACAATCATTATAAACATTAATAACTGGCAATTGTTAGTACGACCATTACATGTAATATAAGTTTAACATAGTAAATTTTAATAATTTCAACTTTAACATCAAATCACTAGTAAAAAAAAACATTTTTGACAAATAAATCAGTCGAAACAGTAATGAAGTTTAAGCACTCAACAGAAAGCAGTCAATGGAGAGAAAAATATCTATTAACAAATATTCAAATTGTCGGTCTTTTAAACTGGTCAAAAATGTTTTACAAATTAATCCTTGTAAAGCAAAATACATACGCTTCATCCAAAAACACAGGATGGCATAATCTGAAGTTGAAAAATAAAACTCGAGCATTAAAAAAAAAAATTCTACAGAAAGGAGGCAGCAGAGATATAACACATACTCATTATTAAAATACTTCAATTGTTAGTCTTATAAACCCATCAGAAATGGTGTGCTATCCAATCATTATAAAGCAAATTACATCAGCAGCATCAAAAATCGAGTGCAAAATCCCAAAAAGAAACATTAAAAGGTATGAAAGTAAAAAGAATATTGAATAGAAAAACATGATCAATCTTTTCAAGTCGAACTTGATACCATACTTCCGGAAAATGGGACAAGCCCAGAAAACATATATATACTAACAAACTAGTCTTCTTCTATATACACAAACCTTTTTCATCACCTAAATATCCTGGCAGGAACAAAGAATTGCGACGAGACCTTATCCTCAAAAGTATGAAATGGGGCAGGAGCAATCGCACGCTCCAAAAATGTAACAAAACATGAAATGTTGGCCATTTGTTAATATTTGTAACCCGAAGAACCTGGTGGAGCAGGTGGTAATCGGTTAGGAGTACGACGGCTGCCAGAGTTTGGGCCAGAGTTCAAGTCACCATTTTGTGCAGGATCACTATTATGTCGACTATGACCATTTGATCCAGATCTCGAACCACTACGGCTAACAGAGCCATTGCTAGCTGCATCAAAGGCAGTTCTCCAGTCATCACCTGGTCCGCTGCTTCTTGGGCTACTCTCTGCAAAACAAGCATATGTAATCTAAGTACACAAAGTAAAAGAAGAAGAAAATACAGACAAAACAAAACAGAAAACTAATACTAATTGGAGAAGCATAAATCATTACAGAATAAATTTAAGAAAATACTACCCAAGACGAATTCAGATTCATTGCCAGGTAATTAAGATAATAGAATAGTTACAAAGTGCAATTGATGTTTGCTAAGCTAATCAAAATAGAAAAGATTGAATTCTAAAACATTCATAGACTATTATCAATGTGCATGTCAGTGTAAAATTGATCTCGAGAAAAATGTCAGAATACGATGAGAAAACAGTATCATAATTCTAGATTACTATCATTAATCAAGGAAGATAATTTTGGGGACCTAAAAAGGTAAATACCCTCGTCATTAAAAGAATGCTGATAATTGAATCATCCAAAGAATCTGTAAATGAGTACAAAAAGTAGTTTACACACACCTGCACTCCCATTTGACCAATTAGAGGCAGCAGCTGCACGGTTGTCATGTATACTCAGTTGGCGTGTCAGTTTGGAGAGAAGCGAGGATTGTTTCTGATAACGCTCTCTCCTGCGCTTTACATTTTGATCTTCTAGAAGCAGCTCCTCAATCTTAGCCGTGCTTTGACCACTAATAATGGAAGATATAAAAATGTTCACAACATAAGCCGAAGCAATTTCTCGCCTCACATATTCGTACAAATTCAACTTGTAGAAAACAGAAAAATTCTTTATAGAACGGGCATGTCCCATGAATGTTTGCTATGATGAAAGGGTGAATGTCGACCATACAACATAACTTAACAGTCAATACTTATATAGTCAAGATTGAAAATTGAAATTGAGGTAACAACAATTTATATGTTGATGATTTCCCCAAAAGAGGTTAATCAATTCAAGACAGAAATCAAACATTTTCAGAATCTTTATAATTAACAATCCACATTCCTCTGAAAAATTCAGGAACAACGGACAAATTGCAACGAAAAAATCTAATGTACAGAGAATGAAAACAAATGCAAATGTGTAAACAGATTTCTGAACCTGACAGAGCTATATAATTGATTCAGCATGTCTTCCTTAGCTTTTTCAACTTGGCAAAGGACAACTGCCTGCCAATCAAACAACCAGTAAACGCAATAAAAATTAACATTGTCAAAACAAAAAATAATCTATATAACATCGCATATGTTAAAAACTGAAGCTTACCTTTGGTACATTAGCAGCTAAACTGTTCAAAACTGCTTCAACATAGCCACGGACTTCTTGGGACATCCATCGGAGTTCTTCCTCGGGATCAGCAGGTCTTCGAGCCATTGTATCCTGAGATAGGACAAGAAAATAAAATACTGCCAGTGGATAACCACAAATTCAACATTACTGGTTATCAATTCTATATTTTGTATTAATTATCTCTTTTTCACAATTCCCATACTGTATTCATACGTTCACATAAGAAACTTCAGGAATAGACCTTTAAAATTAGACAGAACTTCTGCCAAATGATGAGTTAGAGCAATCACCATCAGTATGACAACATCCTTGACATTTATATGCATAAAAATAATAAATTCCACGTTTACGGAAAGTGTGGCAAAAAAGAATACATTGAAGTATTTCCCATGACATTAATCTCTATCACTGATTAATTTATTGTGGTTTGTATTAATTGTGCTTTGTTCGGAGGAATAACTTTAGTTTATACTCATATAAGCCTAACAAAACCCACCATATGCATGAACAATGATTTTAAGCCAGCAACTCACCAAGGAACCATCAGAGAGGCTATGCCTCATCGCTGAGCCACCCTCAGATGAAAGCCTTATTTGTCCTCCCTTAGCTTGTATAACATTACTTATCTTATTAATCCATTCAGTCTTATCAGTTGCACTCTCTGCCTTCAAAACAACAGCACTGTGTGCTGCACAAGAGAAAGACATTGTAAATAAAATGTTTTCAGGAATTTCTAAGAAATAAAAAATGGTGTTTACTATTCATAGCTTACAAAAGAAGAACTTGCCTTTCAAAACAGTTTTATACGGGACTCTACTAGTAATTTTAAATACAAGGCTGACTTTGCTAGAGTCCGGTCCGTTAGATTTCTTGTCCTTGGAGCTTTTTGGTGGAGGATCACTTTCATCTGGAACCTCTTCAATGTTACATTCCTGCATAATAATTTAAATTGTATGTATATCAAAGACCGTTAAGTGTGTTCATATATGCTTAGTTTCTAACTCGTTGACATTATAAAAACCTATGTGAAACATCAGTAAACTACAAGTGAATGTTTAATTAGCAAAAAGCAAACAAAATATAACATAAGCTTTAAAGTTGAGTTCGTACACCAATAACAATAAGAAATGTGAAGCAACAATAACAAATTTGCAATGTAAAACATCCAAATTCAAATAGAACACCGAAGTGTTTTAACAATTAGATTATATAAGCATTTTCTTAAAGAAAAGAAGTTAACTTTGCCATTTTATCTTCAAAACAGAATTATAGATTGCTCCGTATCTAAATAATACAACAACTCTCACACAAACCAGATCCTTAGCTCGGTAATTCTGATCACACAAGATATGAGATTAAAAGTTCAACAGCCACAGCAAAATGTTTTCATAAATAAGCATACATGGGTAATGAGAATCCTCCATACCTCTAATGTAATAACACCACGAAAATGTCTGTCCTCTTGTTTTTTCGTGTACCCAAGCTGTGAAGTGAAAGGTCAAAGTTAATACTAAACATAGCAAATCATATTAACAGCATAGCCACATAACAAAGATGCAAATTAGGTTCAAAAATATGTTCAACAATTGGAAAGAACAGCAATTACAATTACCCATATTTTCCAAACATCTATAAATTTGATGTGCTTTTGAAAGAAAAAATTAGGTTGTAATATTTGAGTCGTTCTGTTAATATTCTTAATTGGCTAGCATTAACAAGCAAAACCATATTACTTGTCACAACTATGAAGTATATTTTATATTCGGATAATCCTATGATGTCTTAATCCATATAGATAGGAGTTAATTCTTCGCATTAAACTCATATGATACACCGATCCTTATCCTTATTAAACCTCGATAGTTACCAACCTTTCCTGTCTTTCCATTAAGCACAAACCATCGCCTGCTCCAACCATTAGTTTTTGCACTTTTTTTCAACAAAAATCCTGCAAGTAGTAAGGAACATATTTACATCATTTATAATTGAGATATATACTTTGGCTAATTCTAACTTCCAAACATTGATGCACCATTACTACAATACTGCAATGGAAACTAGGAAATGCTGTCAAATACAAGGCAAGTGACAAATAGAAGGTTTGCAATATTGGTTCAGCAATCCCATAAAATCAACCCCCAGAGCAAAGATCCTACAAAGAATGTGTCCCACTATTCAAATAAAACACTAAAACTCCTACAGCAGGCTGCCTGGGAATCCCCTACGAATAGGGTTTTCAACAAACTTTATAACAATAACAAACTCAGAAAGGGAGGGGGGAAAAAAACAAACAAGGAAACAGAATAACATCCGACCAAAAGATAAGACGAGGGTATTAATTGTAACAACTCTGAACCACTCAAAAGTGCTCCAAGTTTGGGGGGGGTGGGGTAGGGTTTGATTACCCTCTTAATAATGGTCTATTGGATATTCTGTTTTGGTTGGTGGCGATCTTGAATATTGGAAGTCTAAAAAAAACATATGCTGATGCCTGATCAAGTGAAGTTTTTTGTGAACTCATACAGTTCAAATGGTTACTTCGTGAGCAGACTAGGCAAATAATATTGACTATCACATTATGTAGAAAAGTTCTCTTGAATATTTCTACTGAATTTCTCAATTCCAAAGACCAGTTTGTATATATCGTTAAAATATATAATCGGACCCTCAAAATGAATTCATTTGTAACAAACTTGGTGAAATAATTTCTATGCTCCATCTTGAGAAAGAGTGTAGAAAGTACATTCTACATGTGTGTGTGTGATCAATCTTGCTGAGTTTTTCTCTCAAGTAAATCTTGTTAAATTTAATACAATATTTTATAATGCACTTGTCACAAGTTGAGGAATTGCAATCAAAAGGTTTGTACATAGTGAATTATTGCATTTTTTCTTTAATTTTTGAATGCAAACAAAGCATTTTTGTTTATAAACTTTTCAGAAAGTAAAATAAGTTAAATCTGAACAATAACTTAACCATTCAGATGCATGATTGAGAAAGCAAGATTTCTATTGAAAAGTTATGCCTTCAATCAAGTTACACCATTCTAAATTCTAAAATGTAGCATATCGGTGAAACCATAAAATATCTTTTGAACCAAAACATGAAATAGTCACGTAGATAACAAAACAAAATTCATCACTTTCACAAACCTACTACACAAACTAAAAAGCTATTCACATTTCATAAATCAATTCCAGCATGTCATTATGTAAAATTTTAGAAAGATTTCCAACACAAAAAACAACTATATAGAGCACAAAATTAGAATGCATGAAACATTGACTAATAATTTGTGCTAGCATACTACACAGAACAAACCTGCTGTAATTTCTCCTTCAGGACCAGCAGACTTTAAACCAGAGCCTTCTTGCCCTTCTTTCTCTGCCTGACCTGACTTGTCCTTTTCCTTATCCTTATCCTTATCATCCTTTAGTGATTTCATGCTTCCACCAGTTTGGGGACTTGTGGCCTAAAATATGCAGATTAAATACAACAAATAACTAAAAAGAAGATACAAGGGGAAAAAAAAATAAACAAATAGTAGGTGTTATACAAACAAACATAATATATTTCATCGACTGAATTGTTCTGTTACAGGAAGACAACACCTACCCGGTTAAGTAAAGATTGCTCTGCATCGTGTCCTTTTTTCGTAGATCGACCCTTCAATTCATCTTCTCGGCGTTGCCTTTCCATCCTAAAGTAAATAATATTGTCATCAGATCAATTACAGCCTCACAAATATACAACTGGGAGAAACCTAGAAAATTGTTTGTATACGCATAGACTCAAAAATTGATGGTTAATAATTACACACAAACAGTTATTCTTAATGAGCATGTCAAAGCAAATAAATACAGCTTGACAATTTTCCAACAAATATTCCATATTGTCAAGACAAGCTAAAAAGTGTGCTAAATAATCTTTTTAACTGCACACAACAAAGCAACATATGATACTATATATTAGAAATTATTAAGAAAATTTCTGCAAGGGAGTTTTAATTTTGCAAAACAATCTTCAAATTGGCAAATTTATCAGAAAAGCGCAGCTCCAAATATAACTTGGTTATATAGTAATGCATCAAAAAATGGAGATGCCAGTTGACTATAAACATGAAGTGTAGATTCAAGGATTGAGTGTGCAACAAACTTTAATGTACTTGTGGGGACCAGTGATTGTACGCTTTCAAAAGTGATGTATGCTTTTAAGAAGTGTTCAGCACTTCCCAATACCCACTGCAGTTATTAACTTCTGAGCTGACTTTTTGCTCAACATAATTAGCTTGATATGGTTTGTTCTGTCTGGTACATGTTTTGCTGTGAATAGCCAACGATTTTGCATGAACCGGTTTGTAAAAGTACCACAGATTGGTAGTCTTAAACCAGTTGGCAATTCCCTAGGGACTGTAGTGAATTATGTTGCTATCATTTTGTTATGAGGGAAGTGGTCATGGGGATTGGTATGCCATTAACATTTTGTTAGCTGGGGTGAACTTATTTTGGATTGCGTCACAGAGGACTCTCTTCACCTGAGGAGTCATGGCTCTGGACCCTTGTAGTGGTCTCTTCTGATTAAAGCAATACTCCCTCCGGTCCTATTTACAAGAAACAATTTACTTTTTAGATACATTAAATAATTTATGTATTTGGTTTAGGTTCTTGACTAGATACATACATTATTCAATGTATCTAAAAAGTCAACTTTCTCTTGTAAATAGGACCGGATGGGAGTATTGCATTCTATTACTTAGGTGCCCTTTTGGCCTATTGCTTTGATTCAGTAATGGAGCCCTACCCTAACAGAAACAAAGGGAATATTCATGTTATAAAATATGAAAAAATGATTTTTAAGCAAATTTTCAAAAATAAAATAAAATATTGCATCTAAAAGTGATGGTCATTGAAAATCCAAAACAAAATGCACTGCGCGGAAAAAGGAATGGATCAAGATCCTTTCCTATTTGGTCAAGATGATTTGTTCTCTACTTATCTGTCTCATTGATAGGAACTGATTTTCTGTGACAAAAATGAATAGTCACACCAGAAAACTAACTAGTCCAAATTACCTTCTTTGTACCAAGCGAATGAAGTGTTGGGGTGGCACAAAAGAACGCTCCATATCAACTAGTGCAACCACCATTTTCTTTGATTCATTCTTAAACCCTTCTAGTGCAGCAGTAGCAAGGGCCACAATCTTGAAAAAATTGTAAACAGTGTTAATTGAAAGAGAGACAAAGTTAACTTTCCACCCAGTAATATACTTCAGAAGAAAAAAACTAAAGAAACATAAGCAATTATAACATAGCATACTGATTCAGCTAGCAAGTAGAAACTGGAAATCAGCAACTAAGTACCATACCTCTCTCTTGAAAGGTGGGTATCTTCCTAAACCAGGTGTAGCATTGGCAGCGGCCGATACAATATCCATCAGGACCCGATGTACCTATAGCGTAAGGAAATAAAAATCTTCATCAGCAACAAGAGAAATAGATCGATTGCCAACATTAACTGCATGCTATAAGTAAACTGTAAGACATTTGATTAGAAAATTAGGTGTAGAGGTCGGAAGTCCTACTTAACATTAACTGCATGCCAACATTAACTGCATGCTATAAGTGAACTGTAAGACATTTCAAGATAATCCCGTTCTACTTTATGTCTTACTTAGAATGCACAAAAGTCCTTTTAACTAGCAGAAAATAGAAGTTAAGTATAGAGGTAGAAAGTTGGACAAATCCATTACCCCCCAAACCCCCTTTTCTCCCAATTAATACCTGTCAATCACTAATATCCTTCCCTCTTATATTCTCGTGTCTCCCCAATCAAATTCCAACCTCCCACTGTTCATGACCGTACTTCAGTCATGCTCAAGATTTAACTAAATAAGCAATCCCATTATCTCCTATTTTGTCTTCCCCGCCTCGGTCTGTACATCCTTTTGCATATACTCCCTCTTAACTGTTGATATACTTCAGTAATAAGAGCTTATCAACATTCTTTACAATGTGGTCGATTGAATTAGAATCATTTATTCACATGTATGATGCTTTCAGAAGAATCTCAAAGTAACTCGAGATCCTATGTGAAGTACCCAAGTCCACGATTTCTCTAAAACAAAAATGTTTACTGATATTAAACAAACCGAAATGGAAAACTAGGGAACTAGAACACACAACTTCTTTCAAGCTGTGGAGATACCCTCTGTCAATGTACTAAACTGCTAAATGGGAAAAAAGGTAACGGCATGGAGCGGTGCTCCTTGGAAGAGCGTGATCAAGGACAGCACAATGAAAGATAAAGCCAACTCTGAGAAAGAATCGGCTTCTCTACTCTACCCCAAACCACCCAAACCAATTGTTAATTCTTACATGGCTCTCCAAGCCTGTTACGCCCCTTCTTAAACTCCCTTCAATTCCTTAATCAATTCCCATTTGCCACCCATTCCCCTTATGGCATGTGTCGCATTCTGCTATATCACAGTTCATTTTGAGTGAATATTTTCAATTTTCCCATCCTATCCTCCAACATGTGAGACTAACATTAACACAATATTTCAAATAGATAGAATGAATACAGCCAAAGGGAAGGATCAGGAATCAGGACAAAGTACATGTATATTAGATCCAGATATAGTAATGTGAAGAGTACGAAGGCATTAGAAAGAAACTAAAAACAATTGAAACCTGAGTGAAGAAAGTTAAATATGATTCGAACTCGTTCTATATACAAAACAAAAATACCTCATCAACACAAAGACGTGATGGCTCTTTTGCAAGCTCTAGAACTCCTTTGATTAGTGATCTTAATCCCTTTTCAGGTGAAATGAGATATGGCTGATAACCATCGGCTTCTAACACAATCTGTTGATAGACAAAACGGTCACCAACTGTAACAAAACTACAAAAAATCCAACAAGCCAGTGTACAATGCTATATCCGCGAATCAGTAGGCTCAAAACTTACCCTCTTTACATTGTTGATATCAAAATGCCTATCTAACGGTAATTGCTTCATTCTATCAGGAAATCTCCCCTCAAAGCAGGCAACAATTTTCCAACCAGTTCCCTGCCATATAAAATTATAGTAAATCAGGGGAGAAAAAAAGAGGCTCGAGCAATAAACATAAAATCAACTAATCATCATTACCATAATGTGAAAACTAATTCGCCACTATTGTTCATCTGTGAGCTATATTTTGAATTATCTTTTTTAGTAATTGTTTAAAGGACTGGGTTTATACTAGTTCATTGGATTATTTTCTATGTTTAGTATTTGTTATTTGTTAAGAGCTATGTGGTTGTACTAGTTCACAATATTACGATCCCCTTGAGCGAGTCAGATGGCATGTATAAAAATCTGGTGGGTATGTAGTGGGGTCGCAAAGTTAAAAAAAATTCATACGACCTTGATTGGGTTTGAAGAAGCTAATTCCAGGATCAGGTTTCATGACCCAGGTCCACTAACCCGCATTATTGGCTGATTTTTGTGCCCTAAATAAGAAAGCCGTCTACATCGACTGTCTCTGAACCCTCAACCTCTCTGTTAAGAAGTTCCATCACTGTTGACCCTCTCTCCTATCAGCGCATCGGTTGGCAGTTCATATCTATGTGCTGTCTTTGTTCTGACATTGAAATATGGCTTCAGTGCAAGGTTATAGTGGGGCAGCCACACCTTATGATAGGCATGATGTATGTGACTAATTATGACTAGTTTGGGATGTTATGGGACTTGTCCTCGTAAAATTTCAGTTTTAAATTTGATTTAATGTTGTCCTTCTTGGCATTTTGTATTTGACTCTATGGAATTGTTAAGCTGTACTTGTAATACTTTAGCTTAAACTGTTAAAATTTAACTTGAGTTGTACATGACATATGGAATTTGACTTTAAGTTGGGTGGTTGCAGTAATTGAAAAGTTTTTTTGCCTTTTTGTGCTACTTTTAACCAGAGCATCAGAACAAGAATTGTGAATATTTTAAACGTAAACTATTCAAATTCAAATAAGCTCCTTCTCATTTCCAAAGCCTCTAATACTTTAACTTCTCAAAATTAAATTGGATAATGTTTTTTTAATGAATAGCAACCCTACAAATGCTAGGATATATATCCAAAAAAAAAGAAGCTATTATAATGATATGATACTAAGGAAATAAGAAATGGCGCTCCAACCAATAAATGATATCAAAATTAATTCTAATTCAATTGAAGTATAAGATTGAGACAACATACCTCGCCTGAGGTAAGGTGCTGTAGGAACTTATCTTCAAACTCACGGCAAAGTTCCAAGGCTATAGCACGAGTACCCTCTGAAGTGGTGACCAATGACTCACCAAGCCTTGCCAATTCATCCTGAACTACTTGAGACTTCCCTTGTAGCCTGAACAAAATATCAGTTAAGATTTATATAATCCACTTTCTATAAAACAATCACTAAAGTATTGTTTGTGAATGTACATAACTACTTTATAGTTTATTTTGCCATTATCAATACTTCCTTGAATTCCCTATGGACTTCTGAGTTCCAACAGTTATGATCAAATTAGTAAAAAATATAAAAAAATATCTGAGATAAAAAAAAATAAAAAAATAAAAAAATATATATATGAAATGCACACCAGATAATCAAATGAACGATGTATAAAAAAGTGCACATTAGCTAAGAGGCTGCTAAAACAAGAATAATACAAACAAATCGTTTTTTCTTTTTAAAGCAACCAGATCTTTAACAGTAAAAAATTGTTTATATCGCAAATCTTCAACAGTAGAGCCAAAATGTTAATGACTTTGTTAGCGGCCAACTATCAGGTGGGATTTAGTCCAACATCGGATAGATAGGAATCTTGAGAAGAGTTTATAAAGAGCAGGCACTCCTCACCGTACAAGCCGGTTTTGTAAAGATGAGTTAGGCCCCAAATTTCAACATGGTATCAGAGCTTGTCAAATTCAAGGGCCACCTACCTATTTCACGCACCAAGCCCAAAGAGTGTTGGGCGTGAGGGGGGTGTATTGAGAAAAACCCAAGTCTCACGTCGGATAGATGAGACTCTTGATGAGAGTTTATATATAGGAGACAATCCTCAAAAGCCAGTTTTGTGGGGTTGTGTTAGGCACAACCACCATTTCTAAGATGGTATGAGAGCCTCTTCACGATTACGAGCCATATGTTGTCAGGTTTCCGTTATCGGGCCACCCGTCATTTATGTTCACGCTTCAGATGTGCAATGTTGAGCGTGAGGGGGTGTATTAAGAGTCCCACATCGGTTAGGAGTTGGCCTGACAATTTGTTTATAAGTGGGGGCAATCCTCACCTCACAAGCCGGTTTTGTAGGGATGAGTTAGGCCTCGATATTCGTTACATGGTATCAGAGCCTATCGGGTCCATGTCGTTGGGCTTGCATCGTCCACGCTTCAGGGGCTGAAGCATGAGGGGGTGTGTTAGCGGCCAACTCTCAAGTGGGATTTAGTCCCACATCGGATAGATAGGAATCTTGAGAAGAGTTTATAAAGAGCAGGCCCGTACAAGCCGCTTTTGTAAGGATGAGTTAGGCCCCAAATTTCAACAGACTTAAACATAAAATTCAAGAAAATGAACCGTTGATTTATTGCCAAGTTCTTGGGTATCCAAAATAAACAAAAACCAAGTAAAAATAATAATAATATTGGAAATCGATATGTTATATTGCACAACATGAAATTACCCAGAAAGAAGGTTAGGCACCCGCAGCTTCATGCGATTTTGAATCTGCTGTGCCAGAGCATCCACCAAAGCTATCCTTCCAAGCTTACTTGGAGGTGCTCCTGTCAGTATGGACTTGAGGCTTTCACTCTCTGCTCTCCATGCAGTTTCTAAAGAATTTTCAGAACCAGAAGATCCAGACTGTGCCGTAGCTATTGAAACCGATTGACCGATTAATGCAACCCAGGGTATATCTTGTGCTTTTGTAGGACCCTTATTCAGTAGAAGTGCTTGAACTGCAGCTATTGCTTTTTGGTCTGATGCAGCTTGATCAATTTTACTAATAACACCAACAATTCTTGTACCTATGCAAATTTGTTTTTACCTTTTTAGTTAATTCACAATGACAACTAAGGGAGAAACGAATCGAGCACATCATCCGGATAAAATGTTCACATGTTATACATAAAAGCATTAATAACAGGAAAAATGTGAAGTACCTTCTCCGTCATATTCCTTTGCCAATCTAAGAGCACGGGAGGAAGCAATTTCAGGTGCTTGAGCTGCTGGTACAATAACTACCAAAATGGCATCATTATGCTCCGCATATTCACTAACCTATACAAAGGCAAAAGGAAATATTACCATAATTTCAAAACCATTCAATGATGATAACATCAAAAAAAAAAAATTGGGAATAAACTATAGGATAAGTAAATGAAGGCCAACACTTACTGTTGATTCGTCCATGATGCGCTGATCCAACCCAGGTAAATCAACCAACATGAGAGGTGGTGCTGGGAGGACAAGATGTAAAAAAAAAATGTTAGCAGAAGAAAAAAAAAACTAGTACCACAATCCGCAAACATTACTAGATCTGTCTGTCCAATGAAATGATTCAATATCTATATAGAAGAAAAATATATATTTCACTCTTACAGGATTCAAATACAGGGAACTATCATAAATGATCTAGCCTCAATAATATACAAGTTACACACACACGTCACATACAAAATGGTTTTTGAGAGCTACAAAAATTTCAAGACTATTTTTCAGAAGCACACTCCAATTTTATCGGATGACTGCTATATTTTTGAGAAACACAACAAAAAAGTAGTGATCCAAAAATTTATTACTTTCCCAAATCTGTTTCGTTTTCTATTCGATCTAATCTAATTGACTAATTGTATACATCAAAGACAATATAGTAACAAAATCAATTACTATGAAGCACCGATGTAGAAAAAAAAATTACAAAATTGAATGTAATCACATGTGTAGGTGCCGTGTAAGACACGCCTTCCATCATAGATGTTAGGTGCTTCAGAGATCAATTATCACTCATTTGTATACAGACCTGTACTCGTGCGTAGCTTCAATTTTATCTGATCTCGAGCTTTGGTCGAGGAAGCCTTGCTCAATCTATCCTGCAACGAATGTCTTAAAGCACCTGCTCAAAAACAAAACAAATCACGTAAACACATACACAATTAACAGAATCCATAACCAAAAAACCACGAAAATGCACAGATCAGATTAACTAACTTGCTGAAACTTGCTGAGATTTATTATCAATCTGCAATATAATCGATTTGCTACTCAACGATGTGTCTCGTTGCAGATCAATCACAATTGGAGCTCTCGTAGCTCCGTTTTCACCGGTAGGCTGTAGAAATCAAAATTTCACTGTCACTTTTCACACTTCCACGTTCAATTTCACTTCAATTTCAAAATTGAGATCGTAGAATTTCAAATCCTAACTTACCAAAACTGGATGTCCAATTAAACTGTTCAACACCGCAGATTTACCAGAACCCTACCAAATCAAAATCAAAAACGATATTCAAATCAAAAACAAAATCAAAACCGCAAAATAGAACAAAATCGATTGTGGAGGCTTACGACGTTGCCGAGAGCGACGACGTTGAGAAAAGTGGAAGGTCTTCTAGAATTATTGGAAGTTTCGTCAATATCTTCATCGGCGAGAAGCGCCGAAGCTTGACGCATGGAATCAGCGAGCTCCGATAACTCTTCGATCGCCGCCATGGAAGATCAGAAAATCGATGGATCGAAAAACGGCTATAGAGAGAGAAAGCGTTGAAATAGGGATCGATCGAAACGGAAACCCTAAACCAGAAAGGTACGATCTGAAACAGAAACCAGATCTCTGAGTTTCTCTCTCTAGTTTTGTTTCTCGCTCTAAAATTTTAAGAAATGGTGGACTTGTGAAGAGTTTTGTTCTAAGTGATTTGAATACTGTGATGATTTGGAAAATTCAAAAAAGTAACCTCTCTCTCTATTTCTATGCTTCTTTGTTCTCTCTCTTTCTATCTCTATGAGCTTTCAGCGTTTTTGAAACGTTTATCTCAGTTCAGTGCTGTGTCTTGTCATTTTTATTTTGGATGAATCTAATCTTGTTTCTAGTTTATGAGTTTAATTAGTGTAATTTGTTGATGATTAATTAATAATTGATGATTGTTCACTCTTAGTCTATTTATATTGAGTTTAATTTATTTGTTGATGATAAATTGTACTTTTAATAAATATTCAATAATTTTTATATGAGATGGAACGGGTCTCTTTTAGCTTAATTAAAGTCTTGGGTTCGAATCCAGCATTGAACATGCAGTAGCGTTAAAACTCTTAAGGAGAGTTTGTCGTCTATTTAGGACGCGAAAGATTAGTTTCCGCAGTTGCGTGCGGAGATACCTGATTTACACCAAAAAAATGTTCTATATGGAGGACAAATTTTCACTCATACATTGCGGTAAAGTGACTAATTTATGAAGGGTCTTGCTAACCGGTGTCCCAGACACTGGTTAAGCATACCATAAAAGGGAATTATTATCATAAAATGAAGCTGATTTTAACATTATTATCAATTAATTACACAATTTTAATGTATTAATTACTATATAATTTCCTTTTTTATATCCAAAGGCACCAGTTAGTATTTCCCATTTGTTAATAGACGAATTTAGATTTATTTTTTGTCGAGGATTGGTTGGCAAAAAAATTGTAAAGAACAAAATTGAATTTTTATTTTTCTTTTTTTATCGAATAGTCTAATAATCGAAACTGATACACTTAAATAATCGGATTTGGAAGACACTTGCATATTTTTGTCGTTGTAGCTCCTAAGTTTTGTGTTTACAAGACCATTTTAGTTTTATTTATTTTTTAATAATAACTGGCTATTTTCATTTTTCTCTAGAATTAAAATTAAATTCACCGTCCAATGTTTGGTCTTACTCGTTAATCGTTATTTATAGATGCCCAACAATGATGTTAAGTTGCAACGCGTCTTGATTTTCAAATTGCAAAGGAGCCATTTTTTTGTTTTGAAACAAGGTTTCAGTTTTGCAAGGAGCCGCCTAGTCCTATTTATTTCTTACCTTTTTTTTTGGTTAAGTTCTAGGCTAATTTCACTTCTTTCTTTAATATAGAGTCTAATTTCACTCTTAGTATATCATAATGTGTCTAATAAAAATTACTATTATCACGGATGGATTTAGAAATTTCAATTTAGTAGAGATATGAATGAATAAACTAAGAGTGTTTATTCCAAAAACATCATATTAATGCAGATCTTTTTGGATTATCATGGATAGATTCATTAATTTCAATTAATGGATTCAGAAATTTCGATTAGTGTTAAAATAATAATATAATTATATCTCAACGAAAAATTGAAAACCAAAAAATATGAAGACACGTAAGTATATTTTTTTAATTCATAGAGGAGAAAGATATGAATGAGCGAAGTACAAAAAGAAATGAGTAAATTACACTCCCCTCCCCTCAAAGATGCTTGAATTACACTCCCCTCCCCTCTTATGTTAAAATATACA
>Ga0209282_1000438_pt1 | contig 20496 bp, 9 predicted proteins | sample Mtrugardesep15_FD_187529 | JGI IMG/M metagenome (GOLD analysis project Ga0209282, IMG submission 187529) | Root nodule microbial communities of legume samples collected from California, USA - M. trunc garden sep15 (SPAdes) (version 2) | ecosystem: Host-associated > Plants > Roots > Nodule...
CTCATGTCTCCAGATCTGTAACGTTGACGACGCAAAAGTCATTGATCGGATCTGCACTTGCTCAAAATTAATCTTTCAACCTGAATCAAATAAACACCGCACTAAAACGGGAAATAAAAAACACACCGCACAAAGACGGAAAATCAAACAAACGAAAGAAAACTGAAAATATGTGAAAATCACTTATTTAATTAGGATAGAAGGAAAAACAACTTGGATATGTGATTTTGGGTCAAAATTTACCCTAAATCACCCCTCTTCAGTAGAAAAGAAAAAGAAAAGGTCGACGGCTAGAGTTTGAGAATGAGAGAAGAGAAAGAAAGAGAAGGATTAAGAATTGAACTAACTAAATTTAATTAAGTCATTTTATGCCTTTTGGTGGAATATGTTTAGTCATTCAAATATATTATTCATCTAACTTAATAGTACTAAAAAAACTTCTCATGGACTTTGTTGAAATATGCATTTAAATTTCATGCTGCAAATTTTATGTGTCATTTTGTCCCATGATTTTAGGATGTTTCGGTTCAGTAGCTTGTGCTAGGCGCTTGACCTAGTATAGTTCATACTGTACTCGAATGTCATGCTCGTTGAGCTTACAATACAATTTTGAGGTGTGAATTTTCAGCTTATGTCGTGTACAAAAGACTAAAATTTATGCTTTTTTTTTTTGTTTGTGTAATCTCGTGAATTTGAAGGAGAGAATTTTTAGGAACCATACAGGTTAAAAGTTGAGTATTTTTATGAGATTTTTGGGTTGAGAAATAATGTAAACACATAGAGTAGTGAAAATTTTCGAGTCTATTGGAAATTGGGTAGAAATTAGGTAATTCTTTGAGAAGTTGTAAAAGTTAATTTCTTGTAACATCTTTTGTATCTCTTTGTAAGAAATACTTTGAGAGTGGATCAAAGAGATTCTTCCCCTAAACGTAGGTCCTTGTTGGGCCGATTGGGTAACCAAATCTTGGTTGTTTATTTATGCACTTTCTTTATCTTTATTCTTACTTTGCTTGAGAATTTACTTTGGTTAGTTATTAGGTCGGTTGTTGTTGTTGTTGCTTGACACTACTTTGGATTTGGTTCCTCATGATCTAAGAGGGATTTGACTCGCCTCCCTTCACCTGATAAAAGTTAAATCAATCACACAAAAACTACTGTAAAACGCGTCATCCCTTCTCTCCCCTCACAACCCCCAAACCAAAAGGACCTTAAAAAAATTTATAAATTCAAAAAATTCAAATGATGACACTTGGACTCAAACACACTCGATAATAAAAGGAAGATTCTTATGCAAATGACTTCTTTGGCCTAAGTACAACACCAATGATACCACTATGAAGATTCGAGAGCTTTACACGAATGAACGTTTCCTCAATGACGCCACCATAAAGCTCATATGAGTTTTGACTTTTTGGAACTTATGCATGGTGTTATTGTATTGAAGCTCCACAACCACACCTTCAATTTCAAAACAACAACAAGATCATAAGAGTTAAATATGTTTTTAGTCCTACAAATATAGTCAATTTTGTTTATAGTCTTCATAAAAAAATTCATATGTTTTTATCCTTATAAAGGATTTCAACATGTAGTTTTAAGATCCTGTTAAATTAAAATTTGTTTAATTATTCTTAAACTTTTAAATTTTTTAATGATATTTTACATACTTGTTTAAAACATTATAAAAAGTTCATATCTAAAAAATTAGATCAAAATTTAATTTTTAGGTCCAAATTTTCATTAGTTTTATCTTAAAATTTTGACGGTTAAAAAAATTCATATTTACATTACATGTTAAAAGATTATAGTTTTTTATAAAAGATTTTCTAATAATGGTCATGTCTGGAAAAAAATCAATAAAAAATTTAAAATTTAAGCACAATTAAATAAATTTTAATTTAACAAGAACTAAAGCTACGCGCTGAAAAATTATATACGAACCAAAACCTATCACTTTTTTACGAGGACCAAAAACGAAATTCGTTATATTTATATATACTAAAAAATTATTTAACTCGATGATAATAATAATAATAATATCTCTAAAAAAAAATTGATAATAATAACAACAACAATAATCATTACCATTTATCAACAAGAAAGTACATAATTGTCATTTCAATGAAAAATGAAAATCTTGGTATAGAGATTTGTAAGATAATTTAACCAACAAAAAAAATAAAGAAGACGAGGAATCTGTAATAAGTTAAAAATTCAAATTTTAACACCAGAAATAATCGATGTACGACAAAAAATCTAGGAAAAGAAATGAAAATGACATTATTGAAGGAGAGAAATAAATATAAAAAAATCTGTAAAAAAATTATATAAAAAATATAGTAAAGGTGAGAGATGAGAGACTAACCAAGAAGCTTTGTAGCACCCAAGAGACTGTTAAGTGTATCATACTCGCATGATTTGACATGAACAACACCTTGAACAACATTGAAGCTTCTAGGGCAAGGAGTGGGATGCAGCTGTGGGTGAGTTGGAACAACAGGTGATCGAACACGGGCACGAGACGGAGGGTGATGACGATGGTGGTGATGGTCGAGAGTTGGGGGTTTAGCAGGTACAATGGCATGCAATGGAGGGTGTGTTGGAACAACAAGTGTATGAATAGGGGCGTGAGCAGGAGGGTGATGATGGGTTGGAGGTTTAGTAGGGTGAGGGCGTAAAGGAGTGTGAACCGACGATTTAGTTGGACGATGAAGAGGAGCGTGAACGGGGGCTGGTTTGGGATTGTGGTGGGGAGCGTTTGCCGGTGGGTGAAGTGGTGCTGGTGTGTGAGGAGCGTAAGCCGGGGGACGAGTATAAAACTCTTGAGCAAATGCAATGAAGGAGGTTAGTTGAAGTAAGAGTAGCAACATTGCAATGGTTTTGAACATTTTTTTATCATGTGTAAGAGAAACCAAGAAATTAACCCTAGAAAGAGATGGAGAAAGTGATGGTAGTGTGATAGTGACAAAGTGTGTGAGCCTTAATTTAAAGGAGCTAAACCCCAAAATCATTGCGGTTTTAGTCATGGCGATAAACACATCTTCTTAAATGTAATTGATCCTCCATTCTCTATTCTTTGTTTCTGCCTTTGAGTGCAAGATAATATTAGCTGAAATTTGGAAACGGGGTATTGAAAAAAGGAAACTAAAAATCGTAGGAGTTAATGTACAATTTTTTTCCCATTTTTGTTCATATGTGAACAAATTTTATTAAATGAAAACTGTTCTGTGTTTCTGGTTTTTATTAGACCGATTTAATCCAGCCAAATGCACCAAAAGCAGCCACATTACAATTTAGACTCTCACATAATTGCACCAAGAGTGTTAAATTTATTCTTAGAAATTACGTCTAACTGAGGGAAAAATGAAACATAGATCTCTCTTTTTCTTGAGTTGATCATCACGCGATCCTTTTTATAAAAAATGTTAGAATATCTCTAACCTTATGATTCAATAGTTTTAACGGTTGAGATTTAAATAAGCCAAAACAAATTTCTCTATTTGTTTCAAAACACACGTCGCATATTTGCAATTGCATTATTCACATAATTTAATTTGACTCTATTTTTTAACCAATATATAAATAAAAATGTTAGCATATAATTAAGATGTTGTCGATTTTTCTCAATAAATATTTTCAAAATATTAAATTTTTATATTTTTTTATTTTAGATAATTAAAAACATTAACGATCAAAATTATACATTAACATGTGTAAAATGATTGACTGCGATTTTGAAACGGAGGGAATTACAACTAATGTCAACAAATAAATATTTACAAAGTAATAAAAACTCATAAATAATATTAAATGAGAGGTTAATTCATTATTGAAGATCACGTAAAGGGAGAAAATAAAAACTCATAAATCTAACATACTTTGGAGAGCTTGGCCAACGATCTTTATCAAACGATCTTGGTTTAAACAATTTTTTTTTTAGCAATGGTTTAAACTTGTTGATAAGCATGGTTTAGTAGATTTGTCAACAAAAAAAAAACATGGTTAAGTGGTGTCTAATATTTGCACTACGATTATTCCAACAGTGTACTCTTGCTCAGCAGTTATATACACCAAAACCAAAAGTAGGGGAAAATTGTTCTTTTCATTTCTTTTTTTTCAAGAAAATTGTCTACTTCTATTGGGATAGAGAACTTTTTCACGTCATAATAAACAGTGTACTTATGCCGTTGGTAGTAATATATTTCATGTTGATATATTAAAAGAAAAAAAAACGATGAACATATCATGTAAAAGGATTGACGGATAAATAAGATAAATATACGATTTTTTTTTCTTTATGGTTGGAAAAATAAAATAATACAAAATAAGTAATATGTGGTGCATCCGATATATTAGAGATCATAGATGGCTGTCCCCGTGAGCTTAACTCAGTTGGTAGGGACATTGCATAATTTATATAGGGGCATGAGTTCGAACTCCGGACACCCCACTTCTAATCCATATCAATTAAATATTTAATTAATTCTTGCCAAAAAAAATTATTTAATTAATTATCGAATTAGAAATCTATATTGTGTCCAACCAAATTTACTCTAACACTTTACATTTTCAATACAACTTTAATTTTTTTCCTCTCAACTTTACCCTCAATAAATACTCTAACTTTTCTCTCGCACAATTTTCAATGTAATTTAAGTTTGTCTTTTTCTTGGACAGTTTAATAAAAATATTATGTTCGATGATTATTTCATTTCATTCCTTAATTTGTGTGCAATTAGTTAAAACGACACTTATTTTAAGACGGAGAGTATAATACTAACAAAAGGAACGAAAGTAATAACAACATATCTTTGTTTAAATTCGGTTTTTTTTTTTTTTTTTCATTTTTTTTATCTTTTTTTTTTTTTTTTCATTTTCTATAGCTACTTTTTTTGTTGTTGATGAATCTATAGCTATAATACTAGTAAAGAATACTTCCTTTTGTTCTTTTCTAGCTAATGCTCAAGAAATGAGTTATTTGATTTATTCAGAAATGCAGGCTATAAAACAGAATTATCTCACCCTGTTGAGCTATGTTGAATAAATTCAATCAAACTTCATAGTCTCGTAGAGATATTTTCTGCCGAGAAACAAGTTAATTTCACTTTTTTTATTCATATTTTGATGTATCCTCAAGTTAATCTTAGCAATACAATAATTCCCAATCTTGATCTTTTTCCTCAAAAAGAAAAAAAATAAAATTCAAATGTCAATTTCATTTTATCGTTTCTAATTTACTAAATTCTAACTTTTTTAATTGCGATAAGAGAAGAGGCTAAAATGAAAACGGTTTAAGGCACATTATTATTTTTTGTTCAAAATAACTAGATAATCGTAGATAGAAATAGAATATTGAGATGTCATAATGATAAGAACACATTATCTAACACATAAATCAACACATTCTCTTTTGGTGGTTGAAATTCATATGAGTCCAGCCAAATTATATGGATTTCAATTCCAAGTAAATTTGATGGAATCTACCTGAATTTCAAGCAACAAAAGAGATTGTGTTGGGTTATGTATGTTAGAGTTTGTTGACTCAATCACTCGAGCACTAGTAATGTGAGAAATATATGCACATAGTGATAGTTCTCATACATAAATTGTACACACAATTTTTGTTGCATCTAGCACACAACAAAGCAACAAAAGAGGATTTTGAGATAAGAAATCTATTAGGATGAAGATCCAACAAATAACGAATTCCCTAATCTACTATCTTAAAACAAATTATTAATTAACAAGGCAAAATATCATCACCACATAGATAAAAAAGTCTTTCCACAGCCCAATGAGGTCGACTAGGAGAAACCCAATAACTTACAAAGTGGACAAGTTTGGTTATGATTTTCATTCTCATGGCCATGTTCTAACCACTTATCTATGCATTCCGTATGAAACACATGATCACAGTTCATCAAATCTCTAACTCCATCTTCCATTTTCAGTTTGTTCAAACAAACAGCACATGTTTCTTCTGTTTCTTCTCTCAAAAAAAATGTTTCTTCTGTTTCTGGATGTCTTTCCTTGGTTTCTCCGAAACTTGTCAACGGTAACAATTGACAACTAAGCATATGATCCATCTAAGAAAAGTAATGATTAGAGCGGCATTGTATATGGCTTGGCCTATTGTTAAAATAGAGATGGATTGTTCGGTGTAGAAACCCATTGAAGAGATTGAGAAAATAAGGGAAATTTGGAGGTGTATATAATTTATAAAAGAATAGAGGATGAAAAACAAGTGATAAAAAATATGTTTACGTTTAAATTGGTAATGGTAAGAATAAAAAAAATGAAAAAGTCACAAAATTTTATGTGATCATTTATAAAAAAAAAAATAAGTTATTTGATAGACAATAGATTATATAAATGTAATAAGTGTTAGAATTTAGGCTTAAATATGAAAATAGTCCTTGCAAATATCTGACATTTTGGTTTTAGTCTCTGTAAAAATATTTTTTTGGTTTTAGTCCCTGTAAATATAAAAAATTTGGTTTTGGTCCTTGATATTTTATTTTAGTCCTTGTAAAATTGATTCATATGAAATGATTTTACAAGGATTAAAACAAAATACCAAGGACCAAAACCAAATATTCTATATTTGCAGGGACTAAAACTAAAAAAACATTTTTACAGGGACTAAAACCAAAACGTCAGATATTTGCAAGGACCATTTTCATATTTAAGCCTAGAATTTACGAACATTTTTGGCTAAGAAAAGAAAAGAATTAGAAATTATTTTGTATTTCTAACTAACAAGTAAATTTTGAGTATCACATGACATCAATAACTCTATGATTCATATGTAATACATGAAAAATTGAAGAAGAATGGATTCAAAATTCATGCATCTAGTTGGTTGGTAGTGTTCTTTATGATCAATATGCATTTAGTTTGTGGGTGGTTTTTGGTGATTGATATGTATGTCTCCAATTGTCACACACACACATCGTAAGATCTTGCCATCGTAAGATAGAGGCTTACTTGTTTGTCAAGCATGGATGTGGAAACAGAATCATAACTGTGCCTTTATATGTGGATGATTTGATTTTCACAGGAAGTGATCAAATTATGTTTGATGAATTCAAACATTCTATGAAGAAGAAATTTGCAATGACTGATTTGGAGAGGATGAGATATTTTCTGGGAGTTGAAGTAAAACAAGACAATAATGAAATTTTCATTGATCAACAATAATATATGCTAAGGTGATTTTGCAGATATTTGGAATGAAAAATTACACTCATATGGCAGCACTTAAAAGAATTCTAAGGTACCTAAAAGGAACCATTGGATTTGGTTTGATGTATGAAAAGGGCGAAGGATGGAGCTAGTTGGCTGGTCAAATTGAGATTATGGAGGAGATTTAGATGATAGAAAGAGCACCTCAGGGTATGTTTTTATGATCGGATCAAGAGCCTATTATAACTGTCTCTACTACATAAGATGAATTCATAGTAGCTACATCTAGTGCTTGTCAAGGAGTATGGTTAAAGAGGATTCGGAACCAACTTGGAAGTTGATCAAAGGAACAACACCATCATAGACTGTGACAACAGTTCCTAAATCAAGCTCTCAAAGAATCCAGTCATGCATGGTAGATGTTAGGTTTCATTTATTTGATTAGTACACTGCGGCTTACATGAACAACTAGCTCACATTTTACCATCATTTAAGCTTTTAAAGCTCTTTTCCCTCGTTTTCACCAAATACTTCAGTTCTCAACATTAAGTTGAAAGATTAAATGATGACACAATCTGCTTTAAATTTCTGTTATAAAAGAATTCTTCCATAGTCTGTGTGAGTTTGTTTGTTGGTTGATTAATTAGTTGTAAATAATAATAATGTATGGATAAATAAATATTGAATGGGAGGTTAATTAATTACTGGAGATGCATGACGTACAGATAAAAAGGTTTTATATGACGTTGTGACGAAGAAAGTTTTTTGAGGACTATACAATAAATACATGTGATTATATCGTTCAATTATTGATGTAACATACGTTCAAAAGTCTAGGCCTAATCACTAATCACGAATAGAAAAATGAAGTTTTAATAATAATAATACCCTAACCCCCAAAACCGAGCTACAATAGAAACACAAAATAGAAAGGACTTTGGAACCTTGTACACCAAGAGCTTGCAATCATAATATAACTCATTTTCAAGGTAGAAGCTCCCATTTTTAAAGTGTGTTTTCGTCAGTCTCATCTCATCATTAAATTAAGCATTTATTTAGATCTCAAACCAATCATTCTCTTGTAAATACTCGCATCTCACTTTAAGAATGTAAACATTAAAATGAGTGATTGTAATTGTTGTAAAGTCATATGAACCGTAGAGGAAAGTTTGTAAGCCTTCTCAGATTAAGATTATACAGGTTGTAAAATTTCTATTGGTTAGGTGTAGGCGTTGAGATGATTTCTCAAGAATCATAGTGAAAAATCTCACCAAAGATAAGACCGGAGTAACTCATATTAGATGAACCATGATAGATTTCCATTTGTTAAATTTCATTTGTCATCCGAAAAAAAAGTTTTTTAAAATAAAAGTTAATATTATCTTATTGAAGATCAACAATGGGTCATGAAACATTAAATAGATTTGTTTTATTATCGATTGAAAAAGAATTATTAAACAAAGTTTAAAAAGTTAAACTTCAAATAAAAACATTACCTTCATAAAACAAATACTATTAATATTTTTTTTTACAAACTATCAATAACTTAAAAAACCTCATTTTAAATTTTGCTTTAGGTCTCAATATGTGTTGGACCGGCCCTCATGATGAGGGGCGATTGAGACGTAACTATTAACTATGTTGATCTCATAAAAATAAAATAATTGTACAGAGTTAATGTTTTTTTGCTATTTTGTGATGACCGATGGTGGTCTTATTCTTGTCAATATATGCACTTAATTGCCTTTTCATGCTCTTAAGAGTCATTTGTCAACAAAAAAAAACCTCTTGAGAGTCAAGATTGTCATTGTCAAAAAAGAAGTATGTCAAAGCGTTTAGAGACTAATCTCAAATGTAAGCATACGTATTGGCCACTTTCACCATATTCTTTTAAAAAATTAATAATGACCATTTCGTGCTTTATTACTTTTCTTTTTTTTAACATTAAAGAGAATTTTATTAATGAAAGTCTTACCATAAATCAAATGTCAATATTGCAAAAATATAAGGGGGAGTTTTTTCGATTCATATGCAATCTGAATTATGAAGAGCATATTTAGCTAATAATGAGAAATTTGGTTGACTTCACGCCTAACATGCAAAAAAATTAAACTACGAAAACAAACATTAAAATTAATACAATTTCCAATAATAGAGCTAATATAGGTGGGAAATTGTTGTTGAGCATTCAACGCCAAGACCACGTTAGAAACATCTGATTATGCTTTGAGGTTCAAAAAAGACATGTCTTTCGCAAATTCCAAACTCTTCTGCATAGCTAAGACTTCTACAACCTTTGAATTTGGTAATGAAAAGACTTGCCATCTACTAGCAACAACGACAACACCTTCATTATCTCTCACTGCAACACTGATACCCCACTTACCCTAATTTATCGGACCTGCTGCATCAACATTATGCTTATAGAAACCACTAAAAGGAGGTTTCCGATGAACATCAAATATTGGCAAAATTGGACATCCACTTAGTGTTTCCAACAACACCGTACTAACACTCTTAAAATTCATAAAGATTTTTGTGCCTTTTGAACAATGACAACCACATCAACATCAATCCCCTCAAAACATTTCTTATTTCTAGCATACCATATTTCATAACACAAGACCAAAACATGAATTATAAAATCTTCGTCAACTTCAATAATATTTCTCTTCAACCACTCTTGAAAAGGTACGTACTTAGAATCATGTGAATTAAATATCACACTTAAAAAGAAAGTAAATCATATATGTTTTGACCAGTGATACTCCATAAAGAGATGTGAAATTGTCTCATTGTGTTGCTCTCAAAAAACACACAATAGATCGCCAGTTATTCCCTTTTTAAAGAGATTCATTTTTCACGTCTTACCTTTAAGAAGTGGTAAGAACTCTTCAAAGAAAAGTTAGTTGACTGTTAAACACCCCAGATAAATTCATTTTGTAATTGCCAAAGAAAATTGGTAAAAGGGTACAAAAGAGTTGCATAGTTACTCTCGACAATCGAATTTACTCTTTCAATGTCACTTTAAGAATTTCTCCCTCAATGTACTCCCTAGTCTAGTGGAGAGACCTCCCGTCGATCAAACTCACTATCACACATATGTGTCTCTATTTTATTCTCATTCAAGTTTTAAAGCTTTTTTCCCTTATTTTCTCTGAATCCTTCAATTCTAAAGTAAATATGACGACACCATCTGCTTTACATTTATGCTATAAAGTAATTCTTCCACACTATGTGTGCGCTTGCTTAAGCCAGACATTCTTGGTTGATTAATTATTTGGAAATAATAATGTATATATAAATAAATATTGAATGAGAGGTTAATTTATTACTGGAGATGCATGACGTACAAATAGAAAGGAAGGAATATGATGTTGTGACAAAAAAGCTAAAAACTATACAATAAATAAATGTGATTATATCATATCTTTCAATTATTGATGTAAAGTTTGGCCAACGATCTTTATAACCAAATGACCTCCCTTTTTTTTATCGAATGACCTTGGTTTTAGCTAACCTAGTTGATAAATATGAATTAGTGTTAGTGGCTATCTAGTCTTTGCATTTTGATTATCTCAATTCTCAATAGTGTACTCTTGCTCAGCAATTACTTTGCTCCAAAACAAGCAGGGGAGAAATATTGTTTGTTTCTATTGGGTTAGAGAACTTTTTCTACGTCATATGATATGAATACTTTATAATAAAATTACAGGTATATGAATTTAAAAATTTAAACACTGAGCATACCTTGTAAACCATGAACATATAAAGGTAATGAAATGTGATATACCTTTAGATATCACTGTTCTTATATTTATTTGTCTTTTAATTTTTTTTTGAATCCCTATAACCGTAAAAAGGTGGCAAGATTTTCTTATGTTTTTTGTTTCTTTCTGAAATTTGATGGAGAAGTAATACAAGTAAAATGATGCCCATGAAGCTTATTGGATTATCTAGTTATTTGTTCAATAAACATCTCAAAATTGCTCACTTGACTCAAAAAATTGGTCGGAAGTTACGACCGAGTTATATTTTACACTCAAAAACATCTCATCAGAAATTACGACCAGATCGGGAGTGAAATTGAGCAGTTTCCTAAACATAATTATACTAACAAAGCTACAGTCTAAAGTTTGCCCAAAATATTAGAAACATTAGATCTTCAAGTTGAGAGAAAGTGTATAAGGATACTTCAATTATTGGGAGGTCTCTGGTTCTTTCTAGTGTGAAAACAAATATTATTTGAGGACAGACTTTGCCCTTGTTTTTCTGTTGGTCTGGATCAAAAATGTATCCAACCTAAGGAAATACACCTATTTCATTCAAAAAAGAACAAAGTAACAACATATTTTGTTTAATTTCCTTTTTATCTATAGCTACTTTGATTTAATGTGTGGTGCACGCATGTATTTTCAAGGTATCAAAACTAAAGTCAATACTATAGTACTGGTAAAGAATGTTTCCTTTTGTTCTGTTCTTATGCCTCTGCATGTGTAATGTAATCTTACTCAACATTCAAGAAATGAATCATCTGCTTTATTTATAAATGCATGGAAAAAGCAGAATTAGCCATAGAAATTTAAAATCATAGCAATAGAACAAGCCCCAATGTGGATCTTTTTGCTTACAAAAAAAACAAGAAATTCATTTTTTATGCCAATTTAATTTTATCGTCTCTAACTTTATTCATTAATTCTCACTTTCCCAATCAAAATAACAAAAGAGGCTAAAATGAAAATGGTTCAAGGAACTTCCATTATTAATTTGTTTGTTGTACAAAATAACCAAAAAATCATAAATACAAACGGAATAATCAAAGGTGATTTTTATATAGATCAAATGTGAAAAAAATATGCACATAATACATTAATATACATACAAATTTTGTGTCTCAACATATTTGGTTGCATCTAGCACACAACATAGCAACAAAAGAGGATTTTGAGCTAAGAAATTTATGATGATGAAGATCCAACAAATAATGAATTCCCTAATCTATGATCTTATAACTAATTATTAATTAACAAGGCAAGAGATCATCACCAAAGAGATATAGAAGTCTCTCAACAGCCCAACTAGGTTGAGGAGGAGAAAATCCACAGCTTGAAATCTCAGATGAAAGTGAATAAGAATTGATCAAAGGAGCTCTACAAAGTGGACAAGTTTGGTTATGATTTTCATTCTCATGACCATGTTCTAACCACTTATCTATGCATTCCTTATGAAACACATGATCACAGTTCATCAACTCTCTAACTTCATCTTCCATTTTCAGTTTGTTCAAACAAACAGCACATGTTTCTTCTGTTTCTGGATGTCTTTCCTTGATTTCTCCGAAACTTGTCAACGGTAGCATTTGACAACAAGAAGAGTATTGTTGTTGATGTTCTTCTGTTTTTGTTCTTGTGTGTTTAATTATTTTGAAAACTAAGCATATGATCCATCTAAGAACTGCAATGATTAGAGCAGCTTCATATATGGCTTGGCTTATTGTTAAATTGGAGATGGATTGTTGAGTGTAGAAACCCATTGAAGTGATTGAGAAAATAAGAAGGGAGATTATAGGGTGAGAGAAGGTGGAGGGGGAAGTTGTAATGAGTTCTGTGGCTTCCTTATAAAGCCAAAATGGTGGGGGTGGGGGGTGTGGTGGAGGCAACTACTTTGCTTTTGTTTCTTCTTTTTTTCTCTTTCTCTTTTGGATTTGCTTTTACTTTCACTCTCTTCTACGTTCTTTCTTGCTTTTGCTTTTCAAATAGGAAAATATTTTTTGTTTTACATTTATTGGAAAATCATCTATGTACACGAATCTACACCTTCAGAGGGAGAGAAATAGAATGAATAATAATGTGATATGTAAATTCATTATCCATCAAATCAATATAAGAATGTGTTGTAACTCATTGTCAATCAACTTGAACACATGAAACCGTTAGAAACAATTTATATATTTGAACATATGAAAAATTGTGGTTAATAACGTTCAAAACAGTAAGTATGTTTAGTGCATATGAATTGTAACAACTTATTTTTAGGAATGATTGTAACAATTTGTTTATTCATTATCCATCTATCGAATGCAATTAATCACATATTTAAATCGTGCTAACCTTCTAACTAATTTTTTTTTAATGAACCTTCTAAATTTCTGTTAAAGTTAATTTTCAAATTTATCAAAATATCATTTATTTATTTATGTTAATTAAAAGCTTATCCACCGTCCTCTTGTGGTTAGGAATAAAAAATAAACAATTAGGCCCTGAAACTCTTACGCGTGTGAATAGTTACTATGTAAAGAAAAGTTTGACGTAGCAAAAGAATTTCTTTTATCAAACAACCGATTACAGCTAGTACAGTTGCATCACCAGATTTGATAATGGATCTTTTGATTCTATTATTGAGCTCTTCTTTTTTTTTCCACTTGTATAGTATCTTGAATTCTGAATAAAAAACAAAACCATATACGTAATATACAACTATTTTAATAAGCAAATCCACGCAAGGTCACTTGCAAGCCACTTGAAACATTATTGTAATGGAACAGTGTGATTGACCACCGTTTTAGCTTTAATATAAAATATCGTGTTAATAAACTATTGGTAATCATCAATTAAGGGATTTGATTATGTATTGATACAGTTGTTGGAATCTGATGATATTTGTTAGGTGAAAGAAAAAAGGTTTCATTCCCTTGCTTACCGAATCAAACTACTTTTTTATACAAGATCATGAAACGTCATAAGGACCCCATTGCATGTGTTGATTCCTAACATCCTAGTCAGATCCAACGTATGTATACAAACATTACCATAATTTGGCTAAGAAGTACGATGAACATGACAATGAGGTATGGAAACTTAATAAGTGGTGGGGTGCAAGGGACGGCAAAAGGATCACACAGTCAACTATGAGTCATTGCTTGCAATTTAAGGGAAAAGATGAAAAAAAGTTTCCTAAACACACTTTTGATTATCGACACAAATTGCTCAGAGTGTGCAGAAGTTTTGTTATCCTTAAATGAGATATCTCAATATGCTTTTGTAAACAAGATAAATAAGCATTCTAAAAGCTGTCTCCTTAAATGTCACAATCTAGCTCAACTCAGATCCAATGTTAATTCCAAATACTGATAATACACACACAAAAGTCAAAACATGGTTGGCAAAGTATTCACCGACGTAATCGATAACTAAACTCCACTGAAAACATGGTTGGCCACCTTCAGTGAAGTCTCATCTCAACCAAATTTTTTCATCCACAAGGTTTGACACAACTAACTTTTGATTCAGATTTTTGTTTCCATAAACCATAATATTATCAATTAGGAGGGGTGTAAAAAGTAATGCTAGATCAGATTACCCTTTAAAAGTGCCCAGAGTGGTACAGAGAAAGATAGCACAGGTCAACAACACAGATGCATTCTAAAAAATGCTCTTTATGTCATACACCAAACAAAGTTAATCTGGATAACGTTTAAGATGTGTCTTACATAGTAATCTGGATAATGTCTTAGATGTGTCTTACATAGGTTGGCATACTCAGAGTCAGAAAGAGAAGAAGATTTGAACTCCAGTTTTGTCACAATATAAAGTGTAGCAGAGTTTTATTCTGCTTTCACTCAGAGAGCCCTATCACAACTTAAATATGGTTTGAAGCTTTCTTTGGGGCACCGCATAATAAGACTACAAATAAAAGTAGTAGACTATTCAAATCCTTTGGTTCACTGCTCCACTTTCTTGCATCTTCATTTTCATTTTGTATTGCAATGTAGCTGGAGCACAATCTAAAGGTGTTTCTCCTGAATAAGAAGCAGTGAGTTAGGTGTTTGCATTCACTCAACAATATTTGCTGCCTATTATCATTCAGATCTATCTTTAAGATCATTTGCAGAGGATCCGGGCTCAAACTACCATGGGCTGAATTTAAGGAAGGAAAAGTATTTATTACCTTGTGCATTTTTATACTCCAGGTTTGCCCCCGAATCCATGAGAATGAAAACTATATCGGTTTGATTGAAAACTGCAGCCTACAGAGAGTATTAAAATTAGTGTCCATCCACTATATGATTAAGAAAATTATATCAGCCTGAGCACAAACATGCCGAAGAGTGACAGAGATACCAAATGCAATAAAGACAGTCCCTGCTTATCTCTGTAATTAGCATCTACACCCTGCATGTATAGAAATCCATGAATACCACCTTCCCTCAAAAAGCAAAACTATAGATGTGCATCATTTGAAAGAAACACACCTCATTAAGAAGTTTTTTGACAGCAGCAATGTCACCATTTTTTATTGCTTCTCGTAAACCCTGAAAGCATCACGTCAAATACAACGTATGACTTACAACAGCCAAGTTCTCTTTGCACCATGTAACATAAGAAATTAAAAAATCTACACAATAAAAAACATTTACCTCCCCATTAACTTCATAATCAATCTGGGGAATGTTTGAGGTACCAGGAGTTACATGACCAGGGTTAAACGTAGAACTGCAAATTTTATATCATAAACTATCAAATAATGAAATCATCATAAAGTAATAATCAAGAGTAAAATAAGTAATGAATAAGAAATGAGAAGTTTGTGATCTTAGACATAGTGAGACTCATAATTGCTCTGTTGATGTTCAATACCCTAAAGGAATTTCTGCATACTAAAAATCAAATAGTATGACAAAGATAGAGTATCACTTTATTTCTCTTGTTCAAAGGAAAGAATAGAACAATAACACAATCAACCAACCATCAAGGCATTTATTACTATAGCATATTGCAGAATATTTAGACAGAAATCTGCTCCCTATTTTGTCCATGATGTGTCAGCTCAAAGGTAAGAGTTTGACCTCGTAACTTAAAGAGACGGAGTTCAAATCCCCTCGGGGGAAATTGTAAGAGTTGTCATTAGTGCCACTTTAATTAATAATAATTTCCCCCTTCCCCGAATTTTTTGAAAAAAAAATAAAATCCCCTCCTTATTTCCTGTGGGAACGCTTTTCTCAAAGTATAAGCTTCAGCTGACGAGACATGGATATGCTAAACCTTCTCATTACTATCTCAACCAAGGAATTTATAACACGCGACAGTATATATTTTTTGTCAATTGGAATGGAAGGTCAATTTCACGTGTAGGGAAGTGCTTTTTTTCAACCAAGACTAATGAGCTTCTAAAACTTGTACTAGTGTATGAGCTATACATGTTGAGCTTTCAACATAAGAAATTAACTTCTTTCATGGATTTAGAGCTTTCAACATAAGAAATTAACTTCTTTTACTCTACACGAGCAGATTTGTATCCACATAAGTTGGAGAATGATCATTATTCTGAGATACAAACTACATATTGGAACTCTCAATTATGTACTAAAACTGGTTCAAAACATAAATATTAGTGACATTACCACACAAAAATGTCTATTAATCAGTCCCTACCTAAACTTGTTTATGGAACTGGAGCTTCTACTTTTTGAAGCATTATCTGTCTTCTTAGGTTTAGGATTTGATGGAGCTGTAACAACTGGGATGGACTTCTTCTGTCACAAAGAATGGAAAATAGAAAGATGAGTTCGTGGATTTCATCATAAAAGGTATATGAAGACAATAAGAATTATTACCTCCTGGGGAAGTGCAGAAGAAGAAGGAGCAGGAGCTTGACAAATGCAAAGAGGCATTCCACACTTACACTCCTTAATGCCTGATGCAAGGTTATTATCTGCAGTTGGTTTTCTTTTTGAATCAACATTTGCATCAATATCTAATTCAGAGATTGCATCTGTTATGCTGTTTACTCTGTCTGAAGAAGTTTGTGGTGCACCCTTCCCAGATCTGTGCCAAAGGAAATTTGTAATGTATATATGATTCCTAAATAATTTTGATCTCATGTAGAAAATAATGATATCATTAAAATAAGAAAGAAAATGGAATCTTGATATCTTTTTAAACGAAAAAGCCAACATTGAGAAACGAGATGAGCTTTATGTTGAATGAACAATGGCCATTCATATGTAATTGCTGTCCAAAATTTTAAGAGGAATAAAAATTTGATTGTTTCTCAAGAAACACATGCCAGATAAATTATTAATAAATATAGCATCAATCCATGTAACTTTTGAAAGATTAGGTGTATGGCTTCTACTTGGAATGGTATAAAGTAGACGGCAGTCTTTTTAAAGGACTTACAATTTCCAATGCATTGAATGCACAAGTTTCCATGAAAACTTAATATTTGAAGTTCTTAAAGAGTGCCCTTAGGGCACTCGCTAACATTTCCCTTTACGTAAGTGTAAATACATTGAATCTAATCTTACATAGTCACTGTATAACTATCATCTAAAGTAGTTCACAAGTCCTCGTTATTTTTTTCCTTCTCTAAGTGGTAATCTCCTAATTTCTTTTAAACAGAAGTTTGTCAGACAATGAGATATACAGCGATATCAAACTAAATTTCCAGCCTTTTTATATTTATGAGATACCATCATCATAATTTAACACAATCTTCAATTCTACATCACTAGGTAATTCTTAAAAGCATCTTTGCAAAGACATCACTAGGATATTCCAGTAAATCAATTTCCCTTTGAGAACTACGGCTACTTTTTACTCAATCACAACATAAATGTGGAGGGGTCCCTATACGGTGTAGCGACATTTAAGGTTAAGAGGAACATCGCAAGTTGCACCAAACAAGGTGGACAACTAAAATTGGACAGCTATACAGAATCCTAAACATCTTAGCTTAATTAATGTGTTTTTGCCTTATACTAATACACACATAAATGTACCTTAGTTTAGTATCTAAATGATAATTGGAAAACAATAAAATGCTAGTATGAAGCAAATGAGGAAGTAATTTACCGCGAGTTGTTGAAACAATCAGCACATACACGTACATTCGAATAAATGCCAAATTGCGGTAAAGCCTACATACAAAAAATATCACTATATAAAATTCATCAAGGATAATAGTTCCACTAATAATACTCTGAAGTTAAAAAAACAAAAATCCGTACCATTTGATCCGATGAATGTTCGCTGCACAATGTTCTCCCACAACATCGACAATGATGCTGCATATACACACACACCACACAAAAGTATACAGTATAGTCAATTACCAGTTAAAATTTACAAACATAATATTTCACCATTCATGCATAAGATTTTTTTATCAAATACTATACACATCATAACCAATACAAATTTTAATCTAACTAGCTCATTCTTTATGTAAAATTGAATTAGTAACTTACAATCATTTTTTATTATTATTAACTGATAAATTTAGGATTTTGGCAAAAAAGAATAAAAGTAACCGATCCGATCAAAATTCAATACGAAATCAAATTCCGAAATTGGAAATGAAGAAGATTGAAAGAGCATACCCGTCTACGGAAGGTGTTGAAACTGCAACTGCAGACAACACATCGTGCTGCTTCTTGAAAAGGAGGAGGAGTTTCTGTTGTTGACATTTTCAACAAAATTAGGGTTTCTTTTTCCCAATTTCTTATATAAAAAATTTCAATTTTCTTTGTTTATCGAATTTATCAAATCATTGCAGAGTCCAAAGGATCGATTCATTGCTTCATTGAAGAAGACGAAGATTGTGATCTCAACGATAAATTTGTCGGAAAAAAAAATTAAATAAAAAATTGTTATTTTGGGTCAAGGATGATCAATGTGGATTATAGGGGAATGTTATTAATACCTCACTTTTTATTATACACCCCTCCTCTTTTTTTTCTTTCTCCAAAACATTTTTATGGTAATTAATTTTGAAATATAAAAAATATTTGGAAATTAGTTTTTTGAATTTTAAAAATGCAATTTTGAGCATTTCATTTTATAAAGCTATTATTAATTTTTATGATCGTTTTTCTAAAAGTTGTATATCGTTAAAACTACATTCGTCTCACTTGATATTTTGATCCTCAAAACTCAAAAGTTTTTGGTGAAAAGGAAAAGAATGAGTTTTAACATGATATTTGGATTTAAAAAAAAAAAGACTTTAACATGATACTTGGATTTTTAATATTAATATGTTAAGTTCTTTAAAATGTGTCTTTAGTGTATATGTTAGCATTATTCAATATGTTAGCATTATTCAAAGTTGTAGTTACAATGTTAAAATCATTCTTTTCCGTTTTAAAAAGCCAAGTATCATGTTAAATTATGATGATAAAAGATAAATGATTGATATCCTTTTGATTGAGATTAAGATTAAGTTTGTTTGTTCTTTAAAAAAGATTAAGTTAGTGTGTTTTATCAAGTGAGATTATTTTAATTTGTTTTTAAGAGAGAAAATATAGAGGGAGGTTGAAGCAAAAGATACAAAAGGATATAATTTTGATGACGAGTCAAAAAATTAAAAAGTGATAAAATTGTATTTTTGATAGACATTAATTTCATAATTAGATAATAGATGTTCTCTAAAAAAATAATAATTAGAGGACACTTCATCCGTTTCAAAATGAGTGTCGCTTTAGCCAAAAAAATTTGTTTCAAAATGAATGTCGCTTTACATTTTCAATACAATTTTAATTTTTTTCTCCCAACTTTACCCTCAATAAATGCTTTAACTTTTCTCTCGCACAATTCTCAATGTAACTTTATTTTTGTCTTTTTCTTGGGCATTTTAGTAAAAGTGTTATGTCTAATGATTATTTCATTCAATTTCTTAATTTGTATGTAATTGGCTAAAGCGACACTCATTTTAAAACGGATGAAGTAGATGTATAGGACACACACGATACAAAAAATGGGCATAATGTATAGGGCACTCATTAGTATAATTTTTTTTAATCAGATCTGAAAAACGTCACACAGAAAAAATCATAGAATGAATGTTTTCTTTCTAAAAGAAGTAAAAAGAATTTAACTTATCAAATGATGATCTATCACTTGCCTCTGATGAAATTGTTAAGAGTACATGAAGATCAAAATCAGCAAACAAACTATTAGAATAAAAAATATGTTTGATTTGTTAAAAAGTGAGATCGGATTGGACAATTTTTTTGGGTACCATGTTTGATATAGAAACTGGTAATGAGATTGGATATAGTTAGTAAAAGATAGGAAAAAACATAATGTTCTTTAACATGATCACTAAAAAATGAGACAACTTTTGTTCAAACAAGTACAGTATAAAAAAACAAAATACCAATTTATTTTCAAACTTAAAAAATATTATCTCTCCAATTCGATTTTGTTTTATCATGGTCAATATTTTTCTTTTTTTTACAAAATGTTCTATATTGTTCTATCTAGTATTTAATGTTTTACAAATCAAACACATTCATCCAAAAGGAACACAACA
>Ga0209282_1000439_pt1 | contig 20495 bp, 18 predicted proteins | sample Mtrugardesep15_FD_187529 | JGI IMG/M metagenome (GOLD analysis project Ga0209282, IMG submission 187529) | Root nodule microbial communities of legume samples collected from California, USA - M. trunc garden sep15 (SPAdes) (version 2) | ecosystem: Host-associated > Plants > Roots > Nodule...
TTCTTTTATTAAATTAAAAGTGTTTATTGGAAAATCTAATTTTTGATTTTTATTATTGATGTTCAGGGAAACCAAATTCATGGAATAGCCAAAAAGAGGCTCATACACATGTTTATAAAGCAATTGAGAATAATGTGTAGTTAAGAACACGTGAGAATATCGGGCTATTACTTAGAGACAGCTTCAAGATAAATAAACTGCATGACACTAAATTTACAAGAGTTGACAATAATGATTTATCATGAAATTTGTACCATTTCACTCGACGGGTTGGTATTTTTTAAGACGAAGATGATTTCGACATGGATTTGTTGGTTGGTGAATTTGTTTATATATTAAAAAATTAAACAACTTCATCGTAATAATATAAACTATCACACTACGATAATATTGTTTATTCTATTTAGACATTATTGATTTACTAACTATTATTCTAAAAAAGAGAGAAAATATGTTAGAAATAACCTCAAGGCAAAAATTGTTGTCGTATAGTTGGACAAGGTCGTGTGTTAGAAATAACGTTCTCTGAGCCTTGACCCTTACTCTAAACCCTAATAAACCTCTGAAGCACAAAATGATAAAAAAATTAAATGAATGAAAAAATGAAATAAAAAAATCACTTTCAAAGATATGTGTATTCCCTTAATATTCATATATTTTGAGACATATTTTACTTATTTTTTTAATAAATATTATCAGCATAAATTTAAAATATATATAAAAAAAACAGCACAAATTTTCCCGTGCAGGACACGGGTTTCAAACTAGTATTGAACAATGAAAGATAAAATCAATTTTATAAGTCAACAACTACAAATATGAGCCTTAATAGAATCGATCAATTTTACAATAAAAAGAAGCGAAGGAAATGCCAAATACTGGAAAAAAGAAAAGGAAAAGAGTAATGTTTGCGTGGCCAAAACGGCCCGTGATAAATTCACCACGAATTTACGTTTTGCCTCTATCAATTATTTCCTTATTACGCCAGACATTAAGTGACATTACTTTTCAACCATTTCTGTTTCAGCTTGCAGACATTGTAATCAGATATGTTGTGTTAGATTTGGGTCAACAGTAACAACATGATGAAGCAGCTTCGATTTATGGCTGTGGTTGTTATGCTGTTAAGTAGTACGGAGAGACACGGATCAACTGCAGATGGTTCAGAGAATGAATACACGATAGAATCAGTGAGAGCATCTTTGATTAGACAAGAAGATACAATCATATTTAGTGTGATTGAGAGAGCAAGATTCCCACTTAATTCTCCCACCTACCATCAACATTATGCTTCCATTCCTCACTTTTCCGGCTCGTTGCTCGATGTCGTTCTTGATTACACAGAAGCCATTCAAGCCAAGGTAGTTGCTACTTCCAACCTTGATTAATTCCTCTCATATTTGAAACTGGTAATCTTTTATGTTAACGATTTTGTATTAGAAATTATTGGGCTTCACTTGTGTGTTTTTAGTGATTGTTCTAATGATCTTTGCTCCAAAACTCTTCAATTTATCCGACTGGATCTTCCGACTCTTAGTTTTTTTTTTGTTATTAGTTTACGTGGATGTGTTTTTTTTAGGTTTAATTGCATTTTGGTCGCTTATGTTTATCGTAGATTTTAAGTTTTGAAAAGTTTTAAGTTGATCCCTTATGTTTAAACTTTTTAAGTTAGTTTAAAACGTTACTCACATTTAAATAAGTTAGTCTCTTCCGTCACCGTTAAAGATTTGGGTTGACAATGTGGGTGATGAAATTTAACTTATTTAAAAAATAGGTTTTAAAACATTTTTTTAATTTTTCTGTTTTATTAAACTCAGCGTAAGGGACTAACTTATTCTAACGTAAGTAACGTTTTAGACCTACTTAAAAAATTTAAAATGTAAGAGACCAACTTAAAACTTTTAAAACATAAGAGACCAACTTAAAACCTAAAATAAACATAAAAGATCAAACATGCAATAAAACCTTTTTTTTATTTACTTTATCTGATAAGATGTTTCATTTCAGTTTTACACATTTAATATGCAAATAATTAATATATGGTTATGTAGTTGAGTAATTTTACACTCTCTTTATTAAAATATTTTTATTAATTATAGTTAGTTAAATAGTTATAGATATGAGTTGACCCATTGTTTGGCTCATTTGGCCTTTGTAAAGGGATAAAAAAGTTTGGATAGTGAGGTGCCAATAGAATTAGAACCATTATACATAGGCCATTTTAGATGACATATACTCTTTAACACACTCACACAATTATGATATGTGGTAAAAATATTAAAAGAAAAGAGAGATGTGATGATGTGATGTGAAATTACTAAATTACCTCTGATATTTGGGGTGTACATGAGAGTTGTATAAAAAAAATGTATACCTATTTTTTTTCTCTATAATTAAGGGTATTGTTTGTAAACGAGTTGATTCATGTTTAATGAATCTCCCATTTCTTTAAAAGAAAAAGTAGTTATAGATGATTGATTGAAAAAAATTAAAAAAAGTATATTAATATTTTAAAAGAAACAAATGATATGAGAACAGATATATGGAGCATTGGAATATATGTGTATGCATGCCTGGATCCTTAAAAACTGCGTTGTCTTCCATATGTAAGAGCTTACCTATGTATTTTTTATACGTACTAATACATATAAGGAATGTGTCTTGTCTTGTTAGATAAGTTGAACAAACAATTTAGTCTTTACAATCAAAATGCTCTAAATTTAAGGACACTTTTGAAGAATCTCAAGTCTCAACCACACTATCAAGTTTTTGTGTAAACTGCTAAACTTTACGTTTAACGTAGTGAAAATTGATTTATTTGATTGTAAAGTTTTAAATAGGCTTAAAAAATATCTTTATAACACTCGTGAGCATGACAATGTGATGAAATTAACAATAAAATCAAAATTAAAATGTCCTTGATTTTGATACAAGAAAACAAAATTAAGCAAAGATTTATATTATAAAATATTTTCAATTTTAAAAATTATCACAAAATTTCAGCTTAATTATTTTCATACAACAACTTACTTTGGTGATGTCTAAAATTTCAATATTGAATTTCTGATTTACTTTATTATATCTATGTTGATGAGTTATTTATGTTGATTGGTTTGAAATATTATTCGTTAGTCAGGAAGATACATCAACCCTGAAGAAAATCCTTATATAAGAATTTTACCACCCTCTGTTGTGCCACGTTACAACTTCTCACAGGTAATTCAGTAAAACTCTTGTGTGATTTAATATTCTAGGACAATTTTATTTGACAGTAGTAAAAAGAAGGGTCATGTTAACTACTATATTTTGAACACATGTTGATAAAACAAAAAAAATACATTTTGTATTGAAAATATTTTTTTTCAACTTTAAAGATATTGACTACATAAGTTTTAAGACAAATTTATTATATTTGGTTTATTAACAAGTGTTCTAGGGAGTTTCATTAGCATAAACCAAACACTTTTCTAATCAATACAAGAGAATAAAAGTACAAATGTTTTTTTTAATAAATAAAATTACAAATGTTATGTTCCATAAAATTGTTTTTTTTTAATAAATAAAATTACAAATGTTATGTTCCAAAAAATTTATTCGTGGAAAGAAGTATCTCAATTCTCATTTCTCAACCATGAAACAACCCCTCCTTTGAATTTTGTCTTTAGTTTTTGCATACTGCAGCCGCTTCAATTAACATAAACAAGAACATAAGGAAAGTGTATTTCCACGAGATGCTTCCGCTTTTTGTTGCTTTCGGGGATGATGGCAACTATGCACAAACTGCAGCTAGTGATCTTTCAATTTTGCAGGTAAAATTTTCGGTCCAAGTCCTTTTAGGAATTAGGTTAGGAGGAATTAGGTTAGGAGTAGTGTATGATCCCTTCGTTCTTCTAATGTTGAATTTTCGTATTTTAAGATAAATTACTAATATTAACTAATAAATCATATTTTAAAAAATAATGATAATTGTATCTAGAAATTTGTAAACTACCTCATATTTAAGGAGAAACAAAAATTCAAGAATAATCTTTTTTTTTTTAAGAAAAGAATAATCTTAAAATTAGGGATAAAAAGAGTATATTTTATCGTGGTGAAGTTATGGACAACAATCATTGAAGGCGACTCATAATAAAAAACAGTCTCAAACTCTATACATACATTTTGAGAGGTTATATGATTGGTCTAGATCATAGAAGAAATCAACAAATCCGTGCTTTTTGAATCTAGATTAGATGATTTGAATTTCAAGCTCAATATTTTATATTTTACAAAAGATAAATTTCAAGCTCAATATTTTATATTTTACAAAATATAAAAATCAACATTAAAATCTGAATCGATTAATCTTGACTCTTGAGTCATTGACCATTGACATGCCGATTGCGTAAATATGTGAAATTGTGATAACAAAATATCAAAATTCGATCTACGGTAGAATTTTATCAATGATTACTAATGTGCCCTTTAAAAGTAAAAGAACACAATTCTCTGGAGATTGAGATTGTGACTTGATTGGCAATAGTCTCATAAAAATGAGGAAAAACAAATACTATGAGTTATGTTTTGAATGAGGTATTCACTATCTTATTGTTTTCCAAAAGCCGATGTCAATCGTTGTTGTAATTTTGAAACACGGTTTTATTTCTAGTATCTTTTTTACAAGGAAAAGTAAAACATTAGTTTCACGATCCGACTCTTTTAAAGTGAACAACCCATAACAAATTAGATGTGGATACCGCAAGTATATCATGACAAATCATAAGGATTTTATAATTACAACCTTTGATTTTCTTGTTTTACATTTTATTCACTTTAGACGATCATTGCCCTTGTTTTCACTAATTCATAGATAAAACTTTAAAGATAGAATATAAATTTACAGTTTTTTATTGGTGAGAACTTCTTAATCAATGTCCTTAAGACACCGGTTGACAAAACCTTTTTTTTAATTTTAAACTTAAGCAAGAAACAAAGGATAATCTTTAGAAGGACCATGCGTAACTTTAGCAAATGTATCCTTATTCTATAAGATATATTCACAGGCCATCTCTAGAAGGATTCATTATGGAAAGTTTGTAGCTGAGGCGAAGTTCAGAGAATCTCCTCGTGACTACGAGCCTTTAATTCGTGCCAAGGTATACAGTGATCTTGTCTATAAGAAAAATAACAAATAGGACTATTTTTGCAGCATTTCTAGTCATTGTTCTACTATCGTTCTTTAAATGCAAAACTTGGTTTTTTATGTTATGTTACGTTTTTGTGTAAAAATTGAATTTGAAATGGCAAATGGTTTGTTTTTGCAGGATAAAGAAGCATTGATGAAATTGTTGACATCGAAGAACGTAGAAGAGATAGTTGTGAAGAGGGTTGAAAAGAAGGCCATGGTGTTTGGTCAAGAAGTGAGCCTTGATCATGATGTGAAGGGAAATTACAAGGTTGATCCAGCAATAGTTTCTCGCTTATACAAGAAATGGATAATACCCATGACTAAAATTGTTGAACTTGAGTACTTACTGCGTCGTCTCGATTGAATTCATTTAATACCATTAATAGAAGTATTAATTCAAGACTAATATGATGATTCATTGTTCAAATGATCGATCAAATTCTTAAGCATCTTCAAATAGTGCACAATCCTGACTTTAATTGTACACAATTTTAAATAATTCAATTTGTTTCTACTTTTTAAGGGTACACGTTTTTCTATTTTAACGATGCAATTATTTTAGTAGAACTTAAGGTTAGTTTCGGATGTTTCTTTCCATTGATTCTGTCTAAAGACTTGACAAATAAGATTGTTATTTTTAACCTTATATTTTTAAAGAACCCCTTTTAATTTAAAAAGGACATTTAATCATATCATATCAACTACATACAAGATGTAATAATCATGTTACTTGTAGAAATGTTTTGCCAACTCGATGCTTGCATTAGAATTCACGAGCGAGGTGGCGTTCATCGATTTGTGCTTGTTATGAAGGTGATGAGTGTGAGTTTTTTTATCTGTAATCAAGTGAGTAAATGGCCTTTGAATGGATGCAGATGATTTTGAGCTTTAATCAAAAGTTTCAAGGTTCTTAAGAGGATGTCTTGATTTTGGTGCCATCTTTATAAATTGTAGACACATTTTCTCTTTATATTTATCTATGTAAAATTACTCTTTTAAACTCTTAACTTATTTTTTGGTTTTATTTTGATCCTCTAACTTGTTTTGTTCTGTTTTGATCTCTTAACTGAACTTCTGGTAATCATATCGATCATTTTTGCTAAAAACATTAACTTTTACTATCTTAGTTCTTCATCTTCATTTTTTTTTTTGGAGCATCTTCATTCTTTTCTATTTCTATAAAAACAGAAAGAACACCACTATATCTTTCATGTTCTTCATTTATTTCTGAACAAATATGTGCCAAAGCAAATTTATACTTCTTCATCTCTGAAAAAGTTGTTATTTTACTCAAAGTAAAACATTTTATACAGTAATAGTAATAAAAAAAATACTAATTATATTTATTTAACTATATATAAAAAGATCGAGTTAATAGGTCTATAAAAAACGAGGCAAACCTAAAACTTTGTCATTATATATTTATATTTATTAAAAGTTTAGTTTGTCATGAACTAGTGTAGACCTTAAAATCCGGTGAGTTGATTTTGTTTTTCCGATAGATAGACGAAATGACAAAGCTATTATAAATTCATATATAACCCAATCATAACATGCAGTCTAACAATTTCGACATTTTACGGTAGTTGAGTTAAGATTTGTGGATCAGTGGATTGAAATTCTACACTTCTATTTAGCGTGACCCAGCTATTTCATTTTGTTTAATCAAACTCAAACTTAATATAAATTAAGATAAGCTAAGGGAAGGGAAACGGAAAAACAAAAGAAAACTATTGATTCAGTTTTCCCAAACCATGGGTACATGCGTCTTTTCATTCGAATTTTTCCTCACTTGTCAGACATCGAGTAAATGAAGCAATAAACGGCAGTGCGAAGAACTTTGGGAGACTGTAATTAGGAGTAACGCTTTACCATATATACCCCTATAAATTACCAAAAAACCGGTGATTATTGAACAACACGAATAGTACTATACTACACTACACATTTCCGCAAAAACTCACAAGGTTTTGGCATTTCAGTCACACTCACTCTCTCACTCTCACTCTCACTCACTACACAGTGAGAGAAGCAGCTTAAGCTAGAAGGGGCAAATTGTACAAAAACCCTTTTCTCCATAAACCCTAATTTTCCATTTCTCAACCACAATGGAACACATAGGTTCAAGCAAAGACGCTAACAACACCAACTACACAGAAATGGACATCGACCTCGACGACGACGAAGATCAATCCAACGCCGAAATCCTCAACGAACTTGGCGATGATATGGTCAAATACTTTTGCAAAAAAGCTTCCGTCATGTTCTTCGATCAATACGGTTTAATCAGTCACCAAATCAACTCCTATAATCAATTCATCACTTCCGGTCTTCAAAGCGCTTTTGATTCCTTTGGTGATCTCACTGTTACGCCTGGTTTTGATCCTTCTAAGAAAGGTGCTGATGAACATTACCGTTATGCTATGGTTCAGTTTGGGAAGGTTACGCTTGATCGACCTAAGTTTTGGTGTGGTGAAGGGAATGCTCAAGAGTTGAAGATGCTTCCCAGACATGCCAGGTTGCAGAGGATGACTTATGCTTCTAAGATGAAAGTCGATGTTCGAATTCAGGTTAGGGATTTTTTTTAGTCTTTTATAAAGTTTTCATTTTTAAATGTGGGTTATCTTGGTTTGGAATTTTTGGTCCTTATTTCATTTTTTTGTGTTATGAGAAATGATTTTTTGACAAAAAAATTACTTCGGTGTCCTTTGATTTTTGTGTGTATTTTTTAAATTAAATGTGTGTAAATAGTGGGAAAAGGCTTTGATTGTTGTTGTGTAAATAGTAGAAGAGCTAGAAATAAACACCGAGTGTGCTTGCTTTTTGGTGTTCAAATAACGCAACTGCATGTTTGTGTTAATTACAAGGTGTATTTTAATGTTCATTTTGAAATGTGGGTTAGTATGATTTGAAATTTGTAGTTCATATTTGATGGTTCTGAGTTAACAAGAAATTAAATTACTACGGTGTCCTTTGGTTTATGTGTGTATTTTAAAAATGTGTGTAAATCATAGAAGAGCTTGAAATAAACACACAGAGTGTGGTTGTATTTTGATGTTCAAATATTGCAACTGTATGTGTGTGTTAATTACAGGTGTATTTTGATGTTCATTTTGAAATGTGGGTTAATATGATTTGAAATTTGTAGTTCCTATTTGATGATTTTGTGTTAACAAGAACTGATTTTTGACATCAAAATTATTACGGTGTCCTTTGATTTTTGTGTGTGTTTCTGAAATGTGGGTAAGTTGTAGAAGATTAAAATGTAAGAGAGATAGAGATAAACACGTAGAGTGTTTGTATTTTGATGTTCAGATAACAGAACTGTGTGTATTAATTTCAGATATATGTTCCGAAGAAGGTTCGGAGTGATAAGTTTAAGACTGGGAAAGAAGAATACATTGATAGAGATATTCAATTGGATGAGACGAGGGAAATAACTATTGGGAGACTGCCTGTTATGGTCAAGTCTGATCTGTGTTGGATGAGTGAAGCTGAGAAAGGTGATTGTGAATTTGACCATGGAGGCTACTTTTTGATTAAGGGTGCTGAGAAGGTTAGCTACAATTATGATTTATTTACATATGTTTTTAGTGAATTTTGTCCCTGTAAAATTAACAATTGTTTGTGTTTAGTCCCTGCATGAATTTTGTTACTTGTAAATTTTAGTCCCTTTTTTGCTTTAGGGACGAAAATCACTTGTTTTTTGTTCAGTGTTATCCAATGGCAGTTATGACGCCTATTGGTGGTGGATTTTGACCTCGCCGATGTGGTAAATGGCGGTTGATATTGCAGGTTTTTCCACCATAAAGTAGTCGAAATTGCAGAAATTTGGGCCTCCGCCACAGTATGCCATAGACAATACTGCTTTTGTAAAATGTTTTCAAAATAGGGACTAAAATTTATCTAGAGACTGAACTAAAAAATTTGCATTTTGATTGGGATTAAGAACGCATTTAACCTACATTTTAGCACAGTGCATTTATTGTGTCTTATTTTTGTATGTCTATATTATATCTTTGCAATCATTTCTTTGCCGCTGATTGTAAATCGCTGTTGTTGTAGATTTTTATCGCACAAGAGCAAATATTTCTGAAGAGGCTCTGGGTTTCAAATATTCCATACTGGGCTGTTGCTTTCAAGTCACAGATGAAGAGAAATAGGATGGTTGTTAAATTGGTGGAAGGTTCGACGGAGGGAATTACAAACGGAGAGAAGCTGCTCACAGTGTATTTTCTGTCTGTCGAGATACCTGTATGGATATTGTTTTTTGCTCTTGGTGTCACATCAGATAAAGAAATTGTTGATCTCATTGATTATGGAAAGGCAGATGGAAGAATTGAAAACATTCTCTTTGCATCCATCCGTGAGGCAGATGATAAATGTAACGCATTTCGTAAGGGAAAGAATGCTCTTCTTTACTTAGAGGAACGTGTAAAAGGCGTACAGTTTCCACCTGCAGAATCTATCGACGAGTGCTTTAACATGTATGTTTTTCCGACCATTAAAGGATTAAAAAGAAAGGCAAGGTACCTGGCTTACATGGTGAAGGTTCTTCTACTAGCCTATACTGGCCGCCGAAAAACTGATAACAGGGATGATTTTCGAAATAAGAGGCTTGAGTTGGCTGGTGAGCTGCTGGAGCGCGAGATTAAAGTGCACTTTGCACATGCTAGGAAGCGAATGGGGAAGGCTCTGCAGAGAGACCTTTACGGAGAACGAGATGTTCGTCAAATTGAGCACTATCTTGACGCTTCCATTATTACAAATGGTCTCCAAAGAGCGTTTTCTACTGGAGCTTGGACACATCCTTTCAAAAGGATGGAAAGGATTTCTGGCGTGGTTGCAACTCTTGGGCGAACCAATCCATTACAAACCATGGCGGAATTAAGAAGAACAAGGCAACAAGTTCAGTACACAGGAAAGGTCGGGGATGCTAGATACCCGTAAGTTACTTTTAACTTCTATTTTAGTGCTGCCTGTGTAGACTAGAAGCCGAGTTTCTATGGTGGCTATCTCTGTTTCTTCAATTACATGTTCAGTATCAGCTTCTGTAAAGTGCCGTCATTTAGGGGGGATGTATATGTAAAATCAGCACATTCTAAATGAAATGGTTGGGTAATAAATCATGTTGGAACCTGTAAATGAATCTCTTGTTTAGTCATCACTAGCATGAGTATAACTTTATAAGTATCAACTTCCAACCTTTACAGGATTGATCTGGTCCCTGGCATTGCCTTGGTAGCTTTAGCTGTGTACTTCTTCTCTAGTTAAGGGATCGATGTGTATAGTGCAATGAATACATGATTTCTCTTTAAGTTTAAAGTTCAGAGCTGCTGTTTTGTATATTTGAACTATTTCTTTATTATAAAAATTTAAATGCTTTCATTTATTTTAACGGAAGTTTATGGTTGCAGGCATCCTTCTCACTGGGGCAAGGTATGTTTCTTGTCTACCCCAGATGGTGAAAATTGTGGACTGGTAAAAAATTTGGCTGTTACCGGAGTTGTAAGTACCAACGTAACTGAATCCATACTTCCTCAGCTGTTTGATTGTGGGATGGAAGAACTTGTTGATGATACTACAACTGTTTTGGGGGAAAAAGACAAAGTCTTCCTAAATGGGGACTGGGTTGGAGTTTGTTCTGATTCTACATCATTTGTCGCAGAGCTACGAAATAGAAGACGGAGAAATGAGTTGCCTCATCAGGTTCACTTTTAATTTTAAAGTACTTACTTTACATGAGTCATGGAGAGAACCCATATAGTAGTGGAAAAAGGTTGTTGTATGCTGTTAATTTGAGTTTTAGTTGCTTAACCTAAAGCATTTCAACTCGCAGAGCAGATGATACATTAATTAACAAGTAACATAGTCTTTATCACTGGAAACTTGGTCTTTATCATTGGATAATAATTTTGCAGCTTAGTTTATGTCTAACATATGATTAAAAAATGGTGTAGTAATTGCAATAAATTTGTTATTTTATTTCTTGAGCCTGGTTTTCATCATTTCTATTCAGGTGGAAATCAAAAGAGATGAGTGTCAACAAGAAGTGCGCATATTATCTGATGCAGGAAGGATCCTCCGTCCACTCTTGGTAGTTGGTAATCTGCTCAAGATTAAAGGATCTAAGTCAGAGCATAAATCTTTCCATTCCCTATTGGATAATGGCGTCATTGAGCTGATTGGTCCTGAAGAAGAAGAGGATTTCAAGACTGCTTGGGGTGTTCAGTATTTATTTGGCAAAGAGGGAAAGTCTTCTGTGAAGTACACACATTGTGAACTTGATATGTCATTCTTATTGGGTCTAAGCTGTTCCCTTGTTCCATTTGCAAATCATGACCATGCTAGAAGAGTGTTGTACCAATCCCAGAAGCATTCTTCACAGGCTATTGGCTTTGCTACGACAAACCCAGATATAAGAGTCGATGCTTTGTCTCACCAATTATTTTACCCTCAAAGACCACTTTTTCAGACAATGACATCTGATTGTCTTGGAAAACCTGGATATCTAGGTCAAAGTAAAGTTGTTCCGAAGTCTGAATTCTATAATGGGCAGAATGCAATTGTGGCTGTTAATGTGCATCTCGGATATAATCAAGAAGATTCCTTGGTTATGAACCGCGCTTCTTTGCAGCGCGGTATGTTCAGATCCGAGCACATAAGGAGTTACAAAGCTGAAATTGAAAATAAGGAATCGTCGGAAAAGAGAAAGAAACCTGAAGACATTGTAAATTTTGGAAAGATACAAAGTAAAATTGGCCGAGTTGATAGCCTTGATGACGATGGCTTTCCATTTGTTGGTGCAAATTTGCAGTCTGGTGATATTATTATTGGGCGGTGTGCTGATTCAGGGACGGACCATAGTATAAAGTTAAAGCACACTGAAAGGGGTTATGTTCAAAAGGTTGTGCTGTCCTCAAACGACGAGGGGAAGAACTTTGCCGTTGTTTCGTTAAGACAGGTAACTGGTCAAACCAAAAACTGCGTTAACAATGATGCATGTTGCCTTGTGGATGAATTTTTAAGGGTTATTGCACTGAACAAACATACTGAATGCATAAATGCAGGTTGAGATGGACATGTAAATATATAAGTTTGTCCATAATCCGAACATGGGTGTTTTATTTATGTTCCACAGCTGAAATCTAATTTTTTTACCCAAGTTGTATTTGATCACTAAGAAAAGCTGTTATTTAATAAAATTTGCAGGTTAGAAGCCCAGTTCTTGGAGATAAGTTCTCCAGTATGCATGGACAGAAAGGTGTTTTAGGATTTCTGGAATCTCAGGAGAACTTTCCCTTCACAAAACAAGGCATTGTTCCTGATATTGTCATAAATCCGCATGCATTTCCCTCGCGACAAACTCCTGGGCAACTCCTAGAGGCTGCTTTGGGAAAGGGTATCGCTTGTGTTGGTTCACTGAGAAATGCTACTCCTTTCTCCACTTCCTCTGTCGAAGCCATTACTGACCAGCTTCATAGGTAATCATCCATCATGATTTAATTTACTTTAATTGCAGTTTTGGTTACTTGTATTTTATGTAGGCCTGTTCACGATTCATTTAAAAACTGAACCGAACTTTGCACTGCACTGATCCGAACTGGAAAAGAGAGCCGGACTTTTGACACAGTTCAGTTTGTTGAACTGTTTAGTTGAACAAGTTCACTAACCACCAACTTCTTAAAGTTCAATTCAGTTTACTTTAAAACCCGGTTTGGGAAAGAGCTTGAAATGCCGGTGACTGATGCTTATCAGTACTAGTATTAGCATTTGTTTGATTAATAGTACTAGCATTTGTTTGTTCATTTTGCTACGTATTTCTCAATCACGTGCTCATCAGTATGTGCCGAAAGCCTGAAAGCATGTCAGTACAAGTGTCCAACGCAACAAAGAATCAGTGAAGCTTTGAAACTAAAATTTTATTGAAAAAGCTTCTAAAATATATATATTAATAATCTAAATATGTATATATTTCTCAAAATTCTGGAGTTGTCAAATTTGAATTTTTTTTTGTTTTTGAAATGTATATTTTCTGCAATTATTTCTTTAAGCTTCTATTGTTACTATTACGTGATTTTATTTAAAAATCTCGAATATATTAATATTTATTTTATTATCGATCCAAATTCAGTGAATGGAATCAAATGTCCTTTACTAACATATCAGAGATAGATGCAGGCAACTGCGCATCGTCCTCCTATGTTTTTTAAAGAAGTACTCATAACACTTTCTTTGACTCTGTTCTTAGTTTTGTTTCTACTACACTCCCGATTGTTTCTTACAAGATTGAAAACTGAAGTGGTAATTGAGCAGTTCGGTATACTACAGTTCACAATGGTTTCCTTTTTGCATTCACCAACCGTTCACTGCACAGTTGCAGCAGTTTGGTTCAGTCCATATGAAACCATTTTTTCAGTTCGATATGGTTCAGTTCAGTTTTCTCTCTTAACTGAACAATGAACAGACCTAATTTTATGTTATACAGGTTATTTCAATTTTTGCTCTTGCTTACTGTATGACTACGATATTTCCTATTTAACAATAATGTCTTTGCACTGGTAGATTGCATTAGCTCTAGGCTCACTTTAGATTTAGGAATTTTGTCCCAAAGTTTCACTTTTAAGTTATGTTTTTGTCGTAGTGAGACCTATTTATGTTGTACATTACAGAGCTGGCTTTTCAAGATGGGGGAATGAACGAGTATACAACGGGAGAACCGGTGAGATGGTCCGATCGCTAATATTTATGGGCCCAACATTCTATCAGCGACTGCACCACATGTCCGAAGACAAAGTCAAATTCAGGAACACCGGCCCAGTTCACCCGCTGACCCGACAGCCTGTTGCTGATAGGAAGAGATTTGGAGGGATCAAGTTTGGTGAGATGGAGCGTGATTGCCTGATAGCTCATGGTGCATCAGCTAACTTGTATGAGCGCCTCTTCACCCTGAGTGATTCGTCTCAGATACACATTTGTAGTAAATGCAAGAATGTTGCAAATGTGATCTTGCGACCGGTATCTGGTGGCCGGAAGATTCGAGGTCCCTATTGCCGTTTCTGTGAATCGGCCGATGACATTGTGGTGGCCAGTGTTCCATATGGAGCAAAGTTATTGTCTCAGGAGCTGTTCAGCATGGGCATTAATCTCAAATTTGAAACTGAGCTTTGCTAGACAACTACTTCTTAATTGTCATCTCTAATGCTTTCCCTAGACTAGACTTTTGAACTAGGTGTGCTGTATATATCAGTTTGGTTCCCGGATGTTTCCTTGATACCAGTTAGGAGTAATTTATGACAAGCATCCTGATTTGCCTGAATGCCCTTGCATTTCTTTTCTTTTGAATTGTTTAAACTTTTAAGAGGAATGCTCGTATCCGGAAGCTCCTCTCCCTAAAAACTAATGAATGATGGGCTGCTGTTAGTTGTGAATTGTGATGTTTCTTGTTTTTAATATTGTTGTTTATTTATTATATTTTTGCAAATTAATGTTTCTTGATGACAGAAGCAGGATTTTGCATACTCGTTTTGGAGAGGCGATAACTCTACCCTCCAAAATAAATGTTTGGAAATTGTCAGCAGTTAAAACATGTAGAAACTTTTTATATATAGTTTTAGGTAAATGGGTTAAGAAATCTAAAGTTATACAAGTGATATTGTTATAGTAAAGATTGTAATCATTATAATTATTAATTTCATCAGGTTTTTTAATACTAATTTTAATCCCTGTATTGTAATTTTAATAAATGAATTTGGTCTAATAATTTTTATTTTTTTTGGATAACAAGATGCCTCACAAATTACTGCTTAACAAGGTGCGGAAACAAAATACTAACAGAGTCGGACAAACCTAATAAACTAATATATGAGCATGACATTTGCTTATATAAATAAAATTAAAGGAAAACCTCCACTACACACCATGTTTGACAAAACATCTGCGCACTTATTTACTTCATGATACGGATGCCAGACTCGGACTTCCGATTTCCTAATATTTTGCAATAAACTCCAACCATCAGAGTTCCTCCTTTCCATGTTGCAAGAGTAGAAGCTATATTCAAGCATCAATGAGAAGCTCCACTTTAAGAAAATCACGCAAAGCTCTACGACATGCACTACAAGCTCCCAAACCTTCCAAAAAACTCCTCCACAACCCACTATGATGCCTTGCTTAGAAGCACCATATGTATTCAGAGGGATCCAACCTATGTTTTGGAGCAGCCACCAAATCTCCTCTATCACAGTCAAGGGGTTATTGTTAACCATAGCCATAATAGAAACGGCAACATAATGATGAACTCTCCTCTTAATCTCAGTACACAGGTTCAAGGGACTAATAAAAGTATCATCATGACATCATGCACAAGCTTATTCCTCCAAAACCACAATGCGTCCGATTTCTCCCCTTCATCCATCGCCATAAACATGTTAAGATCTATCTATACACTACTACATATCAGAATTAAAGAAAGTCTCCCAGTGCCTTGCTCTGACCATACTCGCCCAAACCACCATTGCTAGTGGACAATCGTGCAGAAGATGAAACATTGTTTTGACACTCCTCACAATGGTGACAGAAAGGGGAACACAACTGCATTCTATGCAATCCACTATTGGTCTTATAATTGTAGAATTAACAAGTCCCAAGTTTGTTTATCATTTCTATTTATTTTAAACTAACAATTCTGATTAAATCAATCAAATTTTACTTTAGATTAAAAATCTCAACAAAAAAAATCTTGTAAGCCTTGAAATTTTGCTATATTAAAGTAGAAAGTGCACTTTCGCTAAACAATAAACAGTTTTCTCTTTTTTATCGTAACTTACATTGGTTTATTCAGTTTATTCTTTCATTTGTCAGACATCATCTATTTGAAACTAGAAATATATACTCTCTCAAGCTCTTGAATAGGAACAGCATATGGCGAGTTCCAGTCAGCATCAAAAATTTCCCTAAGTTGAGATACAATGGCAGTGTTGTATGTACCAAAGCTAACACCTGCTGTAACATAGAAATAGTCCCATACAAGGTTGCTTGTTCCAATGTGTGCCCTTACATTACTAACTGCGTATTTTCCATGATTCACTCTTGTAAAATCAGGGTATATATTTCCTGTACTACTTCCATTATGAATGGCAGGTCCTGTATTGTTGAAACCTGGTACCACATAATATTTGATCTCAACTTTACCAGAGCATTTGTTGTATTTGGAAGAAGAGCAGAGATTGTTGGTATAGAGGATATACTTCAGGTACTCATCTGTGCTATTTATGAAGTGTGCCCAATATGCCACCAATATCTTTACTGTTGCATGCTTGGAAAACACAACCTGTTTGTTCCGTTGAAATATCGTAAGAAAATATCACCCTAGATACTATAATTTTTTTATTTTATTCATATACAATGTCAGTCTGAAGGTCTTTTACACGGTTAATAAGTCATAATTTTCGGATCATGAAAAACATTTGATTTTAATCATAACTAGTTCTAAAGCCAAATATATGGGTTGTTGTGATTTATTGAGGGTGCAAAACTTACATTGACAATGTATCAAAATGAAACTCTAAATTTTGTACAAGAATGAAATTTTCGACATCTGTCTAACAAAGGGAAAACAATGAAAGACAACAGAGAATATGCAAAGAACACTTGAAGTTAGTTTAGTTACCTCTGATATTGCAGAAGATAGAGATGACCAGAAAATTGTTTGGTCTGTAAATTGTGACTGACCTAGCCAGTCCATGGTATTGATTCTAACTGTCTCTTTTGTTCCTACAGATTTAATTGTATCAATCCATGCCTGCTCATCACTCTGGTAACTGCCAAATGATAGCTGCGAAACACCAGTATAATGCTAAGATCCAATGAAGACTGGCAATTTAATATTAACGAAATTTTTCAGCTAATGTAATAAGAGCATTTCAGAATTCCCAAGAAACAACATCTCAGTAACTACGATACAATGTATCACACATATTTGCAGACAAACCAGCAATATAACCATTCACAAATTTAAGGGTATACTCACTAATAATTACTTCAAAACAAGAACGCTAACTAGGTTTGCATTTTGAACATAGAGAATGGCTTAAAGATTTCTCTACTAAATTATTTTCGAGGATACTTAGCAATTATCTCATGATATGAAGGCAAATTTGGCCCTTCCTAGCTAAACCAATCCCCAATTCTGTGAGAAAACAAACATGATAACAAAATGAACAAGCTGTTGATTGTAGTACTAGCACAGTATCAAAGTTATTTAAATGGTTATAAGCATGTGCCTCTATTTAGCTGTAATCCAACTCATTTCTGATGCCTGGATTTATTGATACATATTACCGAACAGATTGTTAAAAATAAACATTACCTCTGGGGGAGCAAAGGAGAGATAGCTGACTTGAGGAAGCTCTGTGGAATAGTTACTCCCAGGAGTTCGAATTGAAATTTCAGACATATAAGGGTCAGAAAGAATAGGATATCCATCAACATGAGGAGTCTCAACATATTTAGGAAGAGGTGACCTGTGACACAGTTAAATATAGTAATAAATAAAAACTCAAGAATGTTACTCCCTCATGCTTACTTTCCTGCTATGTAGTACCGACACTTTGGATCGAAGATGTGTTCAGTGTCCAACACATATTGATACTGGCACGCATGTTTATATTAAATTACTTCCATTTTCTCAAATTATTACCGATGTCGACATGTCGGTTTTCTGTCCAGTGTTTGTGTAGGTATTAATGCTTCGTAGCTTTACTAATCATCTATTCTTAGTTGCTTGTGTAAGCATAAAAAGTTTCAAGTGCCTGCTCTTTGAAGTATGCTATACCATTCACTCTAACTGTATCCCATCTCTCATATTGTTTCATGTTAATCATCATACTTAAGACTGCATTTCAATTTCTACTCAAAATTCAAATGAATGAAATTTCATAGAATGTAACCCTCAAGAACTCATTGAGGAAATTTCATATACAAACAATAGGAAATGATACCTGAAGGCATAAAATCACATAAAGTAGCAGTTTCTTGAAGAGAAACGAAGTAAACTTAATTATATCATAAGGCTTGGATCATAGACTTACTTGCACCTCTCCCAAGGTTTGATGAAATGTGACCAACAGGGAACCTTTCTTTCAACTTGCCACTGTTGATCCATCACTGTTTTTGTGTAAGCTGAAGAATTGAGAGATGCTAGTGTCCATAAATTGTTAAAGTAGACCTCAACCTTTTTAGCTATTCCAGGACAACCAGAAAGATAAATTCCAACTTCTTTGACCTAAAGCAAGCAAGAAATAAGAAATGAAACAAGCATCATTGGTTGAACAGATAGTAAATTATATTTAGGAACTGTTTGCATTTAATTATTTGAGCTTATCGGGTAGGTTAAACACTTAAGAGACTGTTTGAGAGAGCTTATAGAAACAACTCACAACATGTCAATAAGTTGTTTTCAGCTTATTTATCATAAGCACTTCACGATAGTTTATGAAAACAGTTTGACTTTATTTTATCTTTTGCTATATAAATGATTTATGCATAAACACTTATATAATAAGCATGTGTGCTATAAACGCTTAATTAAGTCGTTTATCCAAACAAAGTTTAAAATAACAAGAGAGATAAAAGTTATTAAGAATCAAATATTCCAAAACAGATAATACTGCCTTCAGAAGAGAGGCTCAAAGTTTACATCAGTTACATAAATAATCTACGTTGAAAGGTAATAACCAACATAAAACAAATGAAACATGAAACATGTCATGACATCAAATTAATGACCTGTGTAAGAGATTTCCAGTCATTGTTTGCAGATCCAATATACACATCCCTATTATCAGATATCCAAACTTTGGCATGGACAATTCCAGAGCCCCACCAATCCTTCAATAACAAGGTCACATTCTTAACATTTGGCCTTCCAGAAGCAAGTTTGGATGGTTCTAAGGTATATGTTGGATAAACCCCAGAGTGAGACAGTAACCTACATCAACTCCAATGTAACATACAACAACAAATTAAGATCACCTACATCAATCTTCAATATACCCATTTCAATATTTTAAAATGATTTTGAAATTTTAATCAAATTTGTACTTCCACTTCTATTTAGTTATTTACTTATATACAAACTAAGTCAAATTGAAACGCACCTAATGCTGACATTACGGTCTGCAGCAGCATCTAATGCTTGATAAACTGCAGCACCTTGATGAGCACCAAATGTGTGCATCTGATCTTGAGTGTAACCATAATCCCCGGAGCGAGGATCGTCAGGAGAAGCTAGCAGTTGCCAATACTGAGCAATTACATCGAGTCTACGAGTCGAGTTTTCAGCCATCCACCTGAGCACATCCCCTGTAAACCAATCCAACTCAATTATGAGTTTTTCGTTATTGACAACTAATTACTAACATTTGTCGTTAAAAAAAAAAAAAACTTACCGGTGGAGAGGACTCCTGGAACGTGGGAGAGGTGGGGCATATCGGTGGGAATGGATTGCACTAGCCATGCTTTACAAGATGAGGTTGACTCACAAAGGTTGTTTAGACTCAATAACGTAAATAGACAAATTATGACACTGCATCTCATGATTGATTACCCTGTATTGTCTAAGTAAACTTGTTTGTAACTATATATAGGTAGTTCACTATCCTTTCATGAAGTGAATCTACTAAAGCAAGTATCTTCTTGGAATATACGATTGGAAAGATATTTCCAAAGCAAAACCTATAGGCTATAACATAGTTTATATTGGAATGTTGTTGTAAGCTAAACTCAGGTTACGAGCAATTTAAATATGTTCTACACCTGTCAAAAATGATTTTATTTTTTTACACAATGTCTCTTAAAAATTATGAAAGCCACCGAAAATGTCACGGTAAAAAAAAAAAATCGAACATAGCACACACTCCAAAGTGTCAAATCTACACCATCATATATATTTGATCAAATTCTAGTTATGTAGATGTTTTGGTTACGATCATCACCTTAGAAAATAATCTCATAGTATTATGATCATATCATGTGCACTTGGGCATTAGAAGAAAAAATTGAGAGGGTTACATAGAAGATCTTGCAACTTATAAATACTAGACTTTTGACCCGTGCGACGCACGGGTCCTACCAACCGCAATAGACATCAATGAGTGATATTGTATAGTTCTATTAAACATAGTATGATAAACATTCATATTTTTTATACCATTATCTTTGAATTTAAATTTCATCCGATTGTGGAATAAAGTAAATAGAAGTAGTCATAATTCATAGCATAGCTCAAAAATGTCGTGTACATTTGTGTTGGCTTAAAACCGAATCA